>Ga0209938_1000255_pt1 | contig 29091 bp, 20 predicted proteins | sample SalPonR2_C_D1_MG_FD_185708 | JGI IMG/M metagenome (GOLD analysis project Ga0209938, IMG submission 185708) | Salt pond soil microbial communities from South San Francisco under conditions of wetland restoration - Salt Pond MetaG R2_C_D1_MG... ... | reverse complement strand
CAAAGCCCAGCTTTTTGTAGAGTTGGACCGCTGAGGTATTCTCCCTTAGCACCTTGAGGTTAATCTTGCGAATAATACCCGTCTCTTTTGCCCAGGCGATCATATATTCCATCATGGCCCGACCGATACCTTTGCCCCAGTGGGCGCGCAGTACGCTGACCCCGATTTCGCCGTAATGGGCCAGACGTGGTTTGTGACTAGCCGATAAGTTGAGTAAGCTAACAACCTCTCCATCTAGCTCGCCGATGATAAACAATTGGTTCTGGGAAGTACGATGGGACGCTATAAAGGCTGCTTCTGCTTCGACGCTGAGGTCGAATTCGCTTCCACTAAAAGTCAGGAAATTGGTCTCATCCCCTACCATTTTTACGTAGCGGATCATACGGGCGGCATCTTCGGCAGTGGCTTCCCGGATCGTAAGGGCTTCGCCGGTTTTGAGGGAAAGTGTTTTCATGGTTAATATTAAAAAGTTCCTCTTTAGTTCCCCATACGCTGTTGCACCTGTGGATCCATCTGTATGGCTTTTTGCCGAAAGGCCTGTCCCTGCTCGGTATTACCGGCTGCCAGGTGTGCCGTTCCCAGATTATACCAGGCATCGGCCGACTCCGGATTGGCTTCGGCAGCGCGTCGGAAGTACTCAATGGCTTGTTGCTGATTCCCTCCCATACCATTGGCTACGCCCAGTAAGCGAAGTGTCTCGTAATCTTCCGGCAGGTAGTTGAGGGCCTGATTGAGGTACTGGGTGGCTTTCGCCAAATCTCCTTGCTGCTCTCCGTAAAACTTTCCACCATCACGGTACGTTACCCCCAGGTTACGCCTGGCTTCTTCATAGCCCGGATCCAACTGCAGTGCCTGCTGATAACTCCGGATGGCCGCATCGAATTCATTCAGATAAAAATGGGCATTCCCCAGCAGGAGATACGCATTTTTATAAGTCGGATGGATACGGATGGCTTCCTCCAAATGCCCGATAGATTCGCGCAACTTGTTTTCCTTTAATATGGGGTCCACAGCGTCGCGATACTGGGCAATCAATTCTCCGCCCACCGCATTACGCAGTTTGGCACTGTTTTTTGAAGTCTGTATGTCCGTCGTGAACAGGGTAAAATTATCTTTCCAGGCCAAATTGCGACTGAAGGTTTTTACCGACAGGCCAAGACAAAATAAAATCAAAATCACGCCCGGTAAATACAGCTGTCGAAATTGGGTCGGCGCCTGCTGACCATTCCGAAGTCTGGCCAATCGATACAGTAGCACCGCCACGGCAATACTAAAACCTACCGAAGGCATAAACAAGAGGCGTTCGGCCAGATTCGTACCGATCGCAAATACAACGTTGGATACCAAAGATATGGTGATCAGGTAGAAAAGGATGGCGTAGGCCAAAATATCTTTGCGAAACAAGCCGCGGATGGCGTAGGCAATCATCCCCAGGTAAAATAACAAGCTAAGCAGCACCAGTGGATCGCCCCAGGACATCAACTCAATGTGTCGCGGATAATAGTCGTGCGTCAGCGGATGAGGGAAGAACAACAGTTGTACATATTTGCCCAGCGTGTAAATAACCGTGGCCATTTGTGCCCCAAAGCCGATGGCGACGTAGCGGCCATTCTGGTATTCCAAAAAGGGATTATTCATTAATTCTCCGGAAGGCTCCCCCAGGGATAAACCCAGGATAGAAGAACGGATGAGCACAAAAGCCAGTGCAGCGGCCAGATAAGGCAAGCTGGCAGGGAGGTATTCGCGGGGTTTCGCTTGCGCAAAAAAGTATAGACTTAATGGAATGATGGCCACAAAGGTGATCGCATTTTCTTTGGAAAGGAGTCCCAGGAATAAGCAAAGTGCTCCCAGGATCTGTTTGGTCCAGTTTTTTTGGCGAAAGCCTAAAAAAGCAAAATACAGGGCACCCAGGCTACCTAACAAAGCCAGTATTTCATCTCGCCCCTTGATATTGGCCACCGCCTCCGTGTGAATGGGATGCGCCACAAATACAAGGGCAGCCGCCAGGGTAATAAAATAGCGACTACGCGAATATTTTTTACCCGCCAGTAACTGGAGTAAGACCAGATACAGTAGCACCGCCGTTGCTCCGAAAAACAGGGCATTGATGACATGGCTTACCGTTGGATTTTGTCCAAAAATGGCGTATTCTACAGCAAAGGTTACGAGTGACAGGGGACGATAACGCCCGCCTGCGACCAAAGTAGCTTTTCCTTCATCCTGAAAGAAACCATAAAAAGTATCGTACTGGAGGATACCTCCAATACCGCTCAGTCCCTCCGTAGTAAAAACATTATCGGTGATTACGATCGCGTCATCCTGGGTATACTGGTGCCCAAAGGTATTGGCATACAATAAAAATCCGAGCGTAAAAAGCAGGATCATATGGAGGCGCTGGTTTTGAAACCAGGCCGGACTATTTTTTAATTGGACTGTTTTTTTGCGCTTAGCAGATGATTGCTTATTTTTTTTAGCCATAGAATCTATATGCAGTTTGTCTTCGTTAAGCGGTAATTCACACACAAAATGCGGCTTTTTCCCGAAAATGGCTATTTTTAGGGTGTTAGAATACCTATAAAGGCTCTCATATTCCGTAATTTGGCAAATCCTGACAAACCCATATCCAATATCTTGGTTTACCATTCATCCATCAAATAATTTTTTAATCAGAACAACTTTATATGAATAAGCTATTAAGCACACTATTTGCACTATTGTTGCTGGTGGTTGCTGCCCAGGCTCAGTCGGTCGATGACCTGCTAAAGCCGGTCACCCGCACTTATGCACTCAAAAATGTTACCATTGTCCAGAAGCCTGGAACAATGATCGAGGGAGGCACCATCGTCATTAAAGATGGCCTCATTCATTCCGTGGGTAAAAACGTGACGATTCCCGCCAATGCGAAAGTCCTGGAAGCAGACAGTATGTTTGTCTACGCCGGCTTTATTGATGCCCTGTCGAATATCGGTATCCCGGAGCCCAAACCAGATAATAACCGGGAACGTCCTCGGGGCGAAATTCGGGCTAATCCGCCTTACGAGATGGCCGGTATCATGCCGCACGCCGAGGCAGAAGATATGGTTTCTACCAGTGATAAAGAAATCGAAGCTTTCCGTAAATTAGGTATTACCGCCGTACAAACGGTTCCCCACGGGGGGATGATTCCCGGCCAAACGGCCTTGATCATCCTGGCGGGCGATAAGGCTGCCGACATGATACTACTCGAAGAAGTAGCGATGGTGGGTACCTTTGAAGATGCCGGTCGGGTATTTCCCGCTACCATTATGGGGGTAATGACCAAGTACCGGGAGCTTTTTGGTCAGGCCCGTCAGTACATGGCCCACGAAGCAGCTTATGAAAAAAATCCTGCCATGCCTCGCCCCGAAAGTGACGAAGCGCTGGAATCCCTGGCTGAAGTAGCCTCCGGTGAGCAGATGATGTTTATGGTCGCGCCCGGTGTGAAAGACCTGTACCGCGCCATGACGCTGGAACGCGACGTGGAAGTAGACATGATTATGGCCAACGTAAAAGAAGGCTGGCGCGTCCTTGACGAACTGAAAGCGGCCGGAAAACCCGTACTGGTCTCTACGGATCTGCCTAAAGAAATCAAGGAAAAGAAGAAAAAAGACGACGAAGAGGAAGCAGAGGAAGCAGAAAATGATCCAGAGATGGAAGCCCTGATGAAGCGCAAAAAAGAAACCTATGACAGCTACGTTAGTCAGGCGGCTACCTTTGCCGAGGAAGGCATTACCTTTGCTTTTACCACCATGGGTACGAAAGCGAGTGATCTGCGCGGTAATTTACAGCGGATGGTCAAAGCGGGCTTATCAAGTGAGCAAGCCCTGGCTGCCCTGACCACCACACCCGCCGAGATGATGGGCGTCAGTAATGTTATGGGGAGCGTTGAAAAAGGAAAGATCGCGAACCTCGTCGTTTCTGATAAACCTTATTTTGAAGAAGGCTCCAACGTACGTTTTGTACTGGCGGATGGCCATGTCTTCGAATACGACACCTCTAAAAAGAAATCAGCTGGCAAATCAGGCGAAAGCTTAAGCCCCGGTGATCTGGCGGGAGAATGGTCCTATACCATCAACGTACCCGGACAAGTCACCTCGGGCGTCATGACGCTCACCGACAACGGAGGTGATATCGAGGGCACCGTAGAGGCCGAAACAATGGGTACAACGAATATGCAGAGTGTAGTACTGAGTGGTAACACGCTCACCTTTAATATCAGTGTTGATATCCAGGGACAAAACATGACGCTTGCCTACGAACTGGACTTCACTAAGGAGGCTTTTGAAGGTAAGGTAGGTGTTGGCAGCTATGGTAACTTTGACGTAAGTGGGTCTAAAATCCCTTAATCGACTATCTCAACCCTAAGCAGCGTACAAATTTGAATTTTTCCGCCTCAGGCGGACCACAAATCAAGAAAAAATGAAAATACTCAATATTTGCTTTTTACTCTTTTGCACGATCGGGCTGATGGCCCAACCGGAAACGGGTAGTGTAATCATTAAAAACGGAACCGTCCTAACGGTCACCAACGGTACACTGGAAGAAGCCGACGTCCTGATCCAGGACGGTAAAATCACCCGTATTGGAAAAAACCTACGGACTCCTCGCGGTGTCGAAGAAATTGATGCCACGGGTAAATTTGTCATGCCCGGTATTATTGACGCCCACAGCCACCTAGCCCTGGACGATGTCAACGATGCTTCGGCTCCCGTAACGGCCCAGGTATGGCAAGGCGATGCCGTTGATCCGCTCGATGTTGGTATTTATCGCGCGCTGGCGGGTGGCGTAACTGCTATTCACGCTATGCACGGATCAGCCAACGCCATTGGCGGCGAATGTGAAACGCTGAAGCTTCGCTATGGTACTTACAATCCTGACGATCTAAAAATGGAAGGCGCACCACGTACCATTAAGTTTGCCCTGGGGGAAAACCCCATGCGGGTACACGGTGAAGGCAATGGCATTCAGCCCCGCACCCGGATGGGGGTCGAGCAAGTATTCCGCCGCGCCTTTTCCGAAGCACAGGCTTACGCAAAAGCCAAAGCGGATTACGAAGCGAAAAAAGACAGCGATCCGACGGCGCTACCGCCCAAATATGACCGTCAGATGGAGACCCTGGCCGCTATCCTGGCCGGTGATATCATCATTCACTGCCACTCTTACCGAGCGGATGAGATCTATATGCTGATGAATGTTTGCCGTGATTTTGGTATCGACCGCCTGGTTTTCCAGCACACCAACGAAGGCTTTAAGGTCGCGCCCGAACTGGCCGAATTTGGTGCCGGCGCTTCGGTATTCTCCGATTGGTGGGCGTACAAATTTGAAGTATACTACTCTACGGCTTATAATGCGACTATCTTGATGCGCAATGGGGTGACGACCTCCATTAACTCGGATTCGGGTGAGCTGATCCGTCACCTGTACCATGAGACAGCCAAAACACAACGTTATGGTGACCTGACAGACGACGAAGCACTTTCGCTGATCACGATCAATCCGGCCAAGCAGTTGGGTATTGGTGACCGCGTGGGTTCACTGGAAGTAGGTAAAGAAGGAGATGTGGCTATCTTTGAGGGACACCCCCTCTCCGTGTACGCTATCCCCGTAAAAACCATTGTCGACGGCATCGTCTATTTCGATCGCGAAAACGACGAAGACGACCAGCGACTGGCCCCAGATCCCGAACAAAGCCTGCCTACCTTTATGAAAGGAGAAGCCGGACATCAGGTAGATGCCTGTATGGAAGGAGCCTTTCTGAATACGGAGGCGCTACTTAACCGTCACAACCACTAGATTCGTTTGTCGGTTTTTTGATTTAGTGGATTGGTGGATTATGATCCATCACTCCTTTTTCAGGCCGCTTTATCAACCTGACTAGTAAATTTCATAAAAGGAAAAAATCAATTCAATGAGAAATAAAATAATTGCGCTACTCGTCTTGCTCACGGCTACTTTAAGCCTGCAAGCACAAGTAGACAAAGCCAATAAAGGAACTTTCGCGCTCACCAACGCTACCATCGAGACCGTTACCAACGGTACCATCGAGAATGGCACCCTGGTGATTGCCGACGGCAAAATTTCCGCCCTGGGCACCAACGTTAACATTCCAGGTGGTGCGACCACTATTGACTGTTCCGGGCATACCATTTATCCCGGTATGATCGACGGAAACACCCAACTGGGACTGGCAGAAGTGAGTTCCGTATCCTTAACTGTAGACCACAATGAAATCGGGGAGGTAACGCCGCAGATGCAGGCACTCACTGCCGTAAACCCCAACTCGGTAGCCATTCCGGTGACCAGAGTGAGTGGGGTCACTACCGTAATTGCCGCTCCTACCAGTGGTCTGATATCGGGTACGGCCGCACTGATTAACCTCGTGGGGTATACGCCCGATCAAATGTACACCGGCTACAAGGCCGTGGTGATGAACTTTCCCAATGCCGGTCGTCGTGGCTGGTGGGATCGTCGCTCGGACGAAGAGCTGAAAAAGGAGTACAAAGAAAACATGGAGAAAGTCGACAAACTCTGGGAGCAGGTAAAACTATTTGCCAAAGTGAAGGCAGCGGACGAAGACACCGAGTACAATCCAGCTCTGGAAGCACTAGTACCCGTGATTGAGGGTGAAATAGCGCTGCACATCAATGTAGACAGTAAAAAATCTATTTTGAGCGCCCTGGAATGGATTAAAGAGAAAGAACTGGAGAAAGTAGTGCTGGTAGGCGTAGCCGAAGGTTGGCGCGTAGCCGAAGAGATTGCCGAAGCGGGTGTTCCCGTAATTGCCGGTCCTATCCTTTCTACACCTACGAGATCTTCGGATCGCTACGATCGTCCTTATGCCAATCCGGGGATTATGGCCGAAGCGGGCGTTAAAGTCGCGCTGACTGCCGCGGAAACCGAAAACGTTCGTAACCTGCCCTTTAACGCCGGTTTTGCAGCCGCCTATGGCATGGGCAAAGAAGAAGCACTAAAGGCCGTTACGATTAATCCGGCGGAGATTTTTGGTGTAGCCGATGAGCTGGGTTCACTAGAAGTCGGCAAACGCGCAAACCTGTTCGTTGCCGATGGTGATCCTTTCGAGACCAAGACTAAGATACCTTATGTGTTTATCGATGGGTATCAGATTGCGATCGATAGTCGCCATATCCAATTGTACGAGGAGTTTCTGGAACGCACACCAGGGGTGAAGAAGTAGTTTAGGGTTTGGGGTTTAGCGGTTAGCGTAGTTTTTCACTAACCCCTAACCACTAAACCCTAAACATCTACTTTATCATATTCATAAAGGTACCCACAAACCAGTTGGAGTCCGATTTGACTAAGGTCTCCAGGGTGGAGTCGGCCTTAGCGGCAAAAAGCTTAATATCCTTTACGGTGTTGACAAACTCTTTGGTGTTAGCATCATCTCCTTCAACGCTGGAAAGCTCATCTAATACTTTGATGATCGGTTCCAATTCGCGTTTTTTTCTTTCCGTGATAATATTCCGTACTACTTCCCACATATCTTTCTCGGCCACAAAAAACTCTTTACGCTCCCCGGGCTTTAACTCCTTGAATACCAGTCCCCAGTCAATTAAGGCTCTGAGGTTCATATTCGCATTTCCACGGGAGATTTTAAGTTCCTTGATCACATCATCAGCACAGAGGGCCTCTGGTGAGATAAGCAGGAGCGCATGGATTTGGGCCATTGTACGATTAATTCCCCAGCTGGAACCTAGCGCTCCCCAGGCCTGTAGAAATTTCTCCTTCCCTTCTTTTAATTCCATGCAATCGTTTATTTATGCTTTGTGCGTTTAAAAATTAAAACACAACATCTTTACTTTAATGGAAAAGCAACCGCTTTGTTTAAATTTTTTCGGGTAAGTTCTGGATAATTAATCCGTGCGTAATCTAATCCTGATAAAAAGGTGGCCGCTGTACGGTAGCCTCAATTACTTTCTTACCCATCCGAATACCAATTTTAGAACCCTTTTTGCGGTAAGCCCAATCTACATAGCCCATACCAATGGGATGCCCCAGTGACGGGGACTGGGTACCGGAGGTAACTTTACCGATCAACGCTTCCGTTTCCGGGTCTACAATTTCGTAACCGTTACGGGGCACCCGACGAGTATCCAGCGTAAAGCCTACCAATTTTTTATCTACGCCCGTTTCCTTTTGCTCCTGAAAAATGGCCTTACTGAAAAAGTCACCCTTCCCAAACTTACAGATCCAGCCCAGGCCCGCTTCAATCGGGGAGGTGCTATCGTCGATATCATTGCCGTACAGGCAGTATCCCATCTCCAGGCGTAGCGTATCTCTGGCCCCCAGGCCAATGGGCGCAATGTCATAGGAAGCCCCTGCTTCCATGACGGCTTTCCAAATACTGGGCATTTTATCGGCATCAGCATAGATTTCGAAACCACCCGCTCCCGTATACCCCGTAGCGGAGATCAATACATTCTCCAGCCCAGCAAAAGTCCCTTTGGTGAAATGGTAAAACTTAATCGCCGAAAGATCAGCATTCGTCAGAGATTGCAAGGCGGTTTCGGCTTTTGGCCCCTGAATGGCCAACAATCCCGTCTGATCAGATATGTTGATCAGTTTCGTATCAAAATTATTCGCGGCCTTAATCCAGTTCCAGTCCTTATCTATATTTGAGGCATTCACTACTAACATATAGGCGCGCTCCCCCGCGGCGCAGTTGTCTTCCGGCAGTCGATAGATCAGCAAATCATCCACAATTCCTCCCACTTTGTTGGGTAAGCAGGAGTATTGGGCCTGTCCAATCTCCAACTTGGAGGCATCATTCGTGGTAACCTTTTGTATAAGGTCTAAAGCTTCCTTTCCCCGCACAATAAATTCGCCCATGTGTGAAACGTCAAAAACACCTACGCCGTTCCGTACCGTCTTATGTTCTTCCTGAATCCCTGCGTAAGAGATGGGCATATTGTATCCGGCGAAGGGCGCCATTTTGGCTCCTAGTTCAACGTGTATCGCAGTCAGTGGCGTATTTTTCATGGTTTAATTTGGTTTCTTGTAATGATATATTATAAACGGTTTTCACTCAAATTCAGCGCTTGAGCACACCTGTTCGTTGCGAGCATCTATCGCAGATTAATTCAGAATGCTGATTTGGCGAATCGTATCTCCCTGCATGATCGCCTCCAAGACTTCCCTACCTTCAATTAATTGGCCAAAGATAGTATAATTTCCATCCAGATGTGGGCTTGGACTATGCGTTATAAAAAACTGAGAAGATTCGGTGTGTAGCCCGGAGCGGGCCATCCCCAACACACCCGCCTGATCGTAATAAACCGGCTTGAGTTCCGAACGAATCAATCTGGGTGCTCCTCCAAAACCGTCACCGCGATCACAGCCTGCCTGAACAACAAAATTAGAAACGACCCGATGAAAAGGTAGATTCTCATAAAAGCCTTCTCGGGCGAGCAGAACAAAGTTCACCACCGAAGCGGGCGCCACCGAAGGATATAATTCTAGCAGCATTTCTCCTTTATCGGTTTCCAGTCTGGCCCTGGGGGCCTGGTTCTCCATCCCCTGCAGTACAGACCAATCTATATCATAGAGATAATCTTCCATGGTCAATTCGGGAATATTGGGACGGTCTAATTCTTTGGCCAGTGCCACCAGTGCCTCGTAGGCTTCCTGATCGCGTGGCAGGTCTAGTTGCAAAAAGGCATCCTCAATGAAGGAACTATCAATTTTCACCAGGTAGCTCTGTGGTCCCGATCCGACATCTTTTAAACTTTGAGCGGCCAGGGTTACCATACCCGGATCGTTCGTTCGAATGGCATCCTTGAGGAAGACAGCCAACTCACGGCGTACATTACGGTAGCTGACGCCAAAAAAGTTACGGAAATCGGCTTGTGCCAGGATTTGAGCAATTAAAGCGACTGATTTAGTGCGTACCACCGGATCCTCGTGCGCAAATCCCTGCTGCTGAATAAAACGGTAATTCCATCCGAATTCCGCCAAAGCTTCCAGATAAGCTGCTTGCAAATAAGGATCTGCCGTATCGCGAAAACGCCGACGAATCTCACCATTCAGTCCCTGTCTTGCTTCTGCGTAGATAGGGGGCAGGTGACGCTGGGCCGCAGCATACAGAGTAGGAACAATCAAGGCGGGCACCGTATCCTTAGCTATTCGCCAGTAATTAGCCGCTTCTTCAGCTATGCCATTATCCCGGCAGAAATTAGCCGCCGTCAGGGCCACGTGTGGGTTTGGGTCTTTCAGCCCGGCTTCGATGGTTGCTTTGACCAGGGCATAATCAAAATTGGATAAGGCGCGGATGATATTACATTTGACCCGGTAATCGGTGTCCATTCTGAATCGCTGTTCCAAAGCGGCAGCGGCAGCGGTCTGCTGTGTCTTTCCTAGTGCAATGACCAGTGGGCTCCGTATTTCCGGATCTTTCTCCCGAAATAACAGCTGGCTCAACTCTTCTACAAAGGGGGATAAATCAATATTCTGCGTCCGGTACAGGTAGTTAGCAGCCATCAGGCGAACGGGTCGCGGATAAGCTTCCTCCGTCACATAACCCAGCATTTTTTGGGTGCCGACCTCACTAACGACGCCCCGCAGCGCCAATCGATAGATCCCTCTACTCTGTCCCAATAATAAGAGTGTGTCTTTTACCTGATAAGTACTAATCCCGGTGAGCAAATCCAGGGAGCTGGCGTCCCCGCACTTACCTACTGCTTCGAGAATTTGACTATTCGCCAAATGATAAACGCCAGACGTATCGTAAGCATCAAAGGCATCCATTAAAGCAGATACGGCACTATTCGTCCCCGTCTGTCCTATGGCAAAAGCCACCGCTCCTCTTACCTCGGGGTGGGGATCTGACAAATAGGCTGATAACGGTGCTAATAAGGCAGAATCCTGAAAAGAACCAAAGGCCAGAGCAGCGTGGTAACGTACATTAGCCGATGGCGATTCCATGTAGCGGATCAGGCTATCTACATTTTGTTCGTACTGGAAATCCAGGATCTTCAAAAGGGTCGGATCGTCAAAACGGGTAGCAATATCCTCTACGTTCGTCTCCGCAGGCGTACAGCTATAGCTAAAAAGCAAGACTAACCCCCAGAAGAACAAATGATTTATCCGATTCATAAGTAGTTTTTCACGCTTATCTTCCTCCCGTACCGAACGGGTCTTCTTTAATTTCATCACCGAAAATATCTTCTTCATCTTCCGAATTATCAAACTCCCCCTCTACATCCAGATCATCGGACTGATAGGTGTCGCAATTAATCTCGATCCCCAGAGGCCCCGCTGGTCGGAAGAAACGGGCTGTTTTGTCGTAATTCATCACCTGGTCGGAGGCTTCGACTTCTTTCATTAAAGACAAGAAGAAAGGTTTCGCCATGTAAGAGCCCTGACCTGACCAAGACTGCAAGTAACGAATCCAGCGATCATCTCCACCTACCCAGGTGCCGACCACCAGGTCGGGTGTAATCCCCATAAACCATCCATCCACGTAATCGTTCGTTGTCCCGGTCTTACCTCCGGCATCGCTAAATAGCTGTCGGCCAATGGCACCGGACTGACGCAGCATTTCGACCATCACGTAATTAGAATTGGCGGGTAGGGCCCGGGCTTCTTCCTGGGTTCCTTCGTAAATAAGCGTACCGTTCTTATCTTCAATCCGCTCGATCAGATAAGGCTTATTGCGAATGCCATTATTAGCAAAGGTCGTATAAGCTCCCACCATTTCCATCACACTTAGGTCTACGGCTCCCAGTGCAATGGAAGGTACGTTAGGCACCCGCAATTGTCCATTTGGATAGCGGGCATCCACGTCAATACCCATATTTTTCACCAGATTTCGTACCGGCTCGGCCGTACCTAATTCCTTCATCAGGAAGACCGACACGGTATTTTTCGATTTGCGAAGACCTTCGAATAGCGTCAGGCGCTCGTTGGAATATTCCCCATTAAAGTTTTTTGGTGTCCAGGGTTCTTGTAAATAAAAAGCACCGTCCCCTGGCTTAATTGTCTGTGGCCAGTCGAAGACCCCTCTACAAGGCGAAATACCCAATTGGTCAATCGCCGTCGCGTAAACGAAGGGCTTAAAAGTAGATCCTACCTGACGATTGATTCTGATGTGATCGTATTTAAAGTACTTATAATTGATGCCCCCTACCCAGAATTTAATCGCCCCGGTTTTGGGGTCTACCCCCAGAGAGCCTATCTGTAAGAACATCCGGTGGTACTTAATCGAGTCCAGAGGAGTCATGGTAGTATCTTTCTCCAGCTGGTTATTTTCATAGGTAAAGACCCGCATTTTAGTAGGAGCATTCATCTTTTGATCTACGGCTTCCTGGAGTTGGTCCCACCGCTGCCGTAATTCCGGGAAATTGGCATTCTTCAGTACCCGTCGATAATTGGCGGCCAAACTGCTGCTAATCAGATTATCCTGAACCAGGCGGCTCAGATGGCCGGGCTGCTCGTATTCCGTAATGATGCGTTCGACCTCCCGATCGTCATTATGGAAAGTCAAATTGGGTACCTGAGTGCTAATTTTTTCTATAGTGGGCAGCAGGTATTTTTCTCGCAGGAGTTGGTATCGATCGGTCTGACGAATCAGACGAGTCAGGCCATCCTGCCGAACACTAAGGGGAACGCCATCTTCCGGATCGGGCTGGAAGGTCCAGGGGTCCCGGTTTTTCCATTGTTGGAAAAAGGTCTCCTGACGGGTACGCATATGAGCGACCATGTTGGATTCTGCCAAACGCTGCATTTCGGGATCAATGGTCGTATATATTTTCAAGCCATCCCGGTAGATATCATAACTCGTCCCGTCCGGCTTTTTATATTCCTCTAATATGTCTTTGACATCTTTACTCAATTCCGTACGCATGTAGGTAGCGATGCCGTCAATATGCGTGCGTTTACTAGATTGGATACCCAAAGGTAACTGGCGGTATTCGTCATACGCTGCCTGGGTAAGCAAGCCATTTTTACGCATTTGATTAAGTACCACCTCCCGACGTTTTTTCGTTTTTTCCGGAAAGCGTAAAGGATTATACAGTGAGGGGTTCTTGAGCATACCAACCAGCATAGCGGCTTCTGCCACTGCCAGACTATCTTGCGACTTGGAAAAATAAGTCTCCGAAGCCGCCTTGATACCGTAGGCACCGTTAATGAAATTAAATTTATTCAGGTACATGGAGATAATCTCCTCCTTAGTATACTTGCGCTCCAGACGGACGGCAATGATCCACTCTTTTAACTTTTGAACGACCCGCTCTACACCAGAGCCCGGGTTACCTGTAAATAAGAGCTTAGCCAATTGCTGCGTTATTGTACTCGCCCCACCAGCACTCCTGTCCTGTAGTAGTACGGTTTTTACCAAAGTTCGTCCCAGGGCTTTAAAATCAATACCACTGTGTTTGTAATAGCGCTCATCTTCGGTAGCCACCAGGGCGTTGACCAGATCCGAATCCAGTTCACTATAATTAACTGGCACCCGGTTTTCCACGTAATACCGACCGAATACTTCTCCGTTCGCGGCATAGACGCGGGTGGCAATTTCGCTGCGTGGATTTTCTAACTGCCTGACCGATGGCAAATTAGAGAAGGATAATACCACAAAAAGTAGAATAACCGCAATTACTCCGGCGAAGAACAGACGCCACATCCACTTTACGATCGCTTTGTGATTCGTATTGTCACTATTATTGAGAAAAAAATCAATCACCCTTTGCATGTTCCTGGTTATTGGTTGTTATGATAACACTACCTAAGTGCTTTCCAAAGATACAGATATTTGAACAAACGGCTAGCGCGCCATTTCATTGTAAAAATGAAAACTTTGTATCAGCTCTTCTTCGTCGGCTACCTGATCTACCCGGACCCGCCCGATTTTATCGAGATAGGAGCAGTTAATCTCTGCTCCTCGATTTTTTTTGTCATTCCTCATCAGGGCGACCAAATCATCCGCAGCCTCGATGGGAATCGGCCAGTATTCGTAAATCTTCTTTAAGAATTCGAGGATTTCCATTAGCTCCTTTTCCATTAGACTGCCGGCGGCATGAGACAGATAGGCTTCGCAAATCATACCTATGGCAATGGCCTCTCCGTGTAATAAAGGCTGATCGGATTCCAGGGCATAACCTTCAATGGCATGCCCGACCGTATGGCCAAAGTTAAGGGCTTTGCGTAGTCCCTTCTCAAAAGGATCCCGTTCGACAACCGATTGTTTAATTTTTAAAGAGGGCGTAATAAAATCAAACCACTCTACCTCGGATAAATCATCGATTTCGCGAATGCGGCTCCATTCTGCAGCATCCATAATCAGGCTGTGCTTAATGATTTCGGCAAACCCACTCCGCACCTCTGCGAGGGGTAAAGTAGGTAAGAACTCGGGATTAACTACCACCATTTCCGGGTTACGAAAGACACCAATACTATTCTTAACCTGCTTAAAATCTATTCCTAACTTCCCACCGATGGAGGCATCCACTTGTGCGAGTAACGTCGTGGGTACCTGAATAAAATCCATACCCCGCTTAAAAGTACTGGCACAGAAGCCCCCCATATCCCCGATGACGCCGCCGCCCAAATTAATACACAAACTACCCCGAGATAATTGCAAGTCCATCATTTGCGACCAAATCTCCTGACAAATCTCCAGGTTTTTGTGGGCCTCCCCGGCGGGGATTCGAATGGTTTCGAAATTTGCTGGTACTGCCTGACGCAATAAGGGCAGACAGTATTTTTCCGTATTTTCGTCTACGATCACCACGATTTTCGGATAGTTCCTGGCCTGCAATAGTTGCCGAAGCGGCTGCCAGTCCGTACCAACGGGAATCGTGTAATTATCCAGTGATATCGTCATCTTGTGCTTGTTTTGTACTGCTTTCCAAATCCAGGCTCCAGGCTTCTGGCCGGTCGGAAAAAAGGGGTTTGGTCTTTGCCCAGGTGGTCTTAAATAAAGTAGAATGTCGATAGGCCTCCAAGGCCTCCTCACTATCCCAATGACTGTAAGTCATAAAGATATTATCCGGTGATTTACATCGCCAAAGTTCCAGAAACCGACAGCCGGGGAAAGCGCGAATTTTTGCCTTGCTCTGTTCAAATACTTCCTGAAACTGAGCGCAGGCAGCCGGTTCAAAAGTCATTTTTACGATCCTTCTGATCATCCTTTTTTTATTGAAAGTCTATCTGTATCATTTCTTCCAGGCGTAGGCCCAACAGGCTCGCTGCCTTACCCATATTCACCGCAATTTTCAGGTAGCCTGCACGATTAAACAGACAGAGTGGCTCCCCGATATCTACCTCTTCGTAATCTTCACTCAACTGGGTCAGGGCCGGATGTCGCTTAAAACTAATCTCAAAATGGCGGTCCTGTCCTACCTGATCAAAAAGCCGACGACTAATATTACTAATCGCATTATCGTAATTATCAATATAGATAATGGTGCCCCTGATCTGCTGATTGGTGATTACGGGCTGTAAAGTCAGACGTCGTACCGTGTCTTCTGCTGCCTGGCCTATCTGATCCAGTGGGATCTTCCGACTAAGCTGACTAACCACGCCCGCCAATTGTTTCCCAATCGACTGATCTTCTTTTTTGTCGAAAGGCAGACGATAAATAATGCCGTGCAGGGCTTCAAAAATGAGGTGCAGCATACCGTTATCCGGGCATATAAAAAATTGATCAAACTGCCGCAGTAGTAAATATTTACATCGTGCTGCCGGCAAGTCATTGACCGTCAACAAATGAATCGTTCCTGCCGGAAAAGAGGGCCAGGCATTTTTAAAAATAAAGGCCGCCTGAACTATATCGAAATTATTAACGTTATGCGAAATATCTACCAACTGTAAGTCCGCTGTTTGGCGCCACAGTTCTCCTTTGAGGCTAGCTGCATAAGGATCGCGAAGTCCGTAGTCGGTTGTAAGTGTCACCAGTGGCATGGTTTATTAGTTTGGGGGCAAAGATAATTGTTTGGTAGATAATAAAATAAAATTAACTTACATTGCTGCAAAGGTCCCCGGCAATTTGCTTATTTTTGTTTAAATTATTTTTATTAAAGGGTGTATTCCTATAATGGAGCACCCAAAAATTTAATCCGAGGTTCAATATTGAGTGAAATAATTCTTACTGTAGACGGTGTAGATCCTGTTGCGCTTTACGGTGCCAACAATGTAAAACTGAACTTACTGCGTGATGCTTTCCCCGATGTTGTCATTACTTCTCGTGGACAAAGCCTAAAGATTTCTGGTGAAAAGAAACAAGCGCAAAAAGCCAAAGCAAAATTTGAAATGATGGTGCGCTTGCTCAAAGAGCACCATGAACTACCCACCCAAATGGTGCAGGAATTGCTCACTGGCAAGAACCCTTTCGAGGCAAGAATTGCAGCCGGTAAGCCCAATAAAACAATCCTGCACGGGAGAAATGGCAAACCCATCCGCGCCAAGACCCATAATCAGCTAAAATTAATCAGTGCAGTGGAGAAAAACGATGTCGTTTTCGCCGTGGGTCCAGCGGGTACCGGTAAAACCTACACGGCAGTTGCCATGGCCGTAGCGGCCCTTAAAAGCCGTAAAATCAAGAAAATCATCATGACCCGTCCCGCAGTTGAAGCGGGCGAAAGCCTGGGATTTCTACCCGGTGACCTAAAAGAAAAAATCGATCCTTATCTTCGCCCACTCTACGATGCGCTCGACGATATGATTCCCGCCGAGCGGCTGGATCAGTTTATGGATAACCGAACCATCGAGATCGCACCATTGGCATTTATGCGGGGTCGAACGCTGGATAATGCCTTCATTATTTTGGATGAAGCGCAGAACTGCTCAACTATGCAGTTAAAAATGTTCCTCACCCGACTTGGTCCAACGGCTAAGTGTGTTATTACCGGTGACTTATCACAAGTCGATTTGCCCTTTAGTCAAAAATCGGGATTACGACGGGCGATCGGTATCCTTGAAAAACTGGATGGTATTGACGTCGTGCGCCTTTCCTCGGAAGATGTGGTGCGTCACCGCCTGGTCAAAGCGATCATCGAAGCCTACGAGACCTCAAATGAGCGGAAACGCCGGAAGTATGAAGAAGAGGAGGAGTAGAGTTAAGCTATGCCCCCTTTTCTGATAAAACAGGTTAAAACAACTATAAGCAAAACATCATGAACTACACGATTCGCCGGGAAGCTTCTTCTGCCGTACGGGGAGAAATCACCCTGGCCGGTTCAAAAAGCATCAGTAATCGCGCGCTGATCATCCGTGCCCTTTCGGGGCAAAAATTTGATCTACACCACTTAGCCAATGCCAAGGATACCATCCTGCTCAATGGCCTGCTCAACAGTACAGATACCACCCGCGATGCCGGCGCTGCCGGCACAACTTACCGCTTCATGACGGCCTACCTTTCCATGCAGCAAGGCAGCCAAATCTTAACGGGTACGGACCGCATGAAACAGCGCCCCATTGGGGTTTTAGCGGAAGCACTAAAGGAATTAGGTGCTAATATCGAATACCTGGAAAAAGACGGCTATCCTCCGCTCAAGATCGGTGCGCCCAATAGCTTTGGCCAAAAGAATCATATTCGAATTGCGGCCAATACCAGTAGTCAATACATCTCTGCCTTATTAATGATCGCCCCTACCCTACCGGAGGGGCTTAAGTTGGAGCTCACAGGCAAAATTGTCTCGCGGCCCTACATTGAGATGACCCTTAAGCTCATGGCGTATTTTGGTGTAAAACACAGCTGGGATGGCCAGGTGATTCAGGTAGCTCCCCAACAATACGTGGGTCGCGACTTTACCGTAGAGGCCGATTGGTCAGCCGCTTCCTATTATTATATCATTGCTGCTTTTGCTTCTAGCCTGGACTTACAATTAAATGGTTTATTCCCAGACAGCGTACAAGGCGACGCCGTCCTGGCAGAGATGATGCCCCACTTCGGGGTACAGACAAGCTTCAATGAAAAGGGAATTCACTTATCCAAAGGACCTTTTAATGTAGAAAAAGATTTCCGTTGGGACTTCCTCCGTTGTCCGGATTTGGCCCAGTCCATTGCCGTCATTTGTGCCGGTCTGGGTCGCAAAGGCTATTTCGAGGGCGTAGAGACCCTGCGTATTAAGGAGACCGATCGCATAGCGGCCCTGAAAACGGAGTTGGCAAAAATAAATGTACAGGTAAAGGCCCATCCTCAGCAGAATGGGTCAGAATCCTTTGAAGTAGAAGGCAAAGTTTTATTCTCCGGCATCCCCGTATTTGACACCTATGAAGACCATCGTATGGCCATGGCTTTCGCACCACTGGGCATGTTTCAACCCGTCTCGATCAACGAACCCATGGTAGTCGTAAAATCATATCCAGATTACTATAAAGACCTGGAGAAGCTAGGCTTTCAGGTGGATAGATAAATCGTGTGTTGTGTGTCATGTATTATGTATCGTGTTTGACACAACACATGACACATGACACATGACACATGACACATGACACACAACACATGACACACGATACTTAATTACCGCCCAGAATCAAGGGTAGGCCATTGGAGCCATCACCGCCAACCACAATCACTTTAGAATTTTGTGACTTAGATAATTCGATGGTAGCTTCGATTCCTTTATCCTGCAGGATTTTGTCGGTCAACGAGGCGTTTAGGATGCGGTTTGCATCGGCTTTGGCCTGCGCTTCGATCGTTTTACGCTCGGCTTCTTTGCGCTCCTGATCCAGGATGTACTCGTACTTAAGTGCTAACTGCTCCGCTTCGATTTTTTCCTCGATGGCGGTACGCACTTTTTCAGGTAACTGGATATCACGGATCAAGACAGCTCGCAAGGCAATATAATTACTGGAAAGTGTGTTTTCGAGTTCTTCTTCGATCTCGGTTTGCACCTCATCCCGCTTTGTAGAGTACAACTCTTCTGGCGTATAGCGGCCAATAATTTTTCTTACCGAAGAACGCACCTCCGGCCGTACGAGAGAATTCATATAGTTCTCTCCGAATTTTTCGTGTAAAAATCCGATATCAGAATAAGTTGGGTTTACCCTCACCGTTGCATCAAGCGCAATATTTAAACCATTACTGGAAAGTACTGTCATGGTTTCTTCGATCTGCTTTTCTCGTACATCGTACACAAACATTTTGTTCCAGGGGGCCACTACGTGAAAACCCGGGCTGTAGATTTTTTCCGTTTCCAATCCACCTCCAAAGCGTTTGAAGAGTACACCACGTTCCCCAGCATCAATCGTTAGGAAAGTAGCACTTGAGAAAATAAGAATGGCAATAACGATAATTGCTCCCACGATAATAGAAGTAGACATCCGTCCCTGTTGGGCTGGTTTTCTTCTCTGTTCAGTCATTTTTTTAAATTTTGTGTTTTTCGGTAATCGATATTAGGTGGTATTTGTTTGTATTACCAGACTTTTATACCAATGCCTCTAAAAGTACGATTAACCAAGTTAATCAACAACTATTGTTAAAACAGTATTATAGTGTGCATAGGTTCACTTATATTTGTCAACACTAAATTTCATTGATATTTTTACATAACGCAAACTTCATATGAAAAAGATCATTATTGCATTTGCACTAGCTGCTTTTATTATTGCCTGTGGCTCGGATGACAGCGCACAGTCTGAAGCCCCCGCTTCCTCATCAACGACGGCATCAGCCGAACCCGAGGAACCCGCCGCTGACGGGAAAGCCATTTACAAACAATACTGTGTGGCTTGCCATGGCCTATACGGAGACATGGGTGCCAGTGGAGCTTTTAACCTTCAGGAATCTGAACTCCCCGTTGAAGAAAGAGTTAATGTCATTACGAATGGTCGTAATGTTATGACGCCTTTCAAATCAATCCTCAGTCCGGAAGAGATTCAGGCCGTTGCCAATTACACGCTGGAGCTGAAGCAAGATTAACCAATGGGAGTAGATCAATCGCCGACATCGCCTAATGACATACCGGTACTGGTTACCGGAGGAACGGGCATGGTCGGCGCTTATTTATTGGAGCTACTCAGCCAGGCGGGCTACCGACGTATTCGGGCGATTTATCGTCCGGGTACCTTGCCCTACACCAGTAAAAAGATCAAACATCAGATCGACTGGGTCGAATGCGATCTACTTGATCTGGCATCTTTGGAAGAAGCGATGCAAGACATCCTCCAGGTCTACCACTGTGCAGGTATTGTTTCCTTTAGCAAAAAAGACCGAAAAGAGATGATCCAGGTGAATGTAGACGGAACGGCCAACCTGGTTAATATCGCGCTCCACCAGGGGGTACGCAAAGTGCTCCACCTCAGTTCCGTGGCGGCACTCGGCCGCACCAAACCCGGTCAGGAGCGCAATGAGAAAGATCATTGGGAACGCAGTCCTTACAATACCTTTTATGGACTTAGTAAATATCAGGGAGAACAGGAAGCCTGGCGTGCCCAGGCCGAAGGCCTGAGTCTTAATGTCGTTAATCCATCCATCATTCTGGGTGCACACGATTGGAATCGTGGCCCCGGACGTTTTTTCCCGATGCTTAATAACGGCTTTCGTTTTTACCCCACCGGTGGTACCGGTCTGGTGGATGTGCGAGACGTAGTCCGATTCATGAAATTGCTCATGGAGAGTGAAATTACCGGAGAGCGATTTATTTTGAATGCCCGCACGCTTTCCTATCAGGACTTTTTTCAAAAAATCGCCACTGCGCTGGGTGTATCAGCCCCCTCGATCAGAATAAATACCTTTTTTCAACAAATAGCCTGGCGCCTGGCCTGGGTAAACGAAAAACTGAGGGGTAAGCCTTCCCTAATCTCCCGGGAAACCGCCGCCCAGGCGAGCCATACCTATTATTATCCGGCCCATAAATCCCGGAACACTTTTGACTTTAAGTACCGTGACGTAGACCAATCCATCCGGGAAATGGCCGACGCTTACCGGAAGTGGCAAAAGGTGGGGGGCTACCCTCATCTCTCCTTTCGACAGCACGAAAGTGTCTAAATTAGACCGAAAGGAAGGAAAAATACGGCGATAAAAGAATTAGAGTCATCCATTTGGTGGGTTTTCTTGTTATGAGGAATGACAAATTACCAAATTATACCCGTCGCATATTTTTAGCGAAAGCTAAAGCACATAAGTATTAAAATCATGAGTAAAGAAATTGTCCGGGAAAACGACACCCAAAATCTGGTGCCCGAGAAAAATAGTGGCTTGAAGCATTTATTCTCTACTATGCGTTCGGAAGTTAACCAGATCCCCTACGCCAGCTATTTGAGCTTTGGCCCTTTGTTTGAGCACATGAAGCAAAACATGAGTAAAAACGGGCTGGAGCACACCCCCCTCTTTCAGTCCGGTCAACAATTTCTTCAGCAGGCACCGGAGCTGTTCCAGGCCATTGAGGACCCCGAGGTATTAAATGAAAACCGGGAGCTTGTACAGATTATGATTAATGCGGTCCTCCCTCCCATTGCGCAACAATCCCAATTGGCCAAACTGAGCCGTCCCTTCGATATGCAAGGCTTCTATGAAACCGAAGCCGTCAAAACATTGATGAATGACGATTCAAAAAACATAAAATACGAGGTCAATCGTTCGCAAGAAATGCTTGCCTGTGTCGTTCTGGTCAGTGCGGGCAGCCTCATTCTCAATCGCCACTACGATCAGAATATAGAAATCACTCCGCCAGTACTGATTAGTGTGGAAGATGAAGAACACAAGCGCTATTTTCGCTTAAACCTCGATTCTACTTTCGTAAAAGTAGAGACCCTAAAGCCACTCAAAGCGCTTTCCCAAAAGCAAATCAACAACCTTTTGTCTAACATCTACGATGTGGAGGCCTGGATGGCCGCATTACCCGCCGAAAACTTCGCTTTTCATGGCTTTGTGATTAGTAATTTGATCGAAATCACCGAAGAAGAATCCCTGTCTCGCCTAAAACAGGGTCTCCTACAAAGAAATGCAATTGTCAGCCGGGAAAATATCCAGGAAATTGAAAACCTGGTAAAAAACTACCTGGGGGTTCCGGACTTACGCATGGGAATTACTGCTTTGGATTACCCCCGCGAACGGGCCATCACCCACAAATATAAAATCCGCTTCAACTTTTTAGCGAAAGAACTCGATGACCTCCTGGATGAAAACTTCAAAGAGTCGATCTACTACAAGGTATCCCATTACAAAGAAGTACTACTGATTGAAGATCTGGCCAACAAAAAAAATCTTACCTCCGTAGAGGATCTATTACTCGAAAAAGGTATCCATAGTATTATTGTCGCTCCCCTGATGGACTCCGAAGAAAACGTAATCGGTATCCTGGAAATCGCTTCCCCCAAAGCTTTTGGTTTACATAGTTTTACCGAGATAAAATTTAAAGAAATCATCAGTTTGTTCAATATCGCAATGGAGCGTAGCCGTCGGGAGATCGACAACCAGATCGAAGCCATCATTCGGGAGCAGTTTACCGATATCCACCCCAGTGTTGAATGGCGTTTTATCGAAGCATCTTACAACTTACTGGAGAAAAGAGAAGCCGGCGAAAAGCAGACCGTCGTAGAGCCTATTATTTTCGAAGAGGTATACCCTCTTTACGGACAGTCTGACATTGTCGGCTCTTCTCAGGTACGGAACCACTCCATCCAAAAAGACCTGGTAGAAAACCTCACTTCCGTAAAAAAACTAATGGACAAGGTAGCTCAAGCCCTGAATTTCCCTTTGCTACGGAAATATATCATGGATGTAGAGCACGCGATTCAAGACCTGAAAGATGAGTTCAACTCTAATGATGAATCTCGAATTGTAGACCTACTGCACCAAACGATTCATCCTTTGCTCAATACTCTACAGGCCAGGCATTCGGAAATCCGCCCCTCTGTGGAACGCTATTTTTTAAGACTGGACCCGGACCTCGGGATCATTTATCAAGCGCGTAAGGCCTACGAAGACTCAGTACTGCAAATTAACAATGCCATTGGGGATTATCTCGATCAGCAAAATGAAATAGCCCAGCAGATTCTGCCCCACTATTACACGAAGTACAAGACCGATGGGGTAGAATACGATCTGTACGTAGGTCGATCTCTTCTAAAGAGTAATGAGTATTGCGAAATGCACTTAAAAAATTTCCGCTTACAGCAGTTAATCGACATGGCAAATATTACCAAACTGGTACGGGGTTTACAAGATCAATTGCCCCTAAAGTTAACGACCGCCCAATTGCTGTTTGCTTATACCAACACGCTTTCTATCCGCTTTCGGGAAGACGAAAAGCAATTCGACGTGGATGGCGCCTATAACGTACGCTATGAAATCCTTAAAAAGCGAATTGATAAAGCGGTGATCGCCGGTACGACCGAACGCCTGACTCAGGCGGATAAAGTTGCGATCGTTTATCTGCAGGAAAAAGACCGGCAGGAGTATTTAGATTATATCAAGTACCTCAAACACGAGGGGCTGGTCGAAGGAGAAATTGAGGATTTAACCCTGGGTAAACTACAAGGAGCACAAGGATTAAAAGCACTGCGTTTTACGGTAAGTTAAGCGTATAAACTGTACGCGGCTAAAAATGCGATAACGGCCAGGGATACACCAACCATAAAAATGGTATAACAAACCCTTAGTTGTGCATACTTGGACCCCAGGGACTTCCCCAGGAAGAACAGATCCCGCATAATGCTATCGTCCAGATCATCTTCATTCTCCAGTACCTGATATATCCCCGACTTGTAATTATCAAAATCCATTTTATAGAAATTGCCAAAGAAAAACAAGTTAGATTTTCCCTGGTCAACGATCATGGGATCGGTCTTTCCTGCCATCTTGATGGGTCGGGTAGCCAGAGTAGCAAAGATCATCGAAATCAGACAAGTAAGTAGCAATAAAAGAATAGGTAGTAACAAATAAGGTGTCTCCTTAATCTGCCCAACGGCCATCGGTACAATAAAGGTGATGATCAGCGCATTTACACTCAACATGATATTGGCCTTATTATCTGCTAGTGTACTCAAATCAATATGGTTACGGAGCGAGGTTTTTAACATCATCTGCGCACTCTTACTATTCGTAATTGGACTTTCCTTACCCTTAGCCCGTTTTTTAGCACTTTTGTCCATGCGCTTGAGCCATTTCTTATTATCCTCCAATTTGGGCCCGTAGTACTCCCGGGCGGCTTCGGTAAAGAAAGACTGGTTCTTTAGGAATTTCCGGTTAATTTTATACCAGTCCCGATCGGTAAACCGCTGCCCCAGAAATACATCCCATTCGTGGCGCAAACCATTTAGATGGGTGGCATAGCCATCACTACCCAGATTAATCAAGTCCGCATCCCGGATAATTTCCTCCAGTGTATTCGAAGGCCGATTGGCCGGAAAAGTGACGTCGATACAAGTCAACACCCGCTCGAGTTTATCCTCCGGATAGTTCTTACCGGTCAAAAAATCGCGAGCGATTCGTCGACTGACCCCCTCGTGACCGTTATAAGTTTCGATGAACCCCACGTCGTGAAACAAAGCAGCGATTTCCAGTATCTGCAGTTCTTCTTCATTAATGTCCATCTGCTCTCCCAACTTTCGGCAAGCTGTGCGTACTGCCAGAGTGTGCGATAGGTTGTGATACTTATGATCCTCGGAGAGCTGTTGCAACAATAACTTTGTTACATAACCTTCGACTTCATCGACTATTTGATCGGCCATAATTATTGTTTGTAAATTTTTCCATCTTTCATGACAAAATACACCCTTCTTAAAGCGCTAATATTTTCTTCCGGCTGGCCTTCGATAGCGATCAGATCTGCTAAAACGCCTGGTTTGATTTGGCCGCGATCCGTAAGCCCAAGTAAATCGGCATTCCCCTTCGTAATGGCTCGCCAACAATCCATGGGCGACATACCGTAAGCCACCATCATCTCCAGCTCCCGTACATTGTCTCCGTGGGGAAAAACACCAACATCACCACCCGCAACGATGGGTACACCGTAGGCCAGTGCTTCTTTAAAACCTGCTTTCTTTTTTCGAATACGCTCCGGTTCTGGATCATTCTCTTTATCCCAACCCCGGTATTGTAAGATGGCATCGGGTGCCGCCAGCGTCGGACAAAGTACAACGTTATTTTCTACCATTGCTTTCCATACGGCCGGGGTACCTCCATCCCCGTGTTCTATGGTGTAAACACCGGCACGGGCGGCTCGTAGCATACCCTCTTCGGTCGCCGCATGAGCGACGACCTTACGACCACTACTCGCCGCAATCTGGACGATAAGTGCCAACTCTTCCTGGGTGAAAGTAGGACGGGCCTCCCCATTCGGACCCCAGCGGTAATCGGCGTATACTTTCACGATATCGGCACCATTACCAATTTGTTCCCGGACTACCTTGATCAGATCATCGTGACCATCCGCTACCTGAGCCCCCAGCGGTACCCGTACGTGAGGTGCAAAGCCCTTGGGGCCGTAGCTCCCCGTAGCCACAATCGCTGGCCCGGCCACCTGCAGACGCGGCCCTGGGATAATCCCTTTATCAATAGCCTGTTTTACCCCCACATCATCGTAGCCGGAGCCCTCCGATCCCAAATCGCGTAAGGTAGTAAAGCCGGCTTCCAGCGATTTGCGAACGTGAACCGTCGCTCGTGCCACACGCTCAGCAGAGGATTCTACCAAAACCTGATCATTCCAAGCGGTCTCATTATAGGGATGCAGTAGGATATGAGAGTGACCTTCAATCATTCCCGGCATTAAGGTCAACTCCCCCAAATCAATGGTTTCGGTACCAGGAGGAATAGTCATTTCCTCCTGGGGCCCAGCCGCCTGTATAAGATTTCCCCGGACCAGAACGCCCCAATCTTCCTGAAGTTCTGCGCCATCAAAAACCCGATCTGCTTTTAGTAGATAAAGCGGTGCCGTTTGGGCGAAAGCCCCAAACGTAAAACTAAAAAACAAGCTACCTAGCAGGTATCGCATAACATTCATTTTATGGGCATCCTATTACTCGCTCAACAATGGGCTATGTGCCTGCACATAAGTCTGACGATGGACATCAAACAAGTCACCAATTGCCTGAGTCACCTCGCCGGGCGTGCCATCCCCAAACACATGATCATCGAGACGCGTAACCGGAATAACCCCCTTATTCGATCCGGTTAAAAAAGCCTCTTTAGCCTTCCAAACTTCCGCTAAGGTAATGAAACGGCGCTCTACTTCGTAATGTCCTTCAATAGATTGCAAAACGTGCTTACGCGTGATCCCCATCAAGATATCCTCATCGGCCGTAATCACTTTGTTGTTTTGATCGATAATGTAAAAATTAGATCGAACGGCCTCTTTGATCGTCCCGCCCGAATGATAGAGGGGCTCCACGGCTCCCGCTTTTTTCAGTTCTGGGAGTAGCCGGATACCCATGGCGTAATTAGTGGTTTTTACCTCAGGTAAATCCCGCTGGTATTCGTAAGTCATCAGCTTAACGCCCTCTTCGTAGGCCTTGTCGGCAAAAGGCTTATAAGGATGCTGCATCACGATCAGATTAGGTGCCACGGGAGTATAGGAATCGGAGGTATACCCCCCTGTCATCACCAGTCGAATTCCGGCATAACTTTCTTTATTCAGACTAATGAGTTCGCCGATTCGACGCTTCAGCTCTGAACGTTCCGCAGGCACTTCCATATTTAGTAATCGAGCCGAACGATAGAAGCGATCCAGGTAATCCTCCAGAAATAAGGGTACCTGTTCCCAAACCAGAAAAAAATCGAAAATTCCGTAACCACGCAGGATGGCCAGATCGTTTACTTTTAAAGAGGCCTCCTCGGCGGGTGTTACTACGCCATTTACATTGTAATACCGCTGCATATTCTTATTCATTTTTTATTGCAAAGCATCTGCTTTAGACAAGGGTTACCTCGTCTCTAAATCCAAAATTAGGGAAAATGCAGCAGACATCGGTAATGGTGACGAAAGTCATTTACCCGGCCGACAATTCTCAGGTGGCTAGCCTGCCTTATTTTTTAACTTGACCGCTCAAGCAAAAAACCTTAATTTAATAGGGAATTTACCTAAAATGATAATTTATCAAAAGCCGCGAGGCCTGGCGCACGTTCCTTTTTGAGTAGAAAACTGCTCACGGTGGATTGTTCGTCCTTACCCAACCTGCCTTTTGGTAATCACCAACAAAAATAAAAGCGTATGAGCTTCCACACAAAAAACGTTCGGAATGTCGTCCTTCTGGGCCATTCTGGTTCCGGGAAAACCACCTTTGCAGAATGCATGCTTTACGAAGCCGGTGAGATTAACCGACGCGGAAAGGTTACGGATGGCAACACGGCTTCCGACTACCTACCCATCGAGCAGGAAAAGCAAAACTCTCTCCTCAGTAGTCTGATGCACGTAGAGTGGAAAGACTCCAAAATTAACATTATTGACACTCCGGGACTGGATGATTTTGTGGGAGAAGTCATCTCTTCACTCCGAATTGCCGCTACCAGCCTTATCCTACTGGATGCCCGCCACGGTGTCGAGGTGGGCACGGAGCTGATCTGGGATTACGTACAGGAATACCAGTCGCCCGCCATTTTTGTGGTCAACCACATGGATAATGAGCAGGCCGACTATGAGATGACACTCGAGCAGGCCCGGGAGCGCTTTGGTCCTAAAGTCCTGCCCATGCAATTCCCCGTCAATGCCGGCACGGGCTTTAACGCCATCGTCGATGCGCTGCGTATGGTCATGTACGTATTTGAAGACGGAGGTGGCAAACCCGAAAAACGGGCCATCCCTGAAGCATATATTGGCCGGGCACAAGAGATGCACAACGCACTGGTGGAAGCCGCCGCTGAGAACGATGAAGAACTGATGGAGCGTTTCTTTGAAGAAGGATCACTGACCGAGGAAGAACTCACCGAAGGCTTACGCATCGCTATGGCACAACAGGAAATCTTCCCACTGTTTATCGCTTCGGCCGAACGCAATATGGGGAGCGGCCGCATTATGGGCTTTATCAATGATATTTGCCCTTCGCCCGCCCAACGACAGCCCGTCAAGTTGACGAATGGCGAAAGCCTGGCTTGCGACCCCGAAAAAGAGACCAGTATTTTTATCTTTAAAACGATTTCAGAACCCCGGGTAGGTCTGGTTTCTTATTTTAAAGTATACAGCGGTAAACTCCAGGCTGGAGACGAACTCGTCAATGCTACCGACGGTAGTACCGAACGTTTCTCTCAGCTCTACCTGGCCAACGGAAAAGACCGCATTCCGGTCGATGAACTACAGGCAGGTGACATCGGCGTTTGCCTAAAGCTAAAAAATGCACATTCTAATAACACCTTAAATGCGAAAGGCGTAGAACGGACCATTGAGCCCATCGAGTTCCCCGAATCCCGAATACGGGTAGCTATCGCCCCCATGGATAAAGGGAAAATGGAAAAACTGATGAAAGCCATTCATACCCTGGAGGAAGAAGACCCAACCTTACACGTTGAACAATCGGCTGCTCTGAAGCAAACGCTGCTGCACGGTCAGGGACAGCTGCACATCGACATGGTCAAGCACCGTATCGAATTACTACACGATATTACCATGGAATTTGAGCGACCCAAAATCTCGTATCGCGAGACCATTACTGTACCCGCTGATGCCAGCTACCGCCATAAAAAGCAAAGTGGTGGTTCCGGACAATTCGCCGAGGTACATCTACGCGTCGAGCCTTACACGGAGGATATGCCCGATCCCGATGGTCTGAATGTCCGGCATAAAGAGGTGGAAAAACTGCCCTGGGGTGGCACCCTGGCTTTCTACTGGTGTATCGTAGGTGGGTCAATTGACAACAAGTATATGAATGCCATCAAAAAAGGTATCCTGCAGAAGATGGAAGAAGGCCCACTAACGGAATCGCCCTGTCAGGATATCCGCGTGAGTATCTACGACGGCAAGATGCACTCGGTTGACTCCAATGATATGGCCTTTATGATCGCAACCAATCATGCCTTCCAAGAGGCTTTTATGGCCGCCAAGCCGCAGCTGCTAGAGCCCATCTATCACCTGGAGGTGCTCTGCTCCGATCAGGTCATGGGCGATGTCATGAGCGATCTGCAAACCAGACGCGCCATGATCATGGGGGTGGACACGGTAGGGCACTACCAGAAAATCATTG
>Ga0209938_1000253_pt1 | contig 29295 bp, 27 predicted proteins | sample SalPonR2_C_D1_MG_FD_185708 | JGI IMG/M metagenome (GOLD analysis project Ga0209938, IMG submission 185708) | Salt pond soil microbial communities from South San Francisco under conditions of wetland restoration - Salt Pond MetaG R2_C_D1_MG... ... | reverse complement strand
GAACTGGTTCGAATTGATCTGAACAGGTTCCAGGCCACCGGTGGTATCCCGGGGGTAGGTTGGCACTGTGCCGTCGGGATTCGCGGCCCAGCCCATCAGGGTCAACCCGCTGGAGGTGGTCAGGTATCCGTCGGCATCGGGGCGGAAGGACCCGGTCGAGGCCAGCTTGAACGGCAAGTCCCCGCCGGCGCCTATGGCCGAGGAATCCGACACCGGCAGCATGCCGCGACCGCGCACGGCCAGGTCCGTCGCGTTTTCGGTCGAAACCAGGGGGCCGCGCTCGTCTATCAGGCGCTGGGTGGTGGCCCGAACACCGCCTGCGGAATAGCTTCCAAGGCCGCTGTCGATGACCATGGAATGGAAATCCGTAACGGCGCGCTTGTACCCGTATGTCGAGGAATTCGCGATATTGTCCGAGATGGTCGCCAATTTGCTGGCATTCGCGGCCAACCCGGCGACACCGGCATTGAGCGAGGAGGAGATTGTCATCTTATTGGCCTTTCTGTCACAAAACGCACATGCGGTCTGATCCCTTCCTACCGCCCTGGCGATTAACGGCAGGCTAACGTCTAAAATGCGATGCGGTTCGCCAGGCCCTATCGCCCTCGCAGGAGCGTGATCTCGATCCGGTCATTGCGGATAGCCGAGCCATCGGCCGTTGCCGGTTCGCGGTTGGCATGCCCCGTCAGCCGCGCCATCCGTTCCTCGTCCAGGCCAGCGGAAACGAGGCGCGCACGCACCGCTTCGGCTCGGCCGGCAGAGATGTTCCAGACGGGATTGTCCGCCAGGACCAGCGGCTGGGTCCGGACATGCCCGTCGATGGCGATCGGGTTTCTGACCATTTCGAAAACCGGCGCGAAGCTGGTCAGCAGTTCGATCATCACGCGAGTGGGTTCGCTCGTGTTGCCCCGGAAGATCGGCGCGCCCTCGCGCGCGAAAATCTCGACGATCAGCCCTTCGTCCGTCACCCGGGTCACGACGTGGCGCAACGCTTCCATCTGGAGCAGGCTTTCGCCGCCCACACCCATGAGCTTCCGCTCGACCTCGCGCAGGACCGCGACCTCGGCAGCGGCTTCGGCGGCCAATTGATGTCCCTGAACGCGCAGGCCAGCGGCCTGCCCGGTCCCGTTCCGGGCAAGCGCCTGGTCCGACATGATGCTGTCTCCACCGAACATGTCGGCCCCGCCGCCTGACACGCGGTTGACCGGCACGGTGGGTGAGAAATAGTCCGCGATACCCTTGCGTTGCTGTTCGGTAGTTGCGTTGAGAAGCCACATCAGCAGGAAAAAAGCCATCATGGCCGTCACAAAATCCGCGTAGGCGACCTTCCAGGCACCGCCGTGATGGGCATCGCTCGCGACGACCTTCTTGCGTTTCACAATAATCGGCGCGTTGGACTTGTCGCCCATGACCTCACCCATTTTCTCACCCGCGTTCGGAGTAGCAGGGCAAAGGTGAAAACGGGCCTAACCGTTCAAATACAACCTATTCCGGCACACGCTGGTAAAGCTCGTCGGGCCCGCAGAACTCGGCCAGGCGATAACCGTTGGCCCGCATGATCTCGCTGAGCGCCAAGTCGCCGGTGTTGTTCTCGATCGACCAGAACTCGACACTGTATTTGGCGAAATCGAAGGACTCCAGCACCGGGATCTCGCTTCCTTCAATATCGAGCGAGATCAGATCGGGCGCAGTCACGCCGGTGTCTGCCATGATCCGGGCCAGCGTGCGGGTCTTGACGGAGATTCGGCGTTCCTTGTGGCGCGCGTCCGCACGCACCGTCTGGAGCACCCTTGCGTCATAGGTTTCGGCCAGGCCACTCATCTGTGTGTAGCCCTCAACAACCTCGATGAAATCCGCCTCACCCTCGGACGCGGCCACTGCGACACCATGGCAGGGACAGCGCCGCACCTCCTGCGCTTTCTGCAGTTGCGCAGGCACGGGTTCGACCAGTGCGCCCGTCCAGCCACGAAAAACCTCGAGAAAGAAAGTGTTCGACCCTGTTACGCCGTCATACCCACCAATATCCAGGAATGTGCCGCCACGTTTGCGTTGCATCATCATGTCGATCACCAGGTCCTGACCGGCCTGCGAACTGTAGTGATAGCCTCGGTCCAACATCCGGCGGATCTCGTGCAGGCGGCGGACCATGGGCGCACGGCGACGGGTTTTTTCGGTCTCCAGCAGGCCGGAGAGGCGACGCACCTCGGCGAAAAGGGACCGACGCGCCTCGACAAGGACATCATCGCTCATGTCTGGGCTCCATGATCAGTGTAGGATTTCTCCTCGACCAGGTCGGATCCCAGCAAGGTGTTGATCTGTCTCTTGACTTCGGCCCGGCGATCGTTGGTCAGGTAGACCGCACGGGCCAGTTCTATGAACGCGGGGCCGAAATCCTGGCGGGCCTCACAAGCCCGGATATCGTCCTCGATCTGCCAGAGACGAGCGTTGATGCAGTAAAGCGCCTCGTACAAGGCGGAAAGCGGAACCTCTTGAGGCAGATATGCATCGGCGGTGGCCTGCAGCGCCGCTTGCTCGTGCAGGACGTTGGCCAACTTTTCCTGGTCCGTGATGTTCTCGATTTTGAGGCGTAGGATGGTCAGCTTGTCGATCAGTTCCGCCGGGGCGGTGGGCACCATGATCCTTTCCATCGCCTCAGCCTCCTGTCACCCGCTTACGCAGGGCCTTTTCGACCTTCGCGAATACGCCGTCCCAGTCAAGCGGCCTGTCCTGCCGAAACAGCCGCATGGACGGATACCACGGCGTCGTCTCTCCTGCATGGGTATAGACCCAGAACGGATCCCAGTGAAGGATCACCCAGGTCGGAAGACCCAGAGACCCGGCGATATGCGCCGTGGCCGTATCCGAGGTGATGACCAGGTCCATCTCCTGCATCATCGCGGCGCAATCAGCGAAATCCCGGTCTGTCCCGGCAGCGTCCAGGATGAAGGCGGAACTACCGTCCGAATGCAGGTCCTGCAACCGCGATCCTTTGTAGAGAGAGAAAAGCTGCACGCCGGGTATGTCCGCCATGGGCAGGAAGGCCCGGTGCGAAAACGAGCGAAATACATTACCTTTGTAGGTGGCCGAACCCGACCAGACCACGCCGACCTTGAAGCGGTCGCGATAGGGTGCTGCGATCCTTCCTGCCCTGTCCCTGCTGTCAGACGGCACGGTCAGGCGCGCAGGCGGAGGTGGCGCACCGCGATCGGCGGAGCCGAAAGCCGCCATGGGCATGTCCATCAGTGGCATCCAGTTGTCAAAGCGCGCATCTCCCCGGGTCGCGGTTCCCACCCAGTCGGCCCCATCCAGATCAGCGAGCAGACGGGCGACGGGACTCTCGGCCAGGACATGCATCCTGACCCCCATTTGGGCCAGAACAGGGACGAAACGTGCAAAAAGGATCGCATCTCCGAAGCCTTGTTCAGGCAGGACCAGCAGCCTCTTGCCCGCGATGGGATCACCGTCGCGCCATTTCGGCAGGTCGAGGGTCTTCGGCGTCATTTCCGGGCTGCGCCAGCGGGCCCGATAGCTGCGGAAACCAGGGCCATACTGCCCGGCGCCAAGCTGGGCAAAGGCCAGTTGCAGCTCGATCTCGTGATTCTGGGGATACTGCAGCACCTTCGGCGCCAGATAGTCGATCGCCGCCTGGTAGTCCCCCTTGCCACGCAAGCAGCGCCCGATCATGGCATGATGCATCACCCGCGACGGGTGCTGTTCCAGCACGGCCTGCCGCAGCCGGATCGAAGCGTCGTAGTCCCCAAGGTCCGACAGGATGTTGGCGCGGTTGTTGCAGATTACGGGATCATGGGGCGCCAGTGCGTGGGCGCGATCCTGGGCACGGCGGGCCAGCTGGTGCCTGCCCTGCGTCCGCAGCAGCGCCCCGAGATTGGACCAGATGCCCGCATCGTCCGGGTGCGCCGCCAGATGGGCGACGTAGCGCGCACGCGCCGCCTCAAGCCGGCCCGCGCGGTGCAGGGCCCGGGCGGCGTCGGGGATGTTCCCGTTCTCTCCTGCCACTGGATTAGCGCCCGAGAGCCGTGCGTCGGGTCACGTCCTGCAGCTGCCAGGCGACTGGCCCGTTCATGTCACACATCCCAATCCTGACTACCCCCGCATCAAGCACTGAATCCCAAAGCGCCTGCCAAGTCAAAACGTCTTTGACCGCGCGGATCGCGGTCGCGTGACCGACACTGGCATCCCGCCAAGAATGCCCCATATCCTGTTTGAGAAAGGATCGCGCATGACCGACTATCGCAAGACTCCCGACGCCATCGCCAGGCTTTCGCCAGAGCAGTATCGCGTCACCCAAGAGAACGGCACCGAGCGGCCCTGGACAGGGCCATACCTGGACAACAAGAAACCGGGTATCTATGTCGACGTGGTCTCGGGTGAACCCCTCTTCGCATCCTCGGCAAAGTATGACTCGGGCTGCGGCTGGCCCAGTTTCACCAAGCCCATCGAGCCTGAGCATGTGGCCGAACTGACGGACAACAGCCTTGGCATGGTGCGCACGGAGGTGCGCTCGGCCCATGGCGACAGTCACCTTGGCCATGTCTTTCCCGACGGTCCGTCCAGCCAGGGCGGGCTGCGCTATTGCATCAACGGCGCCGCCCTGCGTTTCATCCATCGTGACGAGATGGAAGCCAAGGGCTATGGTGCCTACCTTGACCAAGTGGAGGATATCTGATGGCTGAAGACCGTGCCGTCCTTGCCGGCGGCTGTTTCTGGGGCATGCAGGACTTGATCCGAAAATTGCCCGGCGTGATTTCGACCCGTGTCGGCTATACTGGCGGCGACGTGCCCAACGCGACCTACCGCGATCATGGCACCCACGCCGAGGGTATCGAGATAATCTATGATCCCGAAACGCTCAGCTACCGGCGGGTTCTTGAATTCTTCTTCCAGATCCACGATCCGACCACCAAGAACCGGCAGGGCAACGATATCGGGACGAGTTACCGCTCGGCCATCTATTACACCGATGCGCGGCAGCGTGAGATCGCGCTGGAGACCGTCAAGGACGTCGAGGCCTCGGGCCTGTGGCCCGGCAATGTCGTGACCGAAGTGGAACCGGCAGGCGATTTCTGGGAGGCCGAAGCGTTCCACCAAGATTACCTCGAGCGGGTGCCCAACGGCTATACCTGCCACTTTCCGCGACCTGACTGGGTGTTGCCCAGGCGAAACGCGGCGGAATAGTCCCTATTCCCCCAAGGTGATGATATGGCCGCCCGCAGCCCGGGCGTCTTCGGCATCATGGGTAACCATGAGCACCGGTAGGTTGCGGTCTCGGGCCATGTTGAAAACCAACGTCCGGATCTGTGTCCGACGGTTCGTGTCCAGCCGGGAAAAGGCTTCGTCCAGCAACAGGGCCCTTGGCTGCGACAGCAGCACACGTAGTAATTGTACCCGCGCCGCCTGTCCCCCCGAAAGCGTTGCCGGGTCTCGGTGCGCGAAACCTTCCAGCCCGATCTCGGAGAGCGCGGCGACGACGGTCGCCCATCTGTCGGCCCGTTTGCCGCCCCGCTCCATGCCAAAGGCGAGATTCTGTCCGACGCTCATGTGTGGAAACAGGATATCGTCCTGATAAAGGATGCCTACATGACGGCGGTGTGGAGGCAGGGAGGTGATGTCTTCCCCATCCAGAAGAACCCGCCCTGTCGCGGTGAAAGCCCTGTTCAAGGTGCCGGTGACAAAGGCCAGAAGCGTGGATTTTCCGACGCCAGAGGGCCCCATGATCGTCATGACAGCGCCCGGGGCGATTGTGCAATCGACCTCGATCACCATCTGCCGACCATCGGTGATGCGGACAGCATCCAGCTTCAATCCCTCAGACATGCAGCCCCCGCCTGTTGCGCCACGCCATAGCCGGCACAAGGATCGCCAAGGCGAAGGGCAGCAGGGCAGCAAGGGTCTGCATCAGGCTGTAGACACCGATTGCCCGCCGGTCCCCGCCCGAGGCGAGGGCCACGGCCTCTGTCGTCAGGGTGGCGACACGCCCCCCGCCGATTAGCAAGGTCGGCAGGTATTGCCCGACCGAGACGGCCATGCCGACCGCAACAGCGGTCAGGATCGGGCGCAACAGCATCGGCAACCGCACTTGCCAGAAGACACGCCAGGGCGCCGCCCCGAGGGTGCCGGCGACGACCGCGTTGCGCGGGTCCCAGGCGCGCCAGGAATCCCCGAGCGACAGGAAGACATAAGGTAGCACGAAGACCAGATGCGCGAGGATGACCGGGCCGCGCCCGACGTCGGCCCCGACCGACAAAAGCAGGTTCTGCAGCCCTGGCAAAAAGGCAGTCTGCGGCACCAGGAGTGGGAGGTAAAGCAGCCATAGCCCCCTCGTGGTCAGGGTGCGGCCGCTGCGATGCTCGGCCTCTAGGCATCCCAGCACCAGCACCAGCGCAAGACCGGTGGCGGCCCCGGCAACAAGGAAAGTCTCGGCGGCCGCCTCCAGCGTGCCAGGCCCATGCCTCTCCCAGTTGCGCAGGGTGAAACCTTCAGGAAACGCGTTCGGAAAGCCCCAGAACCCGGAGATGGACCAGACGAAAAGCCCAAGCAAAGCCAGCAGGGTCGCCATCGCCGAAAGAATGCCCATGCAGATCCCGCCGATCCGCAATACCGGGTCGAGTCCACCACGTTGCCCGGCCTCGATCCAGATCCTGCCCAGCCACGCAAACCCGATCTCTCCCAGCCGCCAGAACCCCAGCGCCCCGATGACCAGTGCAAGCTGCAAGAGTGCCCCAGCCGCCGCGACCAGCCGCATCGACAGATCCGGGTCGCCCATCCATTTGACGATCTGAACAGACAGGCTGGGCGGCCGGGTCGGGCCAAGGATCATGGCCACGTCGACGACACTCATGGAATAGGCCAGCACCACGTAAACCGGCAATCGAATCTGCCGGTAGACAGCCGGAAAGACACACTTGAGCCAGCCGGTCACCCTGTCATACCCGAGTGTGCGCGCTGTTTTCAGTCTCTGCTCCTGCTGAACTTGCCCCAAAGCCGCAAGCGTCATCAGCAGCAGGAACGGCACTTCCTTGGTGACAAGACCCGCGGTCATGGCCAAGCCCGCCGGGTCCTGGATGATCAGAAGGTCAGGCGGCCGGTCCCAACCGGTCAGCCAAGGCGACGCGAGGCGGGCGAGCCAGCCCGATGGGGCGATCAGGAAAGCCACGCCGAAAGCAGCCGCCGCATGTGGTACCGACAGGATCGGCGCAAGCACCCGCTGCAACAGCGCGAAGGTCCGCGTGCCCGACCATCCGGCGGTGACCAGAACAACGATCAGCAACGACAGCACCGTTGCAAGAACCCCGGTGCTGACGGACAGGCGAAGGGCCCGTTCGAGGCCGGGCCAATCGAACAGAGCCCGGATAGCCTCGAAAGACGGCCCGGTCAGACCAGCCCCCGGAAGGTGCCCAAGGGCCGGGATCAAGGCGCCCCACAGCCCGGCCACTACCGGTCCAATCATCACGACCAGCGTCACAAGGGGCACATGGCGCAGCACGTTAGCGGGCGGTACCGTAACGCGTGGCCCATTCCTCCGCGATGCGCGTCATCCAGCTGGGATGCGGCTCGGCCTGCACGTTGCCCAACTCTTCGGGGGACAGGGTCGCAATACCAAGATCCAGCGCCTCGAAGGCGGCGCGATCGTCCCGGGGGATCTTGTCCATGTCCAGAACCGTACCATAGCCCAGCACCTCGGGGTCTTGGGCGCGCAGCTGCGCCTCGGGCGACATCAAAACGTTTGCCACGACCATGGCTCCCGCAGCGGACCCGGAGTTGTAGGGGATCGCCACGAAGCTGGCATTGCCGATGGTACCATTGTCCAGCACGAAAGTGCGTACGGTATCAGGCAATTGGTTGTTAGCAATGGCTGCCGTCGCCTCGCCTGGGCTGAAGGAGATCGCGAGGTCTATCTCGCCATCAGCGATCAGCTGCAGCTGCGCGGGCCCGCTCTGGGGATAGGCACGCCCCTGCCGCCAAAGGTTCGGCGTCAATTCCTCGAGAAAGGACCAGAGCGGCGCGGTGACCGCGTCATAGTCGACCTCGGTCACGGGCTTTTGCAGGACCTCGATATCATCGGTCAGGTCCACCAGGGCCTGTTTGAGGAAGGTCGTGCCAAGGAAATCCGGCGGCTGCGGATAGGTAAAGCGCCCGGGGTTCGCCTTGGCCCATTCCAGGATCGCGGTCATCGACCCGAACGGTTCCGTAATGTCAGCAGTATCGTACATGAAGACCACCTGCGCCATGGCCCAGGGGCTTTCATAGCCCTCTGTAGGAACCGTGAAGTCGGTACGCACCGTCTTGCCTTCAGTGTCAACATAGCCCCAATTCGGCAATTGCTCGGCGAAGGGTCCGAACAAGAGGTCCGCCTCTTTCATCGCCGCGAAATTGGCGCCGTTGATCCAGATGAGGTCGATCGCGCCGTCACTGTCTTCACCTGCCTGCTTTTCACTGACCACGCGGGTAACGGCGTCGGCCGTGTCGGTCAGCTTCACGTGCTCCAGCGTCACGCCATGCCGTTCGGACACACGCGCTCCCACCCAAGCGATGAAATCGTTTGTCGTGGTGGAACCGCCCCAAGCGTTCCAGTAGACAGTCTGGCCATCGGCCTCTTGAAGCACGGCCTCCCAGTCGGAGGGGTCCGGCGTGGCGGCGGCGGCCATGGGAAAGGCCAGGGCGGCGACAAGTGGCAGGAATCTCATGCGTGGTCCTCATTCGATGAAAAGGCGGTTCGGGCAGCCAGGATACGCAGGGCCGCGGTCACAAAGCAAAGGGCGCCGAAAACCCAGGCAAGCGGGGCGAATGCCCCCGAAAAAAGGCATAGCAGGACAAAGAACAGAATCGTTTCCGTCCCTTCCAGCAAACCGTTGGAGAAGTAGAGCGACTTGACCCCCTGCGCCGCCGTCTCGAAGCCGTGTTTTTCCGCCAGGATCGCGTAGCCCAAGAAACTTGTGCCGTTGACGTAGAAAGCAGCAAGCAAAAAGGCCCCGGCCAAACCATTTTCCGCCGGGTCCAGAAAGACGAAGGCCAGCGGAACAGCGCCGTAGAACAGGAAATCGCATGCGATATCAAGGTAGCCGCCAAAGTCCGTCTTGCGGGTGGCGCGGGCGACGGCCCCGTCCAGACCGTCCGCGATGCGCGAGGTCAGAAGGGGAACAAGCGCCCAGAGCGGTTGGCCCAGCGCGATCAACAGCGCCGCCAGCAGGCCCAGAGCCAGACCAATCAGGGTAACAACATCTGCCCCGACACCTATCTTGGCGATACGCCGGCCCACCGCAGTCAGCGGCGGGTCAATCAGTTTCCGGACGGCGGCGTCAAGCATTGGCACTCCTCGCTGCGGCACTTTTCGCGAAGACGGGCCCCCGTGGCAATCCGGTGGCAATCCGCTTGACGCGAAAGTGAGCGGGCCGTGTCACGCACAATGAAAAACGGCCACGCTACGAGGAGCGTGGCCGCCACGGTCAACTCGGGTCACTGGCCTATTCGGCGGCCATGTCCCCGCCAAGGCTGGCGAGATAGGCATAGATGTTGACGGCATCTTCGGGGTTACGGACGCGCCACGACATGCGGGACCGGGCCCGGTCATCGCCCGTGGCCTCGCGCAGCCAACCGGTAGTGTCCTGCAGGTAGGCAACGAAGTTCTCCTCGTTCCAGACCATGCCTTCCTCGCTCAGCTGCTGGATACCCGGACCATACCGGAAATCCTCGACCGAGGCGATCTGCCCACCCGCAATTCCATAAAGGTTGGGTCCGGTGCGCATGTTCGGGCGACCGGCCAGCACCTCGCCCTCGTCATCGACAACGTTATGGCAAGTCACACACTGACGGTTGAAGGCCTGTTCTCCGGCGGCGGCATCGCCCGAGGCAGCGTGGCTCTCCGCGAAGGCAGGGGCTGCAAGCATGAGGGCTGCGGCCGTAATTGCGAATCTGGTCATGATGTCTCCTAATCTGGTGGCTGATTGTCAGTTCGACTGAATCTGCACTGGACTCTAATCGGAATTGCCCAGCAATCCAGCCCAAACCTGATGGTGTGGGCAAGGTGTCGCGGCTGGGCCTGTTCGACCCAGATACGCGCAAACAGACCTCCCTCATCATGGGCGACAATATCGTCACGCCTCATGCCCGCCGCTTCAGCGAGACACGGTCCGGTATCCGAGACCATAGCAACCAACCAGCGCAATTCATCGTCCAGCACTCGACATTCAGTTTGAATCCGTTTCAACGACTCTCTCAGGACCGGGTTGCGACCCGAGGCACCGGCAGAGCGGTCGCAGTAGACACCTGCGAACGGGTTGTTGATTGATAGCGCCTGTTCGCTGGCCGCGAAGTTGACCACGGACCTCACGGTATCGAAGACCCTAGTCATGCTGCTTCCCGTCAGGCCTCGAGCGATCAGCGCGTCACGAAAGGCGTCGGCTTTTTTTGGTGTATGCGTCAAGGTGTTGGTCGCCACAGGCCTCCACGACGTAGCCGCAGGCCCTCTCAGCGGACCAATGGAAGGTGGCAGGACGACCTTTGCCTTTGTTGAGATCGAGATAGATGCGGACGGCCTCCGACAACCGAACAGATGCAGATGAAATCGAGGGGGAGGGATGACCGGTCACCTCCCCAGCCACAGCCAGCATACGCAAAAGGTGCTTACCTAGAAGCCCTTTATCGCGACACCCCAAGTGGAACCAGTATTCGTCCAGTTGCTCCGCAGCTTTCCTTGCCCTGGTCTCAGCGATCCGGGCCATTCTAGTGCGAAGCGAATATGCGATCCGGGATGATTTGTAGTGGCTCCGAAGGTCCTTCGGGATGCGACGACTGAAGTAGAAAACTCCAAGCTTAAGGAAGGTGAAGTGGCGTGAAATGGTCTCAGACATGGTCTACGGCTCCTAGCAGCTGCGAAAAGCTGTAGGGAAACCAGTGTTTTGCCTGCTTGGGTGGTGCCGCTGAAGGGACTCGAACCCCCGACCCCATCATTACGAATGACGTGCTCTACCAGCTGAGCTACAGCGGCCACGGCGCTCCTTTAGCACCGGGGCGCATCCAAGGAAAAGGGCTATTTTTCCGGCTTGGTCGCCACTTCCGTTGTGTCCTCGATCAACTCCGCGTCCTCGGCAGGTTTGGTTTGCGTCGACGCCGTACTGTCCAGCTGACCGACGATAAGGGGCAACATCTCGGTGCCACCAGGCATCGCGACCTCGCCGACCGGTGGGCGGCGCCAGGTCAGGGTGTCGAAAGCCTTGCAATTCGTGCAGACGGGGACCCAATCGGCATGGATCGTGTGGCACTTGTCGCAGATCCATTGTGGGCCGCGCGGCGCTGTCAGGGCCTTGGTCAACCAGCCGCGCACCACGGTATCCGGCTTGCCTTCGCCGCGTTCGATCGCCGCCATCAGCGTCAGGCTGCGGGCCGTCGGGTCGGTCTCGATAAGGTCGCCCAGCGCACGGCGGGCCTCGGGGAAGTCCTCGGCCGCGATGTGCAACTCGGCGAGGAGCATTCGGGTTTCGGGGTCCTCGGGCCTAACCTTGAGCACCGGCTTGAACCGCTTGATGCGCGCCTGCGGATCTTCCTCGGGAGCAATCGCGGCAAAGGCGCGGGCCAGGTCCGGGTGAGGGTGGCTACCCCAGGTCTTCTTGATGAGCCTGGACGCCGCCCGCGTGTTGCCTTTGTCGACATGCACTTTGGAGGCCATGACCGCAGCAGGGATCAGTTCGGGCGACAGGCGGTTGGCTTCGAGGATCGTTTCCTGCGCCTTGGCCTCTTCGCCCTTTTCCAGCATCTCGCTGGCTTGCGACAGGGCAAGTACGGCATCGCGTCGCGTGTGAACGTCGCGCGGCAAAGTCCCTGTCTTGAGCTTGATGCCCAGGGTCTCCCGAGCACCATTCCAGTCCGCCGTCTCGGCCTGCAGGCGCAACAACGTGTCCTGGGTCTCTTCGTGGCGCGGCTTGAGGGCAAAGGCCTTCTCGGCCAGCTTCATCGCCGTGTCGGTATCCCCATCCGAGAGTTTCTGCTTCATGATCCCGCGCACGCCGACGAAACGGGTTCGCTCGTCCTCAAGCAGCTTGCGATAGGTGCGTTCGGCCATCTTTCGGTCGCCGGCCATCTCGGCCGCTTGTGCAGCCAGAAGGTTCGTCAGGTGGGGCTTGCCGAGATATTTCTCTGCCCGCGATGCCTTGGTCATGGCCAACTGCCCCTCGCCAGAGGCGAGCGCCATCATCCCCTCGGACAGGGCATCAAACCCCTTGCGTTCGCGATTCCGCGAGAAGTAGCGCGAGATCGCGGTCTCGTCCCCGTTGAGAAACTTGAAAGAGGCCACCAGAAGCCCCGCCAGCTTGAAGCCCAACCAGACAAGCGCGATAAGCAGCCCCAGGACGACGACAAGTTCCAGTACACTCATCGTCATGCTGAAGCCGGCCACGTCGATCACGACCTCCCCTGGCACCTCCATCAGCAGCACGCCGCCATAGGTCAGAGCCGTCACGAGGACCACGAAGGCCAAAATCTTCACCAGGGACCAGATCATCGGGGCAGCCTCAGTTTGTGTTCAGTGATTGGGACAGATCGGAAATCGCGGCCAAGGCATCGGCTCGGGCCTGCGCCTTGCCGGTCCAGCCAGTCATTTCGGCGCGCGCAACTTCGGGGAGGGTGGCGATTTCGGCCAGCGCATCGGAAAGACGGTCCTCTTCGACCGCGGCCTCGGCCCGTGACAGTATGGCATCGGGATCGCTTCCCTTGCGCGGTTGGGTCGAGCGGACGTCGAACTGCTGACGCAGGAAAGTGCCCAACCCGCCGGTTTCCCCGGCCAGACCTTCTTCCCGGGCAGCGGCGAGTGCCGCACGCGCGGCCGGGTCGAATTCCTCTTCCAGGGTCGCTTGGTCCGCGACACCGGCCTCGGCCACGGCCACAAGCGGCTGAGGCAACTCGCTGGCCACCTCTTGCAAATCGCCCAGAAGATCATCGAAGGGGTCCCCGTCCGCCACGGCCACGCGCAACCGGTTCAACGCGGCCCGGCCGGCGGCGGCACGCGCCTCCTGCAAGGCCTGCTGCTCAAGCTGTTCAGCCTCGGCACGGGCCGCGCTCAGGTCCTCGGCCGCCTTTTGTGCAATGGCGGCGACTTCTTCACGCTGCGTTGCAAGGTCAGCGCGCAAGTCATCCAGCTCGCGCTCATAGGCGGCCATGGCGGTATCACTCAGCGTGCCATCGCCTTCCGGGCGCTTCTCGACATCGGTCAGGCGTGCATCAAGACCATCAATACGGTCAGTCAGGTCGGCCTCCAGCGTGCCGATTTGCTGGGTCAAGTCCTGTTGCAGCCCGTCGATACGGTCTTTCAGCGGTGTCAGGTCCGGGGCGGGCGGGATCGCATCGACCTCGGCGCCAAGGGCGTCGATACGTTCGGATTGGGCGTCGATCAGAGCGGCAAAGTCGGCGCCGCTGTCTTGTCGGCGGTCAAGGTAGGTCTCGGCCCCGTAGCCGATGCCCCCCGCTGCCAGACCGCTGATCAGCAGCAGGGGCACTAGACCGCCTTGCCGCTTGCCGGGATGCTCGTGTGTAGCTTCGGGAGGCGGGTCGTGGCGCCTGGCATCCGCAGGATCACTGTCCAGCGGACTTTCCGCAGGGTCGGACTCCGGGGATGATGAAACCGGATCGGTATCCGGCGCGTCGATGGGAGTGGCTGCCTCTGGCGACCCAGCAGCGGCGGCAACGTCCGAAGAATCGCTTTCCAAGGGCGGCTCCGACACGACTTCGGCATCCTCGATCGCCTCGAAACCCTTATCCTCATCCTTTCCGGACACCGTCGATTCAGTGTCTGAGCCATTCTGCTGCGCATTGCGTTGCGCATCAGTCTCCGGCGATTCGGGTGTCTCCGATTGCGCTTCTTCCGGTTTCTTCTTGGACGATTTCGCCACCTTAGCCACCCAAATCCTTGTTCCAATCGGCCATGGAGCCGACGGTCAGCCTATCCTGCGCCTTGGCGGGTCTCAAGCATCCAGCGCTGCGACACGTCCGACCATCCCGGCCAGGTCCGGCGTGGCGGCAATCTCGGCCCGTTCCGCGTTCAGCGGCCGCGCCGCCTCGGCGACGGCCCAGCTCATTGCAAGCACCACAAGCGGGGCCGAAAACGGTCCATGTCGACAAAGTAATCGCGCTGTTTCAGGTGAGAACAGGGGAAGCACCACCGTGACGTTCCCCATCAGAGCCCTATGGGCTTGCATTGTCAGTTTCCGAGGCACCTTTGCGTAAACGACATGCTCTTCACACATCACACCGGCCGCCGAAAGCCGCGCAGCAATGCTGCCGCGGCTGTCCTCTCCACGCAGATGAACCAGCGGACCGACGGGCCTTTGGGCCAATATCAGCGCCACAAGGGCCTCGGCATCGCCGCGGGCATTTCTTGTCTCGAATCTCGCCGCTCGCGCAGCCTGCGCCGTGCGGTCACCCACGCACCAGGCTGTGCGGCCGCCGCCTGACCCGGCATAGGGCACCGCGGCGGCAGAAGTCAGTATGACATCGGCGTCCGGGTCAACGGGCGCATGGTCCACCGGCGCGTAGTCGAAAAGCGGGCTGACCAGAACCCGGAACCGCGAGGCAAGCTCATCGGGCAGGGATCCCAGGAAATCCCGCGCGGCCACCTCAGGCCGGGTCAGCAAGAGTATCGGTACATCCCGTGCCATGCGCCCCCCGGCCATTGTCGGATCATGTCCCGAGTGTTACCTCCGTTGTCATCCAGCGCAACCGGGCGAGCCATGAATACCCCCCTGACCATCCTGGGAATCGAAAGCAGCTGCGACGATACCGCAGCCGCCCTCGTGCGGGGATGGCCCGGGCAAGCAGACGTGCTGTCCTCCGTCGTCTCCGGCCAGGTGGATCTGCACGCGGGTTTCGGCGGAATCGTGCCCGAAATCGCCGCACGTGCCCATGCCGAGAAACTGGATATCATGGTGGAACAGTCCCTATCGAAGGCCGAACTGACCTTCGACGACCTGGACGCCATCGCCGTCACCGCCGGACCGGGGCTGATCGGAGGAGTGCTGTCCGGCGTCATGTGCGCGAAGGGGCTGGCAGCCGCGAGGGGGCTTCCACTGCTGGGTGTCAATCACCTGGCCGGACACGCGCTGACGCCTCAGCTCACCGGGGGGCTGCCCTTTCCCTACCTTATGTTGCTGGTCTCGGGTGGGCATTGTCAGTTCCTGCTGGTGCGCGATCACGAGGACTATACACGCCTCGGGGGCACGATCGACGACGCCCCGGGCGAGGCTTTCGACAAGGCCGCGCGCCTTCTGGGCCTGTGTCAGCCGGGCGGGCCCGCGATCGAGGCCGCCGCGCAGGGCGGAAACCCGGCGCGGATCGGGCTGCCCCGACCGCTTCTGGACCGGGACGATTGCAACATGTCCTTTTCCGGGCTGAAGACCGCGATACTTCGCGCCCGCGATGATCTGGCGCAGGAAAAAGGTGGATTGACGAAGCAGGACCAGGCCGATCTGGCCGCCAGCTTCCAGGCTGCTGTCGCAGATGTCCTCGTCGAGAAATCCCGACGCGCGGTCGTGACCGCCCGGCGCCTGGTCCCGTCGCTATCGCGGTTCTCTGTGGCCGGGGGCGTTGCCGCCAATCGGCGGATCCGGACCGGTCTAGAGACGGTTTGCATGGATCTGGGCCTAGGTTTCACTGCCCCGCCCCTGGCGCTCTGCACGGACAATGCCGCCATGATCGCCTATGCGGGACTGTTGCGCCACGCTGCTGGCGAAGTCGATGACATGACCCTGGCCGCACGTCCGCGCTGGCCGCTGGACACGCGCAGCCCCGGCCTGCTGGGGAGCGGCAAGAAGGGGATCAAGGCATGAAGATCGCCGTCGCCGGGGCCGGGGCCTTCGGAACCGCGCTCGCGGTGGCCCTTTCCTCACATGGTCCAGTGACGCTCTGGGCGCGGGATCCCGACCAGGCCGCGGACATGGCGCACCGGCGCGAAAACACCCATCGCCTGCCCGGCGTGGCCCTGCCGACGGATCTGACCGTTACCTCGGATCCAGCCGCGCTCGCCGAGGCTGAAACCATACTCCTCGCCGTTCCCGCGCAACGGCTTGGCGGCTGGTTGGCCGACCACAGGTCCGGGCTCACCGGCAAGCGGCTCGTGTCCTGCTGCAAGGGTATCGACCTGGAGACACTAAAGGGTCCTGCCGCCCAGATCACCGAGAGCATCCCCGATGCCACCCCGGCGGTGCTGACAGGGCCCAGCTTCGCTGCCGACATTGCCCAGCGATTGCCCACGGCACTTACACTGGCCTGCGCCGAGCCTGAAACAGGCAAGGCGCTTCAAACCATGCTCTCGACCCCGGTCCTGCGGCTCTATCGAACGACGGACGTGGTGGGCGCCGAGCTTGGCGGGGCGCTGAAGAATGTCATCGCGATTGCCTGCGGTGTCTGCATCGGGGCAGGCTACGGCGAAAGCGCCCGCGCGGCATTGATGACCCGTGGCTTTGCCGAAATGCAGCGCCTTGGCGCGGCGCTGGGCGCACGACCGGACACGCTGGCCGGCCTCTCCGGCTTCGGCGACCTTGCGCTGACCTGCACCTCCGAAAAATCCCGGAATTTCCGCTACGGTCTCGCCATCGGCACCGGCAACAGTTTCGATCCCAACGCGACGGTCGAGGGCGCTGCGACCGCCAGCGCGCTGATCCGACTGGCGAGGCAACTGGCGCTCGACCTGCCAATTTCCAGCGTGGTTCACCGGCTGACAATGGGCCATATGGACCCTGATGCGGCCCTCGGGGCACTTTTATCCCGTCCACTGAAGGAGGAATGACATGCGATATGCCCTGATCTGCCACGACAAGCCCGACCACCAAGAGGTTCGCAAGGCCAACCGCGAGGCCCATCTCGCTTATGTCGAGGACACGGGGGTGGTCGAAATGGCCGGGCCCCTGTTGTCGGAGAGCAAAGAAATGTGCGGCAGCCTCGTGATCCTGTCGGTCGGGACCCCGGCCGAGGCGCGCGCCTGGGCCGAAGCCGACCCTTATGCCCGGGCCGGGCTGTTCGAAGATGTTACAGTCATGCCCTGGAAGAAGGTGATCGGCTGATGCGCTTCTGGCTGTTCAAATCGGAACCAAACACCTGGGGCTGGGCCGACCAAGTCGCCAAGGGTGACACGGGTGAGGAATGGGACGGCGTGCGCAACTATCAGGCACGCAACTTCATGCGCCAGATGTCCGTCGGGGACCGCGGCTTCTTCTATCATTCGGTCAACGAAAAACGCATCGTGGGCATCGTCGAGGTCATCGCCGAGTCGCACCCCGACAGCACCACCGACGACCCCCGATGGGACTGCGTCGACATCAAGGCGGTGAGGCCCTTCGCAAGGCCGGTCAAACTGGACCACATCAAGGCCGATCCCCGCCTGTCCGAAATGGTGCTGCTGAAAAACTCCCGCCTGTCGGTGCAGCCCGTCACCGAGAAAGAGTGGCGCATGATCTGCGCATTTGGCGAGACAGATCCCGATTGATCGGGGGGCTTTCGTCAAGCTCTCTCTAATGGGCTTTGGGGCCAGAATTAACGCATGGGTTTGGCGACCGGCACAGACCAGCTTCGGACTTGGCGTGCATCATGCCACTTGGCACCGTACACCGGCTTCTGGCTCCAACTTTGCGCCCCACGCAAGGGAAAAGGGCCCGGGCACAGCCCAGACCCTTTCCGTCACCCGCGTGCTCCCAAAGCCACCACACGCGTATTCGAAATTGGTCCAGGCCATCCTGGCCTTGCGTCTGTTCTAACCGAGGCCGGCCGGACAAGGCAAAGGCAAAGCCTCGCGCATTCTTATCAAATGCAAAACGCTCGCCGGAACTGGCGGGCCGGCCCGCCACTGTCGCGCGCGGGCCTCAGGCGTAGACCCCCTCCTTGCCGAATTGTTTGACCAGCATGTAGTAGACTACGGCGCGATACTTGTTGCGCTCGGACCGGCCATAGGTTTCGAGTACGGAATTGATCGCCTCCATCAGCTGCGGGCCATCGGAAAGTCCTAGCTTCCTGACCAGGAAATTGTCTTTCACGGTTTCCAGCTCGCTCTGCTGAGTCGCAGCCACCGTCGAGGAATCGGCGTTGTAGATCGACGGCCCACAGCCGATGGTTACCTTTGTCAAAAGGTCCATGTCCGGGGTCATCCCGCACTTGTTGCGCAGGTCATCCGCATATTGTGCGATCAGGTCGTCACGCTTTCCCATTTATCTCTCCCGAATTTCTGATCGTGTCGCCGGTCACTTGTTTCATCCAAGCCCCAAAATGGTGCTGATAAAACGATAGCCGCAGTTCGCATGCGCACAAAGGGGAAAAACCACGGCCATGCGCGCATCCGCGCGCCGTCATGACCGGGGAAATCGCATCTGAGGATGCGCACGGACCCTGAAACAGGCCATCCAATGACCCCACGATGGGTCCACGGGAAAGGCCCTGGTCGGAATCGAACTGCGGCGGGACCGCAGCATCGAAAGACGCCTGAGAAAACACGCGGGTGCACGGCCCGCCTGCCGTCGCCCTGCTGCTCCCTTCAATATCTGTAGTGTTCTGGTTTGAAGGGGCCTTCGGGTTTGACGCCGATGTAGGCGGCCTGGTCGGGGTCGAGCTTGGAGAGCTTGACGCCGATGCGGTCCAGGTGCAGGCGGGCAACCTTCTCGTCGAGGTGCTTGGGCAGGATGTAGACGCCCGGGGCGTAGTCCGCGCCGTTGGTCCAGAGCTCGATCTGGGCCAGCACCTGGTTGGTGAAGGAGGCGCTCATCACGAAGGACGGGTGCCCGGTGGCGTTGCCGAGGTTCAGCAGCCGCCCCTCGGACAGCAGCAGGATCCGGTTGCCCGAGGGCATCTCGATCATGTCCACCTGGTCCTTGACGTTGGTCCACTTGTGGTTCTTCAGCGCAGCCACCTGGATCTCGTTGTCGAAGTGGCCGATGTTGCCGACGATGGCCATGTCCTTCATCGCGCGCATGTGCTCGATGCGGATCACGTCCTTGTTGCCCGTGGTGGTGATGAAGATGTCCGCGCTCTCGACAACGTCTTCCAGCGTGACCACCTCGAAGCCGTCCATCGCCGCCTGCAGCGCGCAGATCGGGTCCACCTCGGTCACCTTGACGCGCGCACCCGCGCCCGACAGCGAGGCCGCCGACCCCTTGCCAACGTCGCCGTAGCCCATGACCACCGCGACCTTGCCGGCCATCATCGTGTCGGTGGCCCGGCGGATGCCGTCGACCAGGCTTTCCTTGCAGCCGTACTTGTTGTCGAACTTCGACTTGGTCACGCTGTCGTTCACGTTGATCGCCGGGAAGGGCAACTCGCCCTTCTTGTGCAGGTCGTAAAGCCGATGCACCCCGGTCGTCGTCTCCTCGGAAACGCCCTTGATCGCGGCGCGGGTGCGGGTGAACCAGCCGGGGGTCTCTTTCATGCGCTTGTGGATCTGCGCCTTCACGACCTCTTCCTCCTCGGACTGCGGCACCGGGATGATCTCCTCGCCCGCCTCGGCCCGCGCGCCCAGAAGAACGTAAAGCGTGGCATCCCCGCCGTCGTCGAGAATCATGTTGGGGCCCTCGTCGAACTGGAAGGACCGGTCAAGGTAATCCCAGTGCTCCTCCAGCGTCTGACCCTTGACCGCGAAGACCGGCGTGCCGCCCGCCGCGATCGCCGCCGCCGCGTGATCCTGCGTGGAAAAGATGTTGCAAGAGGCCCAGCGCACCTCCGCGCCCAGCTCGACAAGCGTTTCGATCAGAACCGCCGTCTGGATCGTCATGTGCAACGAGCCCACGATCCGCGCCCCCGAAAGCGGCTTGGACCCCCCGAACTCTTCACGGCATGCCATGAGACCCGGCATCTCCGTCTCCGCAATCGAAAGCTCTCGACGGCCAAAGGCCGAATCCGAAATGTCGCGGACGGCATAGTCCGCAGCTGTCACGTTCTCTGGTTTGTTCATGGTTACTGTTCCTTGAATCCTGTTGCGGTTACTGGGCGGCCACGGTGGCGCCGAAGCTGCGGGCCAATTCCTCGGCCAAGTCGGTCCTCTCCCAGGAGAAGCCGCCATCATCCTCGGGGTGGCGCCCGAAATGGCCATAGGCCGCGCTGCGTGTGTAGATGGGACGCAGCAGGTCCAGGTGATCCCGGATGCCGCGCGGGGTCAGCCGGACCATCTCGCGCAGGCGCCTGGACAGTTCCTCTTCGGAGACACGGCCGGTGCCCAGCGTGTCGACGTAAAGCGCGACGGGTTCCGGTACGCCGATGGCATAGGCAAGCTGGATCTGGCACTTGTCGGCCAGGCCTGCCGCGACGACGTTCTTGGCCAGGTAGCGCGCGACGTAAGCGGCCGACCGGTCCACCTTGGTCGGGTCCTTGCCGGAAAAGGCACCCCCACCGTGCGGGGCAGCACCCCCATAGGTGTCGACGATGATCTTGCGGCCCGTCAGGCCCGCATCACCGTCGGGGCCGCCGATGACGAACTTGCCAGTCGGGTTCACGATCAGCTTTTCATCGGCGGGCAGGTCCCAGCCCTCGTCCTTGAAGACGTCGGTGATGTAGGGCTTGACCATCTCGCGAACCTCTTCCTGGCTGACGCCTTCCAGGTGCTGGGTCGAGACGACGACTGTATCAAGGCCCACGGGTTTGCCGCCCGCGTATTTCAGGGTCACCTGGCTCTTGGCGTCGGGGCCGAAATTCGGCTGCTTGCCGGATTTGCGGTCCTCGGCCATGTGCCGCAGAATCCGGTGGGCGAACTGGATCGGCGCGGGCATGAGCTCGGCCGTCTCGTTGCAGGCGTAGCCGAACATGATGCCCTGGTCGCCGGCACCTTCCTCGCCCTTGTCGCCTTCGTCCACGCCCTGCGCGATATCAGCAGACTGGGCGTGCAGGCGGCAGATGATCTCGGCATCGCGCCAGGAGAAGCCGGGCTGGTCGTAGCCGATGTCTCGGATCGCTTCGCGAGCGATGTCCTCGACCTGTTCAAGCACAGAAGCCGGGCCGCGGACTTCGCCCGCGATGGTCAGGTGATCGGTGGTCGCCAGCGTCTCGCAGGCGACGCGGGACTGCGGATCGGCTGCCAGGTAGGCATCCAGAACCGCGTCCGAAATCCTGTCGCAGACCTTGTCGGGGTGCCCCTCGGACACCGATTCGCTGGTGAACAGCCAAGTCTTGTCGCTCATCTCGTTCCTTTCTCCACTACTGTGGGCTTGGGTCGGTATTGGCAAGTGGTCTTGCGGGGGTCAGGCGATCTTGCGATCCGCCGATGACTTGTCGGGCCGATAGGCCAGGCTGGGAGAAAGCCAGGCCTCGACCTCGGCAATCTCCATTTTCTTGCGCGCGGCGTAGTCCGAGACCTGGTCCGGTCCGATCCGGCCAATTCCGAAATAGCGCGCCCCGGGGTGCGAGAAATAGAGGCCCGAAACCGCCGCCGCAGGCCACATCGCACAAGACTCGGTCAGGGTGATGCCGGTTTGCGCGGGAGCCTCCAGAAGATCGAAGAGCGTGCGCTTCTCGGTGTGGTCGGGGCAGGCGGGATAGCCCGGCGCGGGGCGGATGCCGCGGTATTGTTCGTGGATCAGCGCCTCGTTATCCAGCCTCTCGCTCGAGGCATAGCCCCAGAGACTGCGGCGCACACGGGCGTGCAGCGCCTCGGCAAATGCTTCGGCTAGGCGGTCGCCCAAGGCCTGCACCATGATCGAATCGTAGTCGTTACCCTCGGCCTTGAAGCGGTCGGCAATGTCGTGAACCTCGGGTCCGGTGGTCACCGCGAAACCACCCACCCAGTCGGGCGTGCCCTCGGGGGCGATGAAATCGGCCAGGCACATCTGGGCGGTGTCGCCGGTCTTGTTGCGCTGCTGGCGCAGCTGCGGCATCCGCGCGCGCAGTTTCTCGCGGGTCTCGTCCGCCCAGACAACGATGTCGTCCCCCTGGCTATTGGCGGGCCAGAGGCCGACAACGCCGCGCGGGGTGAACCAGCCCTCGGCCTCGATCCGGTCCAGCATCGCCTTGGCGTTGTCGAAAAGCTCGCGCGCGGTCTCACCCTTGTCCGGATCGTCGAGGATCGCGGGGAACTTGCCCTTCATCTCCCAGGTGGAAAAGAAGGGGGTCCAGTCGATGTAGTCGCGCAGCGCGGCCACATCGGTATCGTCGATCACGGTCAGGCCGGGCGTCTGCGGGACCGGGGGCGTGTAGTCATCCCAGCCGCCGTCGAAGGGCTTGGCCCGCGCCTGAACCAGGGGCGCCGTGGGCCGATCGCCGGTCCGATCATCACCCGCGCGCATCTTCTCCTGACCTTCGGCCACCTCGGCAAGGTAGTCCGGGGCGGCCGTCTTGGACAACAGCTTGGAGACCACGCCGACAGCCTTCGAAGCGTCGTCGACATGGATGACACCGTTGTCATACTCGGGCGCGATCTTCAGCGCGGTGTGCTTCTTCGATGTGGTCGCGCCACCGATCAGCAGTGGCAGGTCGAGTCCCTGGCGCGTCATTTCGCCGGCCACCTCGACCATGCGGTCGAGCGAGGGGGTGATAAGACCGGACAACCCGATGATATCGGCCTTTTCCTCCTTGGCCCTGGCAAGGATGTCCTCGGTCGGGACCATCACGCCCAGGTCCACCACATCGTAGTTGTTGCACTGCAAGACGACGCCGACGATGTTCTTGCCGATGTCGTGCACATCGCCCTTCACCGTGGCCATCAGCACCTTGCCCTTGGCCGAGGTATCGCCCTGCAGACGCTTTTCCTCTTCCATGTAGGGCAGCAGATGGGCCACGGCGGCCTTCATCACGCGGGCTGACTTGACGACCTGCGGCAGGAACATCTTGCCTGCGCCGAACAGGTCGCCCACCACGTTCATGCCGTCCATCAGCGGCCCTTCGATCACATGGAGCGGCTTTTCGGCGCGCTGGCGGCATTCCTCGGTGTCGTCAACGACGTAGTCGGTAATGCCGTGGACAAGTGCGTGCTCCAGCCGCTTTTCAACAGCCAGTTCGCGCCACTTCGGATCTTCCTTCTTCGACGCCTCGCCATTGCCCTTGTAGTCGTCCGCGATGTCCAGAAGCCGCTCGGTGGCGTCGTCGCGGCGGTTGAACAGCACGTCCTCGACCGCGTCGCGCAGTTCCTCGGGGATGTCGTCGTACACGGTGATCTGGCCGGCATTGACGATTGCCATGTCCATGCCCAGGGGGATCGCGTGATACAGAAACGCCGAGTGCATCGCCTCGCGCACGGCGTTGTTGCCGCGGAAGCTGAACGAGACATTCGACAAGCCGCCCGAAATATGGGTGTCGGGCATGTCCGCCTTGATCAGCTTGATCGCCTCGAAGAAGGCGTTTGCGTAGTCGTTGTGCTCTTCGATGCCGGTGGCCACGGCAAAGATATTGGGGTCGAAGATGATGTCCCAGGGCTGGAACCCGGCCTTTTCGACCAGCAGATCATAGGAGCGGCGGCAAATCTCGTGCTTGTGCCCCGCGGTCTCGGCCTGCCCGTTCTCGTCAAATGCCATGACAACCACGGCAGCGCCGTAGCGGCGGATCGTGCTGGCCTGCTCCAGGAACGCCTCCTCGCCTTCCTTGAGCGAGATGGAATTGACCACGGCGCGGCCCTGAACACATTTCAGCCCGGCCTCGATCACCTCGAACTTGGAACTGTCGAGCATCACCGGCACGCGGGAAATGTCCGGTTCCGACGCGATCAGGTTGAGGAAGGTGACCATGGCCTGCTCGGAATCGAGCAGCCCCTCGTCCATGTTCACGTCGATGATCTGTGCGCCGTTCTCGACCTGGCTACGCGCCACGTCGAGCGCGGTGTCATAGTCGCCCTCCATGATCAGCTTCTTGAAGCGGGCCGAGCCGGTGACGTTCGTACGCTCGCCTATGTTGATGAAACTGGCAATGCTGTTCATGCCGCATCCTCCGTGTTGGTGCCGGGGGCCTCGAACATTTCAAGCCCCGACAGGCGCATCCGCCGCACTGTATCCGGTATCTTGCGCGGGCTCTTGCCCGCGACGGCATCGGCGATGGCGCGGATGTGATCGGGCGTGGTGCCGCAGCAGCCACCGACGATGTTGACCAGCCCCGCGTCGGCCCATTCCCCCAGGTGCGCGGCGGTCTCGTCAGGTGTTTCATCATACCCGCCCATTTCATTGGGCAGGCCGGCGTTGGGATAAGCGCTGACCCGGGTGTCGGCCACCTCCGCCAGCGTACGGACGTGCTGACGCATCTCGCCCGCGCCAAGCGCGCAGTTGAGCCCAACGGAAAACGGCTGTGCATGGCTCATCGAGACCCAGAAAGCCTCGGGCGTCTGGCCCGTCAGCGTCCGGCCCGACCGGTCGGTGATGGTACCCGAGATCATCAGCGGCGGCACGGTCAGCCCTTCGTCGGCCAGGCTGTCGATGGCAAAAAGCGCGGCCTTTGCGTTGAGCGTGTCGAAGATCGTTTCGACAAGGATCAGGTCCACCCCGGCCTCGATCAGGGCGCGCGCGGCCTCGCCATAGGCACGGGCGAGGTCGTCGAAGTTCACGGCGCGATAGCCAGGGTCGTTGACATCGGGCGAGATGCTGGCGGTCTGGTTCGTCGGCCCGATCCCGCCGGCAACCCAGCGGGGCCGGTTGGTCGTGGCCACGGCATCGGCCGCTTCGCGTGCCAGTCGCACGCTTTCCGCATTCATCTCGGTGGCCAGCCCCTCCATGCCGTAGTCCGCCTGGCTGATCGCATTGGCGCCGAAGGTGTTGGTGCAAAGGATGTCCGCACCCGCCTCGAGAAACGCGGTGTGAATCTCCCGGATCATGTCCGGCTGCGTCAGGCTGAGCAATTCGCTGTTGCCACCCACGTCGCTGGTCCAATCGGCAAAGCGGGTTCCCCGGTAGACGCCCTCGTCGGGCTTGTGCTGCTGGATCATGGTGCCCATGGCCCCGTCGAGCACCAGGATGCGGTCTGCGGCATGGGCGGTTATATCGGTCGTTGTCATCTCGTTTCTCCTCATGCGGCGCTCTCGGCCGGAATTTCCGGCGTCAGCCCAAGGGCGCGGCAGACCGCCAGGCTGACTTCGGGCCGATTGAGTGTATAGAAATGGAACTCGGACAGCCCGGCGTCCAGCAACAGCCTGCATTGTTCCGTTGCGACGCTGGTCGCGACCATGGCCCGCGTCTCGGGCGCGTCGTCCAGCCCCTCGAACATGCGCGCCAGCCAATCCGGCACCGTCGCGCCGCACATCGCCGAAAATCGCTTGAGCCCAGCGAAATTGGCCACCGGCATGATTCCCGGCACGATGGGCGCGGTGATCCCGGCGGCACGGGCACGATCCACGAAGTGCAGGATCACGTCCGTGTCGAAGGCAAATTGCGTTATCGCCCGCGCTGCGCCTGCGTCCAGCTTGCGCTTGAGATGATCCAGATCGGCCTGCGCACTCGCGGCCTCGGGGTGAACCTCGGGATAGGCAGCGACCGAGATGTCAAAATCCGCGACGCGGCGCAGCCCGGCCACCAGTTCGGCGGCATCGCCATAGCCGTCCGCGGCGAGTTGCTGCCCCTCGGGCAGGTCGCCGCGCAGGGCCACGATGCGGGTGATGCCCTTGTCATGCAGGCTCCTGGCCAGGTCATCGACCTCCTGTCGGCTTGCCCCCACGCAGGTTAGGTGATGCGCCACCGGGCGCCTGGTGCGCGCACCGACCATGTCCACCACGCGAGCGGTGCGGTCACGGGTACTGCCCCCTGCGCCATAGGTCACGGAGAAATAGTCGGGGTCGGCCCCGGCCAGTTGATCGACGGTCCGCGTCAGGGCCGCTTCGCCCGCAGCGGTCTTGGGCGGGAACAGCTCGAAGGACACAGAGGCGGGGGGATCGGGATAGGGCCCGGTCATGCTTGGGTCTCCAGGATTTTAGGGGCAGAACAGAGAATCAGGGCCGGGGCGTGGCGACGCCCCGGCGCGTGTTTCAAGCGGGCTTGCGGAAGTGTTGGATGCCCCAGGCGAGGTGGCCCTCATCGGCGGCCTTCACCCAGTTCTCCAGGCCCACGGCCATCTTGTCGAGATACTCGACCGAGGCTCCTGCCTCGCGCAGCTTCTCGTAGTTGGCCAGAAGCTCTTCGCGCACCCTGGCGTAATGCGTGCGCAGGTCCTCCGTCGCCTCTTCCTGTTCCACGGTCTCGAACCCCAGTGCCTCGGCGGCCTCACGGTAGAATCGCGGCGACCCAAGACTGTTGAGTTGCAGACGATCATACACCGGTTGCAACACTGCCGGGTCGGCGTCGTCGGCCTGCATCGGATCGGTGAATATCAGGTGCCCGCCGGGCTTGAGCACGCGCCAGGCCTCGGCCAGGACATCCGCCCTCTGGTCGGAGTGCAGGAAGCTGTCCTGGCTCCAGACCACGTCGCAGCTGGCGTCGGCCTCGGGCACATCCTCGAAGACACCGTGGTTGACCGATATCTTGCCGGTCAGCTTTGCGGCGCGGATCTTGCCAAGGTTATACTCGTTCTGCGTCTCGGAGATGTTGAGGCAGACCGCCTCGCAATCGGTTTTCCGCACCAGGGTGCGCATGGCACCGCCATAGCCGGCGCCCATGTCCAGAACCCGCGCCGAAGTGTCCAGTTTCGGCAGTCGGTCTATCATCGACTCGATAGTCCTGTCCGAAGCCGTGCGGATGTCCGGTGTTTCGGCATAGCGGCCGATGTGCAGGTCCTCCCCGCCCCAGATCGTGGAATAGAAAGTATCGGCGTCGTCGCTGTCGTAGTAGTCCTCGGTAATGTCCCGGATGTCCTGCTTGCCATCCTCGGAAGCCTTCCCCCAGCGCACCAGGTGCAGCGCCGATTTCTCGGCCACGTGGATGAAGAAATCCGGATCGTCCTCGGCATAGGTTTCCTGGAAATCGCCGTAGGTACGGACCCGCTCGAAGCCGGCCTCGGACAACAGGCGGCGCATGTAGGTCTTGCGGATCGGGCACATATTGAGCGTGTAGGACGACTTGTCGGGAAAGGAATAGCGCATCCGGCACAGCCCTTCGTCGACGTGGTCGGGCTCGGCGGTAACCTTGTCGCCGCAGTAGTAATACTTGTGCTTTGTCGAATAGCCTTTGTCGAGCATCGCGTCGTAGTTGCGCTGATCCAGGATCAGCAGGCCGTCATGCTTGAGCGCCGCATAGAATTCGGCGAGCGCGCGGCGGCGTTCGGATTCCTTGTGAAGGTGGGTGAAGGAATTGCCCAGGCAGACAATGGCGTCGTACTTGCCGTTGATGTCGCGGTTAAGCCAGCGCCAGTCGGCCTGCGCGGTCTTGAGGATCAGGCCCCGCGCCTGGCCGTTCTCGAACGCCTTGGCCACCATCGAGGCCGCCCCGTCCGAGGCGGTCACGTCGAAGCCCGCCTCCGTCAGCCGGACCGAGTGAAAGCCGGTGCCGCAGGCAACATCGAGCACCCGTTCTTTGCCGCGTGCACGCAGGATGTCGATGAAGAACTGGCCTTCGCTTTCGGCGCGGCCGGTCCAGTCGATCAATTCATCCCACTTGTCGACAAAAGTCCTGACGTATTCCTTGCGGTAATGATCGGTCTCGCGATCGGCCAGTGGATCGTCGCTGTAGACCTGGTCGGTCATGGTCAGCTCGGCATTCTCGGCCATCGTGTCGCTCATTTTGGTCTCCGTTCCAGACTGTCCGGCCACCGGCGATCCGAGGGATCGCCGGGCGCGCAACGTCGTTGCGCGAGCCTCGGAAGGCTGCACTGATTTCTTCGCCCATTTCGATTTTCGCCCTGGTCGCGTGGCCGCGCCGGGCAAGGCAATGTCGTCGGGTCCAGGCTCTGCACGGATCGGGACCAAGCGGCTCGCTGGCTTGGTTCCGGCACGAAGCGTCAGGGCACTACCCAACTTGCTGCGCCAGCATCATGGACAAAAAGCGACTATTCAACAGGAGTTTGCGACATTTGCCATAAAGCCATGATTTAGAATGGGAAGTACTTTGTCTCGACCGCCTTTGCAGCTGCGGAAAGCGGCGTTTGCGACATGGGCGCCGTGGCGTGCCCCGAGCAGGTGGCCCGGTTTGGTTGTTCGGACATCATCAGCCTCCGGTCCATCGAAACGGTGCCGTCCGGGGCGGGCGGTCATTATCCCGGGGAGCGGTGCGGCCGATCTGGACCTGTCGCGGACCGGTGTCGTTCCTATGATAGCATGATGTGCGGCAAAGGAGAGGAACCTTTGGGCACATGGAAGACCGGATGCATTCCGCGAAGCCGCGCGCCCGGACCCGCCGGAGCCTCGGCCTTGCTGTCAGCCTGGGCGAAGCTGACCGGCAGGTCTTCCTTCCGCCGGAGTGCCATCGCGGTCTTGAGCTTGCGGCGTGACAGGTCCTGGCCATGTGCGATCTGCGTCGTTGTCCAGTAGTGCTTGTCCGTCTGCCACATCCAGCGGGATCGCTTGGGGGTTGGTTCTGCCCTGCGCACCTCTTCGAGCGCCGCGTTGGCGCGCGTCACGACGTGGACGCGATCAAAGGTGATCGCCGCCCCCGCCAGATGCGGTCGTCGTCCCCGTCCGACGGTTCGGCCACGGCCATCACCGCTATTGCGCGCGTGCCGACAGGACAGCCGGGCGGGGTTGCATCATCGACCAGCTATTTCGAAGTCGGGAAACGGACCTATCTGGCCAGCAATTCGAATCGTGAATGTAACCGACACCAAGGATTTCCGCTTTGTACAACCCCAAGTTGTATTTTTATTTGTTTTTCACTATTGACGGGAAATGTGGCGAGAATGAGCCGGGCTGGCCATTCGTGGCGGACCAACTGTCAAGGGACAGGCGGCAAGAATAGTAGAACAATCTCCAGATCCAACCCCCGGACGCCAATCAACTGTTTTTTCTAAATAAACAATGGCAGTTCAGCCTTGTGATTGGTTCGGAACGCTGCGGAAAACTGCATATTAATGTCCATTGCGGCGAAATCATGGCGCGAATCGGGTTACGGAATGGCGAAACTTTGGTATCAATCTTAAGTGTTCCGAGTTCGGGCGTCCCCGCGGAGCCGCTGTACTGATTATGTAAACTAAAGACTCACGCTGGTGCAGTGGCGTCGACATGGGATTATCGTTTCGGCCGGGCCGGATCCGTTAAAGTGAATTCCATGTTGGGGAGTTAAAGACATGAAGACGAAGTACACGGTAAGCGCCATTGCACTGGCGACGATGGGTGTTGCCGCACCGGCCATGGCGCAGGAAACGGTCAACATCGACGTTCAGGTTCAGAATGTTGCGTTTCTCGAAACCACGGATTCCAGCGGGTCGATGACGATAGACAATGATGAGGATACGTTCATGGGGAACCCATCGTCGGGCAGGGCAATCGCAGTT
>Ga0209938_1000252_pt1 | contig 29326 bp, 19 predicted proteins | sample SalPonR2_C_D1_MG_FD_185708 | JGI IMG/M metagenome (GOLD analysis project Ga0209938, IMG submission 185708) | Salt pond soil microbial communities from South San Francisco under conditions of wetland restoration - Salt Pond MetaG R2_C_D1_MG... ... | reverse complement strand
GACGCAGGTGTTGAAACTCAATCGCTCGATATCTTCGGTCACTTTCTTGATGGCCGTGTGCAGGATTTTTAGTTCTGCTTTGCTGGGTGCTTTATCGCTTACGCTAAAAGTGTCTCCATCGAAAAACAAGCTCCAGAATTTTCTCAAGAACTTGGAGACCCCGTCAATTCCCTTGGTATCCCAGGGCTTAGACTGCTCAATGGGTCCCAGAAACATTTCGTACATCCGGAAGCAATCCGCGCCGTAGCGATCCACCACATCGTCGGGGTTGATGACGTTGTATTTTGATTTTGACATCTTACCGACTTCAGAGTTGGTCATCATCTTGAACCCTTCTGCATCGCCATTGGCGGTGAATTGGCCTTTTACGTAAGTACCGGCCTCCGAAACGAAGGTCGCATCGGCATACTCCGGACGCCACTCCCGGAATTGATCCACACCTTCCTGAGACAGGTGAGAATGCTCCAGACCGTAATCGCTGACGTAATCCACCAGGACAGCGATGGGGACAAATGATTTCCCTGCCTCGCTTTCTTTTACGTAAGTAGGCTCATCCACAAAACGGAGGTTTTTCTGATCCTCCGTTTTTTCCAGGTAGATCGATTCGATGACGCCCTGGATCATCCCCTGGTTGACCAGGCGGCGGAAAGGCTCTACGGTTGGTACTAAGCCTTTGTCATGCAGGAATTTATGCCAGAAGCGGGAATACATCAGGTGCCCGACGGCGTGCTCCGTACCGCCGATGTACAAATCCACATCGCGCCAGTAGTTGACGGCCTCCTGGGAGGCAAAGGTTTCTTCGTTACCGGCGTCCATATAGCGTAAGAAATACCAGGAAGAACCGGCAAAGCCAGGCATGGTATCCGTCTCGCGGGTATGCCCATTGGGCAGATTTACCCAGTCTTTAATCCGGGCCAGAGGCGACTCTGTGCCGGAAGCGGGTTTGAAATCACTGGAATCGGGTAATTCCAGTGGCAATTCATCCAGCGACATTGGATGAGCCACGCCTTCCTCATCGTAGGTGATGGGGAAGGGTTCTCCCCAGTAGCGCTGGCGAGAATAAATGGCATCCCGCAGTTTATAATTTACCTTACGTTCACCCAGGCCAATAGCCTCGATGCGTTTCAGGGTTTCTTCAATAGCATCGGGCACTTCCATACCGTTCAGGAATTCGGAATTGATCATGATGCCCAGTTTATCGTGGCGGGTAGCGCCGGGGTAATTGGATTTATCGATCACATCAATAATCTCCAGCCCGAATTTTTCCGCGAAAGCGTGGTCCCGATCATCATCACTGGGCACGGCCATAATCGCACCCGTACCGTAATCTTTTAGTACGTATTCACCAATGTATACGGGGATACGGGCATTGTTAAAGGGGTTGACGGCATGGGCGCCGATAAAGCAGCCGGTTACTTCTTTTACATCGGCCATCCGATCTCGTTCGGAACGGGTGTTGACGTAGGCGATGTACTCATCGACGGCCGCTCGCTGTTCGGGAGTGGTCAGTTTGTCGACCAGGTCATGCTCGGGGGCCAGTACCATAAAGGTCGCGCCAAAAATCGTATCCGGACGAGTAGTGAAAATTTCAATTTTATGTTCAGAGCCGTCGACTTCGAAAAACAATTGAGCTCCTTCCGAGCGGCCAATCCAGTTGGCCTGCATCTTCTTCATGGATTCCGACCAGTCGATGGTGTCCAGGTCATTCAGCAGCCTTTCGGCGTAAGCCGTGATACGCAGCGACCACTGCAACATGGGTTTGCGCTCGACGGGATGCCCGCCGCGCTCGGAGACACCGTCTTTGACCTCATCGTTGGCCAACACCGTACCCAGCGCTTCGCACCAGTTGACATAAGTGACCCTGCGGTAAGCCAGGCGGTAATTCATCAGTACGTTGTCCTGCTCCTTGGCACTCATGGCCTGCCACTGCCCGGCGCTAAAGGTTTCTTCCTGATCGGTCGCCGCCTGTACCTTAGCGTTGCCTTCTACCGAAAAGATGTTTTTTAGCTGGTCAATCGGCTGTGCCGCCTCTAGCTTTTGGTCGTAGTAATGCTCAAATAACTGCAGGAAAATCCACTGCGTCCACTTGTAATACTTGGGGTCGCAGGTCTGCACTTCACGATCCCAGTCAAAGGAGAAGCCCAGGTTGTCCAGCTGCTCGCGGTACCGGTCGATATTCGCCGCCGTAGATTTAGCGGGGTGCACGCCGGTCTGAATCGCGTACTGCTCGGCGGGCAGACCGAAGGCATCGTAGCCCATGGGGTGCAGCACATTAAAGCCCTTCAGGCGCTTGTAGCGGGCGTAGATATCAGAGGCAATATATCCCAGCGGATGGCCTACGTGTAGCCCCGCACCGGAAGGGTAGGGAAACATATCCAGTACGTAGTATTTAGGGCGACTGTCGTCCAGCTCTACCTTATAGGTTTGCTGTTCTACCCAAAATTGCTGCCATTTCTTTTCGATGTCCCTTGGATTGTAATGCATTGCTTTCTTATTTTGTGACGGCTGTTGCCGAATTGAGTCGCGAAATTAGCAAATTTTAGACGATTTGCGATGATATTTGCCCGATTCCGTCGAAATGTCTTGATTTGTAAGGCGAATACTTTTACTATTAACTTTTGAAAGTGAAGTTGTTTAAAAACTCCTCACTGAGCCCTTGGCAACACATTGAAAGCCAATACGGCAGCTCTTTTTTTCCTTCGTCCGCCTGAGGCGGATGGCTACGAGAAAAAAAGTAGCCTTGTCTTGACTTCCAAGCCGTTACCAATCATCTCACCAGGAATTCTTAAACAACTTCAGTGAATAGTTCCATATAACTACCAAAAATAAACTGAAATGAGAAGAATAATCAGCTGGGTAATTATCCTGGTATTTGCTTTAGTAGGGTATAACTACTTCTTTGGTACTACCGAGGAAAAGGAAAATGCCAAAGAAATCGTCAATGAAGTCAAGGACCTGGGCAAAGCTTCCTGGGATTTACTTAAATCGGAAAAGGAAAAAGCGGAGGCTGGCAAATACGACGAAGCTACCGATAAGTTCAAAGATATCTTTGAGCGCCTGAAAGGGATTGCCAGTGACGAGAATAATCGGGAGTACATTGATCGCTTAGCTGATCTGGAGCAGAAACGCCAGAATTTGGAGCGCAAGTTAGAGCGTATGGAACGCCCCGAAGATTACAATACAAATCTGTCTTCCGATACGCCCTCGGATTCCGAAAGGGATATCGAGCGGGATCTGTCCGAACTGTACCGGGAGACCGAGCGCCTCATGCAAGAAATGGAACGCCGGAATTAATTATTGAATGGTTAGATTTTGAATGAATACAGAACTCAACAATTCAATAATTCAAAATTGATGCTAGAGCGTTTTCAGGTATTCAATGACGGCGCTGCGTTCGGGGTCGCTTAGCTTGTCGCCAAAATAATGTCCGGCATTACTATAGCCCGGTATGGTCGCATCGTAAGTCCACTTTCCGGAAGCATTGCTTTTGGTCTCAAAGTTCCAGCCGACTTGCTGATAGTTATAATCGCGGCTACTGCCGCTACGCTGCCAGAAAGTTGGTCTGTTTTTACTGTTTAGGAGCGATTCTAAAGTAGGTACGGAGCCATTGTGCAAATAGGGAGCGGTAGCCCAGACCCCGTCCAGGGGTGGTGCAATGTAGCCCGCTTCCGGTTCAAAGTGGGAAGGCGGATCGCTGGTTGCAAACCAACTCTGGTTATACCAATCGACGATGGGAGCCTGAATGGCATAGGTCGCGTAGTAGGGATCCGTTTTGATTACCTTTAAAGCAATCACTTTGTTGGGGTAACTTTCCTCCGGTCCGTAGGTGCCGTGGCAGCCACTGCAGTGTTCTTCGAAGAGCAGTTGTCCCTCCTGGGCCAGATCTCGATTGATGGCCGCCGGGAATTTTGGGGGTTCCAATTGCTCCAGCCAGGCGACCACGTGTTTGAAGTTGTTGACGGCTTCCCGTGCCGCGGCGGAGTCGGCAATCCCCAGTACACTGGCCTGAAAGAGTAATTTGGAAAAGTCACCCCGTCCGACGGCAGTATAGTACAGGGCATTTTTCTTTTTGACATTCCACAGTGGCGGTACATCACTACCGATCACATAATCCGGTAGTTCCAGGATAGGATCTCCGGTGTATTTCAGGGTTTGTGGATCGCGAAAGGCTACGCAGGCTTCCGCCAAATGGGCAGCCGGATTGACCCCCGGATTATTAGTTTCAATGTGGGGCGCCGAGGCGGCAAAATAACGGTCAAAGTCTTGATACGCCTCCCATTCGGGCGACTTTTTGCCGTACTTGAGCTTCATCCCCAGCCGCATCGCCTTGGAGAGGGGTTTAGGGTTCTTTTCAAAATCGGAAAAACTGTTGCCCAGACCCAGTACCACCTCCCCGTTGAGCTTGCCGGCGTGGCAGGTAAAACAATTACCATTCAGTACGGCGATGCCATTGGCGGCTTCAAATCCGGTAAGAATATAGGGGACATTGGCGTTTAAGCCTTCTCGGTTGAGTATGGTGTCTTTGGTTTTGCTCAGCCGCTTTGCCAGTACGTCAAAGGGAATACCCGAGCCAATGTAATTACCATTAATGATATAGTCCAGCCCTTTAGCCGAATCGCCCCCACCGATTTGTGGGCTGGCCGGGATGACTTTCGACTTCCAGGTCTGTTCTTCGGGCGGTTTGGGCAGGTCTTTGTATACATTACAAGCTACCAGACCAATGATTAGAAAAAATACCAGGGATTTCTTTGCCATTATCGTTCTTTTACTTTCGGGAATCATAACAGTAAAGAGGGGATTTGTGTTTATTTTTTAGCCAGGTCTAGCGTGCGGCCAATTTTTTCAGGGACTGACTCATTACTTCTGCACTGCGCGAGGAGAGCAAAACCTGCTCGACGTTGATGAGTTCCATAAAGAAGCGGGGCCCGCGAAAGCTATTGAGGAATTGCTCGTTAAAGTAAAACTGGAAATCTTCAATACCATTACAACGCAATAGTTGAAAAAGCTGGGTACGTGGATCAAAAATCAGGATATCGTATACCTTGTTGCTGGGGTGACTACGGAAAAGAAGTAAAATGGGGTAATCGAAATAAGGTAAATGCCAATACCCAAATAAATTCGCTTCGAAGAGCGGATAATATTTGATTCGTGCAGCAAATCCTGCTTCCCGGAGTAGCCTGGCCAGTTCGTTCAGCTGCAACTCCATTTGGTGGATGGGTATATGTTGTTTTTTTAGCTTCTCGTAGGCAAACCAGTCGTTGCGGCGCAGGTCATAATAATCAACCGCTCCGATACGGGCTTTGTAATCAAAACGGCTGTAGCCCGGAACGACGTAGCCCGGGTAGTAATAGCGAATACCCCGATCCTGACAAAACTGGATTTCCTTCAGCATGGTATAAAAGCCAATGCTGTGTTTCTGGTAATCGGGATGATAAATGCCGGTGATACTCGCCACCGCGTTTTCGCCAATATCGAAATAGGATAAGCCAATGAGCTTTCCTTCATCATAAATACTTACTTCGTAGGTATCAAAGATATTACTAAAGCCACCGTCCTGCAGGGAGTCGAGCAGGGTAGGAGCCAGCACCCCCGGAAAGTCTTGCCGATAGACCTGATATAATCGCTCCCGTTCTTCATTAATCAGCGCAGGACGATAGCTGACTTCGAATTGGCGATCATTCTTACGCAATATTTTACGCAGGCTCTTTCGGAAGGTATAACCCTGCAAATCCTGCCGGATCCAAATCGCAGAATAAAAAGTCTTTTCAAAACAAAGAAAATGGGTAGTAAAAATAGTTTGTCCCATGCGGTACCAGCCACGGGCCAGGTAGATATCCAGCTCGCGCCCGCTTATCTGCTCTGGATAGTGTTTCAGTGCAAACATGTTGGGCTGAATTTCAGGAAAAAAAAATTTATTACCGGTCAAACGATGGTTTTTTGGTTTAGTTTACGAGCACATTCTTACTTAAGTAGGTTGCCCAATTAAATCAAGCAATAATCTGCGTCTTTTTGGGGCGATTTCTTCGTTGCAAAAAGCCTTGGATAGCTAGGCTATCCGCGATTTTTGCGCCTCGAACTAGCCCAAAAAAACCAGCACCTTATTACAGATTCAATATGGGCAACCTACTTAGGAATGAGTCCATAATAAATTATACATCTTTACTTGTGCTTTTGCCGCCCAGTTTCGTTAAAAAAGCCTCGTCGATGCGCTGCATCGCCTACGTTTTTTGCCTCACTGAACAGCAAAACACCTGCGTAAATCTTGGACACTTTATTAATGCCCCATTCTTTACCTACAATGATAAGGAAATTTTGTTGATCAATCGGGCTGCAAGTTGAGCAGTTTGTTGATCCCGGTCGAATTTTGGATTCAGTTCGGCTATGTCACAACTGATTAATTTACCAGAAGGAATAATGGCAGAGATGATTTCCTGAGCAAAATAGGGCGTAAAGCCCATCACTGAGGGGGCACTCACTCCGGGCGCAAAGGCGGAGGAGAAACCATCCAGGTCAATACTAAGATAGATATAATCGTACGATTGGATAAAATCAGCTACTTTTTTTAATACCGATGGCAAACTGCTCATTTGGCATTCTTCTGCCTTTATAAAAGGCACCTTTTGCTGTCGGGCGATTGCAAAAAGCTGCGGAGGGTTAGCGGCTGCTTGTATACCAATGGGCAAATACCCCAGCTGGCTGTCCCATTCTGATAGGAGCTGATAAAAAGGGGTGCCAGAATTACCCCTCCCTTTTACCGGTCGCAGATCAAAATGGGCATCCAGGTTTATGACACCCAGGCTTGCTTTCGCCTGCTTTTGCTTAAGATAGTTTAAAAGACCACTGACGTGGGCATAAGCGATGTCGTGTCCGCCCCCCAGACCAATGGGGAATATCTGCTTGTGCAAAAGTTGGAAAACACCCTGCGCAAAATATTCCTGTGTTTCTTCCATTTTTTCATTTACCGGCTGGATATTTCCAAAGTCCACTACTTTTTTCCCCGAAAGGTGGAAGGCAATTTTGGCCAGTTGCCGACGGATAGATTCAGGACCTTGGGCCGCTCCGGTACGTCCCTGGTTACGCCGAACGCCCTCGTCACAGGCGTAGCCCAACAGGCCAATATCTGCTTCCGGCCATATGCTTTGCCGGAGATCCGCTAATTGAACGGCCTGATACCAATATTGTATGCTGATTTCCGGATTGGTAGGTCGACCAGTCCAAAGGGTTATTTGTGGAGGCTGGTAGAAGTGTTGATTCATTTGTGCAATTTTTAAGACATGGCATGCCCATCAATAAATACCCTTTCAATGTGATGATCCGCGAAGGCGTACGGCCAGTAGGCATAAGAGGGTAGAGGTTTGCTAAGTAACAAGTTGGCTCTTTTGCCCACCGTTATACTACCGACTTCTTTTTCCAGTCCCATGGCGTAGGCACCGTTCAGCGTTGCTGCGTTGATGGCCGCTTCCGGGCTGAGTTTCATTTTGATACAGGCAGTTGCCAAAATAAAATTCATATTCCCCGTTGGACTGGAGCCAGGATTATAATCACTGGCCAGTGCGAGTGGCAAACCGGCTTCTATCAAGGCCGTGGCGGGTGTGTAAGGGATTCCCAGGAAAAAAGAACAGGCCGGTAGGGCGACGGGCATCGTCGAGCTATCGCTCAGAGCGGTTATGTCTTGCTTTCGCAAAACTTCCAGGTGATCTACCGATAAAGCCCGGTACTTGACTCCGGCAGCTACCCCACCAATAGCATTAAACTGGTTGACGTGAATTTTTGGCCGAAGACCATAGGCCTGCCCGGCGCTCAAAAGCTGTTCGGTGTCCGCTACGGAGAAATAGCCCTCTTCACAAAAGATATCTATGTAATCAGCCAGTTGTTCTGCGGCGATTAGTGGTAAGAGCTCCTGAATCAACAGCTTCAGGTAAGCCTGCTTGTTATTTTTGTATTCGGCAGGCAGGGCATGGGCGCCTAAAAAGGTGGCTTTAATAGGTATGGGATAGTTTTCTTTTAAACGCCGGATAACCCGCAACATTTTGAGTTCCGCCTCCACCGTTAATCCATAACCCGATTTTATTTCGATGGCTCCGGTTCCCATTCGCATCACCTGCTCCAGGCGTTGCCGGCTTTGCTCGTAAAGCTCAGCTTCCGTGCTGGCTTGTAACTGGCGGGCCGAATTCAGAATCCCTCCTCCCCGGTTCGCAATTTCCTGGTAGCTCAAGCCCTTAATCCGGTCTACAAACTCCTGCTCGCGATGCCCGGCGTAGACCAGATGGGTGTGGGAGTCTACCCAGGCGGGGAGTAAGAGGCGGCCTGTCGCATCCATTATCTCCCAATCTGCCATAGGTTTGGGACATTCCGCCATGGGCCCGAAGGCTTTAATCCGGCCACTTTGCACGAGTAAAAAGGCCTCTTCAATTAGGGGTAATTGATGCATGTCCTGACCAGCCACCCACTGCTCAGCTTCGGACCGGATTTGGATTAGTTGCTTAATATTGGTGAATAATAGGCTCATGTTATTTTGCTTTTGGGAAAAGGCCTGATAAAATCTCATCTTTGACTAAATAGGGGAGCCTGACTTCGAGGTTGGGACTTCTTCGTATTTCGCGCTTCAGCGCAAACCGTGCATTGGGGTTGCGTGCCCAACTGCGCCTGGCAATCCCATTGTTTACATCGTAGAATAGTAATTGCTCCAGTCGCTTTTCGGCCATCGGACTTCCGTCCAAAAGCAAACCAAACCCACCATTGATCACTTCGCCCCATCCGACACCGCCACCGTTATGGATGGATACCCAGCTGGCTCCACGGAAGCCATCACCAATTACATTGTGGATGGCCATATCGGCGGTGAATTGACTGCCGTCGTAAATATTAGAGGTTTCCCGGTAAGGAGAATCCGTTCCGCTGACGTCGTGGTGATCCCGTCCCAATACGACGGGGCCAATTTTTCCGGCGGCAACGGCCTGATTGAAGGCCCGGGCAAGGTTAATACGACCTTCGGCATCGGCGTATAGGATACGCGCCTGAGTACCTACCACCATTTGATGTTTCTGAGCATCGCGAATCCAGCGGATATTATCGCGCATTTGCTGCTGGATGGCCTTGGGGGCTTCGATGCTCATCGCTTCTAAAGTTTTCCGGGCAATTTGGTCGGTCTGTGCCAGGTCACTCGCTTTTCCAGAGGTGCAGACCCACCGAAAGGGACCAAAGCCGTAATCAAAACACAGGGGCCCCAGAATATCTTGTACATAAGACGGATAGCGAAAGCCATTACCATTCGAAGCTATAACATCGGCTCCGGCCCGACTGGCTTCCAGCAGAAATGCATTACCATAATCGAAGAAATAAGTACCCTGATCGGTGTGTTTACGGATAGCCCTCGCCTGACGTCGCAGGCTTTCCTGTACCTTTTCTTTAAATAAGTCGGGCTGCTCGTGCATCATTTGGTTGGCCTCTTCAAAAGACAGGCCAGCCGGATAATAACCACCCGACCAGGGGTTGTGCAGGGAGGTTTGGTCAGAGCCGAGATGTACGAAAATATCCGCACTGGCCAAGGCTTCCCATAAATTGACAATATTACCCAGGTAGGCAATAGATATTACTTCTTTCTCGGCCTGGGCTTTTCGGACACGTTGGATCAGTTGGTCGAGGTCTTCGATCAGCAGATCGACCCATCCCTGGGCTTTTCTTTTGCGGGCCGCCGCTGGATTAACCTCGGCACAGACCGTAATGCAGCCGGCAATGTTACCTGCCTTAGGTTGTGCACCACTCATTCCCCCCAATCCAGCGGTAAGAAATATTTTTCCCGCTGCGCTTTCTCCCGCTGGTAATACTTTGCGGAAGGCATTCATGACGGTGATGGTGGTGCCGTGGACAATACCCTGCGGGCCAATGTACATGTAGGACCCGGCGGTCATTTGTCCGTATTGAGTCACCCCCAGTGCATTGTAGCGCTCCCAGTCGTCGGGTTTGGAGTGATTTGGGACCATCATACCATTGGTGACGACTACGCGCGGCGCCCAGGGATGAGAAGGAAACAAACCCATCGGATGACCAGAGTACATATGCAGAGTCTGATGATCCGTCATTTGGGATAGATACTGCATAGTGAGTAGATACTGAGCCCAGTTCTGAAAAACGGCTCCATTTCCTCCGTAGGTGATCAATTCGTCGGGGTGTTGGGCGACGGCGGGGTCCAGATTGTTCTGAATCATCAGCATAATGGCGGCCGCCTCCGGACATCTGGCCGGATAGTCCTGAATGGGGCGGGCACGCATCGCATAGTCGGGTTGGAATCGATACATATAAATGCGACCGTATTCCTGTAGCTCCCGAGCAAATTCCGGGGCCAGTTCGGCATGCCATTCGGTAGGAAAGTATCGCAGGGCATTGCGTATGGCCAGTTGTTTTTCGGCGATGGAAAGGATGTCCTTACGTCGCGGTGCGGGATTTCCGGCGGGACGATCGGGCTTACCTGGAGGTAATGTATTGGGTATGCCCGCTTGTATTTGTTCTTGAAAGGTCATATTGTTGGATGTGATTTAGTGCCTTAGACAAAAGTTGATTGATGAAAGTAAATTTGTTTGAAAGCAATAGTACGGAGGGAATCCTCCGCCTCAAATTTCTTCAAGAGCTATTTCTTACACCACGAATACCCGGTTTTTTACCATTTGGATCAGCTGGTCAATATCATCCATAATCAGTCGATCCTCTTCTAGTTTGTTTACCCGCTGTCGGATCAGCTTAAAATTAGCTTCTATCCGGTCCGAACAGCGTAGTGGCCGACGAAACTCTAGTCCTTGCGCGGCGTAGAGCAATTCGATGGCCAGTATTTTATTCAGGTTGCCGAGTACCTGATTAAATTTGCGGCCGGAAATACTGCCCATGGATACGTGGTCTTCCTGGCCAAGCGAAGTAGGTATGCTATCGGCAGAAGCGGGAAAGCAGAGCGTTTTATTTTCGGTGACCAGGGCGGCGCTGGTGTACTGAGGGATCATCAGTCCAGAATTAAGGCCACTTTTTTGCGTAAGCAGACGCGGTAAACCATTCTTCCCTTCCAGTAATAGATAGCAACGTCGATCGGCAATGTTGCCCAACTCAGCGGCCGCGACGGTCGCATAGTCCAGGGCCATCGCCAGGGGTTGGCCGTGAAAATTACCGCCCGAGATAGCTTCTTCCGTCTGGGTGATGATGGGATTATCGGTGACGGCATTCATTTCGATTTCAGTCAGCTCCAATAGATGCTGCCAGGCATTGCGGGAGGCGCCGTGTACCTGAGGAATACAACGTACCGAATAGGGATCCTGTATACGGCCGCAGTTAGCGTGGGAAGCCAGATTTTCGGAATCTTTTAGTAGCCCTCGCATACGTTTAGCTACGATTAGGTTACCCCGAAAAGGGCGGATGCGGTGCAGGTCTTCCCGAAAGGGATGTGCGCTGCCCTGAAAGGCTTCCAGACTCATCGCCCCACTAACATCCGCGAGGTCCAATAGGTAGCGTAGGTGATCTAAGCCCGTAATCGCATGCGCCAGAATGAATTGTGTACCATTAATGAGGGCCAAGCCTTCTTTAGCTCCTAAGTTGAGGGGGCGCAGGTCGTGCGCTGCCAGCACTTGTGCCGCCGGAACCCTTTGCTGACCCTGCCAAAAATAGCCTTCTCCCAGTAGAGGTAAGAACAGATGGGAAAGTGGAGCTAGATCGCCAGAAGCACCCACGGAGCCCTGTTCGGGTACTACCGGATGGAGGTGATATTCAATAAAGTAAAGGATGCGTTCCAGGATGGGAAGGCTAATGCCGGAATAACCCTGAGCCAGGGCATGGGCTTTGCAGATCAGCATGATTCGGGATAGTTTGGGATGGATAGGCTCCCCAACACCTACCGCGTGGGTCAGTAGTAAATTCTTTTGTAGCAGGTCGCTAGCTTCCTGGTCGATGCGGGTGTCGCAAAGCGGGCCAAAGCCCGTATTGACGCCGTATACCGGGTCTTTTTGGGCAACCATCCGTTCGACTGTCCGACGGGCGTTAAGGATTTGCGCCCTGGCTTCTTGGCTGAGTATTCCTTTCTCCTGTCCGTGGGCCAGGGCCAGGACGCGATCGAGATCAAGGGAGTCAATGCCGTATTGGAACATGGTTTATAGGTTTAATGGTTTCGTAGAGACAAGTCTCTGCCTTAGGATGTACCAATACAAAATTAAAGTTATATTTGATGCACAATGAGACTAATTAGGTCGTAATTTGATAACTATGAGTAATCAATTAGAGCTTCGACATTTTCGATATTTCCTAGCCGTTGCCGAACAACTGCATTTTCGGCGGGCCGCCGAACAACTTTATATCTCACAACCTGCTTTGAGCAGGCAGGTTCGGCAAATGGAGGAGGTTTTAGGGGTGCAACTTTTTGAGCGGCATAATCGTAAAGTGGTATTGACTCCTACCGGGCAGTATCTGGCCGAAGAATTACCCGGTTTTTTTCAGCAAATGGAGCGGATGCTTGAGCACAGCCGGATGATTGAGCAGGGAATAAAGGGGCAGCTGCGTCTGGGGTATATCGGCTCAGCCATGCAGAATGTCATTCCCCCTTTTCTATTGGAACTAAAGAAAGATTACAAAGCCTTACGTTTTCACCTAGAGGAAATGGATAATCAGCATCAGGTGGAAGCCCTCTTGAATCAGGAAATTGATTTGGGTTTTGTGCGCCTGGACAGAGTGCCCCACCGCCTGGAAATGCGACCGGTTTTTGTAGATACCTTTTCTTTGGTATTGCCAGAGGATCATCCACTTGATGCCCAAGCATTTACTTCTCTGGAGCAATTGAGCAGCGAGCCTTTTATCCTTTTTGAGGAAAAGTACAGTCGGTCTTATTTCCAAAAGGTCATGCAGCTTTTTGACGAAAGCGGCTTCCATCCCATAACGGCGCACTACACCGTGCAGGCCAATACGATCTACCGTCTGGTCGAGAATCACCTGGGCGTATCCATTGTGCCCACGGCATTAAAAGATGGATACGATATGAAGATCAGGTTTATCGAACTGGATCAGACGGCGCTTCGCACCACTTTGCAAGTGGTGTGGAACAAACAAAATACCAACCCGGTCATGCGGCACGTCTTGGACTATTTGCCCACACAGTTGTAGAGTTCGCCACCTTTGCTAAACAGGCGATCCACCTTTTTACTTGCCTGCGGATCTGGGACCAATTCCGGTGCGTGGTGGGGCTTGATCCGGGCATCGATTAGCAAGGGCCCGCGACAGCCCCAGTGCTTGAATTCGGTAAAAGCCCGTACACCATATATATCATGCGATGGATTTGCGCGCGTGAAGGTGGCCCAGACAAAATTGTTGGTCGTCTGTGCCAGGAAGGCACTATCATCACCGACGATAATCATAGGGATGCCTTCCAAATCGAAGGCTTCTAGCTGGCTGGCCAGGCGCGCCATATCTTCCCGGGAAGTTTCTCCGGTAAAAGGACTGGCTTTAATGGCCAGCAGGCCGGGCTGTATAAACGCAGGTTCGCTAAAGCCGGTGGGTAGGCTGAAGTTCTCTGGAAGTTCGGTTTTCAGCTTACGCAAAACGGGACCCCGGCAGGCGACCACTAGTTTAGAGCCCGAATTCCAGCCCGTTCCCGAATAGTCGAGGGTGTCAATGGTCGTTTTGGTATGAAAGTGTAGATCGCGGGTCAAATCAATGCGCTCCAGAAAGTGGTTGAAATACTGTGGAATATCACGGGTACTCAAGTCGGGCGCATCATCGTGGGCGGCAATGAAAAGAAATTTAGCCAGCGAGGTTTGGCCCGAGCCAATGATGCGATTGGCCTGGGTTAGAATTTCTTCGGGCCTTTTTTCCCGAAAGGGCATATACCGCTCACTACCAATGGCCAGGAGTAGGGGATGGACCCCGGCCGCATCCACCGCGTGAATCTCTTTGATGCCCGGAAACTCCTGCGGCGTTAAAGGCTTGACCAATTGGTGGATCAGATATCCAAAACTGGAATCTTCGGCGGGAGGACGTCCCACCACGGTAAAGTGCCAGATGGCATTCTTGCGGTAATAAACCTTTTCTACGTCCATAACCGGAAAATCGTGCTGCAGGCTGTAGTAGCCCAGGTGATCACCAAAGGGCCCCTCGGGTTTCTTCTCCTGCTTGCGGATGATGCCAGTGATCACAAAGTCGGCATCCGAAGACAGTACAAAACCGTTGCGGCGGGTATAGCGAAATCTTCGTCCGCCCAGCAGCCCGGCGAAGGTGAGCTCGGACAAATCTTCGGGTAATGGCATAATCGCGGCGAAGGCATGGGAAGGCGGCCCGCCCACAAAAATCGAAGCGCGGAAGGGCTCGTCCAGCTTATTGTATTCGGTATGGTGATTACCAATACCCCGGTGGATCTGATAGTGCATGCCCACCTCTTTATTTAGTTCGTACTCATTGCCATCGAGTTGGATACGGTACATTCCAATATTGGATTGCATAACCTTATCGGTACCGGGAGGTAAGGTAAACACCTGGGGGAGGGTAACGAAAGCACCGCCATCCATCGGCCAGGACTTGATGGCGGGCAATTGATCAATACGGGTCTCTCCATATAATATAGGTGCCTTACCCAGACTTTTGCGCGGCAGCGCAGACAAGGCCGTAAAGGGCGCATCGAGGTAGCGCAGTGGATTTTTAAAGAAATTGGTGGGGTCTGCCTTGAGTTCGATTACCTTTTGTACCCTGGGTAAGGTCTTGCGAAACAAGAAATCTGTACGTTCGTAGGTACCGTAGATATTCGAAACCGCCGGGAAAGGACTACCTTTGACGCGTTCGAATAGAATGGCCGGCCCCTTCTGCTCAAAAATGCGTCGATGGATTTCGGCCATCTCCAGATTGGGATCCACTTCGGAGCGGATGCGCAGGAGGTGACCGTGTTTCTCCAGATCATTTACGCAGTCGTACATACTTCGGTAGCTCATAGGGAGTTCAAGTTTCTAAGGTTATGCCGTGGGCAAAGAGTAAGAGGTTGTTTTCAATTTGTTCTAAAACATTTGAAAATGCAAAGAGTTGATAAATGGGGCTGCTAAAGTAGAAAGAAAATTAATTGGGGGTAGATATAAATTAGCGAATTAGAATATCGGGAAACTCGGTATAATTGGCTATATTCGCGCGATATTGGTGGGTCTCGATTACTCACCATTCAAACCTTCAACTATGCGAGCTTATCACGATTTATTGGAGCACATACTGGAGCGTGGTATTCAGAAGGGGGACCGTACCGGTACAGGCACCCTTAGCGTGTTTGGTTATCAGATGCGGATCCCGCTATCGGAAGGCTTTCCGCTGCTCACAACCAAGAAGGTACATTTCAAGTCTATCTTGCATGAACTGCTCTGGTTTTTGACGGGCGATACTAATATTCAGTATTTGGTGAAGAACGGCGTTCGTATCTGGAACGAGTGGCCCTTTCAGCATTATTTGCAGGCCAATGGACTGGCGGAGCAGTTTCCCAAATATTCTGCTGAATGGAAGAAGGCTATGGTAGATTTTGTGAATCAGATTAAAGAAGACGACGCTTTTGCAAACGAGTGGGGGGATCTGGGTCCGGTCTACGGTTCGCAGTGGAGAGATTTCAACGGAGTAGATCAGATCAAGCAGGTGGTACAGGACATTAAAGAAAAACCCAATTCCCGTCGGCTGATCGTCTCGGCCTGGAATCCCAAAGATATTCCGGTGATGGCCAAAGCGGGACTGCCGCCCTGCCATACGATGTTTCAGTTTTACGTGGCGGAGGGGAAATTGTCCTGTCAGTTATACCAGCGCTCCGCCGACACATTTCTGGGCGTCCCCTTTAATATTGCCTCTTATGCCCTGTTGACCCGGATGGTGGCGCAGGTTTGTGACCTGGAAGCGGGTGACTTTGTACACACCTTCGGAGATGTACACATATATAATAATCATCTGGAGCAGGTAAAACTGCAGTTGAGTCGTGAACTACGACCGCTGCCGCAATTAAAGATTAATCCGGAGGTGAAGTCGATTTTTGATTTTACTTACGAAGACTTTGAATTGGTGAATTACGATCCGCATCCGGCGATCAAGGCCAAGGTGGCAGTGTAGGGAGGTAAAGGGTAAAGGATAAAGTTTGGTGTTTTTTGCCAAAAGGCAGATGATGCAAAAACAAAAATAAGAGAAGGCAAGTATAATGATAGAAATCAGTGTTAATGACCAATAATAAATAAACGAGGATGACGAAAGTCATGGCGGGTTTTTATTTGGAATCAATCTAAATAATGTTTCTATTTTGAAAAAAGCTTTATAAACTAGTAAAAGGGTTCCTATATTTGCGCTGACACAGTTATGACATACAGAATCCGTAAAATAAAGGATGGAAAATTTGATAAATATGAATATTAAGTCTCTTTTGAGTCGTTTTGTGCTTGTTGCGCTGCTGATTTTACCAGCGGCGATGGTAAACGCTCAGGCAGAAGCAACTGCCGAGGCAGATTTGGATGCCGGTAAGACACTCTTCAGAAATTACTGTGCCACCTGTCACGTCACCGATATGAAGACGGACCTGACGGGACCGGCACTGGGTGGTGTAGAGGAACGCTGGTCGGACTATCCGGAGGAAGATCTATACAGCTGGATCCGCAACTCTCAGGCTATGATTCAGGCCGGACATCCCCGTGCCGTAGAATTATGGGAAGAATGGCAGCCTACCCAGATGAACAATTTCCTGCAACTGACCGATCAGGAGATTAAAAATATCTTGGGATACATTGATGGGGTATATACGGAAACTTACGGCCCAAAACCAGCTTCTGATAAAACAGCAGAAGACGGCGGAGTAGCTGTTCAACAAGGTCCCAGTAAATATCTATACTGGATCCTGGCCTTCGTATTAGCTGCGCTGGCTTTGATTCTGGCGCGGATCATCTCCAACATGAACTACATGTTGAAGCTGAAAGATGGTGATACCACGGCGCGTCGCAAGTCACTGGTAGAGATTCTTACCAGTAAGGGGGTGATTGCCTTTGTGGTCTTTGCCCTAGTGGTACTCGGTGGTTACACGACCGTGAACAATGCCATTAGTCTGGGCCGCCAGCAAGGCTATGAGCCCGAGCAGCCCATCAAGTTCTCGCACGAGACGCACGCTGGTCTGAACCAGATCGACTGTCAGTACTGTCACGACGGTGCCCGCAGAAGTAAGCACTCGGTTATTCCGGCGGCTAATACCTGTATGAACTGTCACACTGCCATTAAGGTAGGGTCGAACTACGGTACGGCAGAATTAACCAAGATATACGCTTCCATCGGCTGGGATCCCAACGAAGATACCTACATCGAGGATTACGAAAATATGAGCCGCGACGAGATCAAGCAGATCTATTCCAGATGGATAGCTAATAGCTATACTACCCTGGATGACAATCTGAAGGAGCGTGGAATGGACATCGAAGAAGTAGTAGACAAGCAGTGGGAAGGCATCGTTGGTGCCCTGACCAATAGAGCCACGGGAGATAATAAAATTGCGGGTCCGATCGAATGGGTACGCATTCACAATATGCCTGATCACGTTTATTTTAACCACGCTCAGCACGTGAGTGTCGGTAAGGTAGCGTGTCAGACCTGCCACGGTCCGGTAGAAGAGATGGAAAAAGTTTATCAGTACTCTCCACTATCTATGGGCTGGTGTATTAATTGTCACCGCGAGACGGAAGTACAATTTGAAGACAATGAGTACTACAAGTCTTACGAATTATACCATGAGCAGATCCAGGCGGGCACACGCGATGCCGTAACGGTAGAAGAGATCGGTGGTCTGGAGTGTCAGAAATGCCACTACTAATCAACTATTTATTTTTTTTTAGAACATTCAAGGAAATAGAAAAACTGGAAGATGAGTGACCAGATCAAAAATAACGATATATGGGTTGGTGTCGACCAACTTGACAATACAGAAGCATTTAACGAAATCGCGGAACAGGAGTTCCGTCACGACGAGCCCGGCGACACGATGGAGTCGGGAAATTCTAATCGTCGCGATTTCTTAAAGTACCTGGGCTTTGGTCTGGGTGCCGCTACCCTGGCCGCCGGTTGTGATATACCGGTGAAGCACGCTTTGCCCTACGTGGTGAAGCCGGACGCCATTGTTCCGGGAGTAGCGACCTACTTTGCTTCTTCCTTCGTAAATGGAGGGGATTACTGTTCTATTTTGGTAAAAACCAGAGAAGGGCGTCCCATCAAGATCGAAGGAAACTCTTTATCCCCCATCACCAAAGGAGGAACCACGGCCAGAGCACAGGCCTCGGTACTGAGCCTGTACGATACCAGCCGCTTCAAAGGGCCTTACCGCCTGAAGGAGGGGAAGATCGATGGCAAAATGCTGAGTTGGGATATGCTGGATAAAGAGGTAGGCGAAAAGCTGAGCGCCAATGCCAATATTCGCCTGGTAACTAATACGAATATGAGCCCAACGGCTAAAAAAGCCATCACTGATTTTCAGGCGAAATATCCAAATGCTCAGGTAGTTACCTACGATGCTGTTTCTAGTTCTGCTTTATTAGAAGCAAACGAAAGAGACTTTGGCAAGGCAATGGTGCCCGATTATCACTTTGATAAAGCAGAAGTAATCGTGGGTATTGATGCCGATTTCCTGGGGGCTTGGATCTCTCCGACCGAGTACGCCACAAAGTACATCAAGAACCGTAAGGTGAAAGATATAGAATCGCCCAAAATGTCTCGCCACATTCAGGTAGAGACACAGATGAGCCTGACGGGCTCCAATGCAGACAACCGTTTACTGGTGAAGCCCTCTCAGATGGGAGCTGCCGTAGTGACGCTGTATAATGCCGTCGCGGCCCAGACGGGTGGAACGCGGGTAAGCGGACCAAGTTTACCAGCAGAGAAAGCCTCTAAATTCGAAAAATTAGCCGAAGAGCTGGTGGCTGCCCGGGGAACTTCACTGATCGTTTGTGGTACCAATAACATTGGAGAGCAAACGCTGGTGAATGCCATGAACCACCTGCTTGGTAACGTGGGCAAAACACTTGATTTTACCCACGCTTCTCAGCAGCGTCAGGGGATGGATAAAAACATTCAGGGATTAATCCGCGAGATGGATGGAGGCAGCGTTGATGCGGTCTTCTTCATGGACGGCGCAAATCCCGCTTACGATATTCCCAATGCCGATCAATTCGCAGCGGCATTGGCAAAAGTGGGCCTGAAGGTGAGCCTATCCGGTACGCCTTCCGAAACCACTATGCTTTGTGATTACGTGGCACCCAGCAACCACTTCCTGGAAAGCTGGGGAGATGTAGAACCTAAATTAGGGCACTACAGCTTGATTCAGCCCACGATTAATCCACTCTTTAAGACTCGCCAGGCCGAAGAATCTTTATTGGTCTGGAGTGCACCGGAAGCTTTTGATCCGGCCGCCGATCAGCCTTATTTGGATTACCTGAAGAAGCACTGGGAAGAAGTGATGTTTCCGCAGCAAAGCGAATACGCTACTTTCCAGACTTTCTGGGACAGCACGCTACACGACGGTGTTTTTGCGCTAAGCAAAGAGGCCGAAGCCGTGACCTTTGCGGGTAACGTTTCGGCAGCAGCCGGACAGGTACGCAAGCCGGTCGAAAGTGAGTTGGAAGTGGTCTTCTTCGAAACTGTCAATATGGGCGGAGGCCAGTATGCCAATAACCCCTGGTTGATTGAAATGCCCGATCCGATTACCCGGACCGTCTGGGGTAACTACCTGACCATCCCCGTGAAGTGGGAGGGGGGGAATACCTTCAAGTCGCTCAATAACCTGAACAAGCGTGAACTATACGGGGAAGCCGATATGGTCGATGTAACGGTAGGTGAAACGACCCTGCGTGCCACCGCGGTACGTCAGTTTGGTCAGGAGCAAAACACCGTAGGTTTGGCGCTGGGTTACGGTCGTTCAACGACGGGTAAAATGGGCCGCGCCCTGGGTGATGAAGTAGGTATCAATGTCTACCAGTGGATGGGCCTCGATGGCAATGGTAATACGCAGTATTATGCGACCGACGTCGAAGTATCCAAATCGCAAAAAGTAGATGAATTATTTGCCTGCGTGCAGTATCACCACACGATGGGCGTCACCGCGCGCAACGAAGAGGGGGAAATCGTCAAAGATGAAGATACTGGCAAGCCACTGAACGTAGGGGAGAAGACCTCTATGACGCTAGGGGCTGGTTACCAGGGCGGTATTGTAGATCGTTCTATCATTTACAAGGCACACGTGGATGAGCTGGAGCATCTCAAGGAGCATATCCATGAGAAACGCGAGGAAGCCGCTCACCTGAACGAAGCAACGCTATATCCTTACGAAGAATATAAAGAAACTATTTACGAACAGGGCCACCACTGGGCCATGCACATCGATCTGAACTCTTGTATCGGATGTGGAGCCTGCCAGGTTGCCTGTATCGCGGAAAATAATGTTCCCGTGGTCGGTAAGCGCGAGGTGGCTCGTCACCACGAGATGACCTGGTTGCGGATCGATCGCTACTACTATGGCGACTACGAGAATCCGAACGTGGTTTATCAGCCGATGATGTGTCAGCATTGTGATAATGCTCCCTGTGAGAACGTTTGTCCGGTGGCGGCGACCAACCACAGTAGTGAAGGTCTAAATCAGATGGCGTATAACCGTTGTATTGGTACGCGTTACTGCGCTAACAACTGTCCTTACAAAGTACGTCGTTTCAACTGGTTGGATTATACCACGGCGGATATCTTCCCGATGAATGAACCAGAGTTGAGAGACGGCGAAGAGATTCCTTACGGTGCAGATAACCTGACGCGGATGGTCTTGAACCCCGACGTAACGGTACGTTCTCGTGGGGTGATTGAGAAGTGTAGCTTCTGTGTACAACGTATTCAGGAAGGTAAGCTTACCGCAAAACGCGAAGGTCGCCGTCTGGAGGATAACGATGTGAAAACAGCTTGTCAGACGGCTTGTCCTACCGAAGCGATCGTATTTGGTGACCGCAACAATAAGCAAGGCGCGGTGGCGAAAAAGATCACCGATAATCCATTGAACTACCTGGTACTGGAGGAGATCAACGTGATGTCGGCGGTCAACTACACGGCGAAATTGAACAATCGTCGCGAAGAGCTGGATGTATAAGAAATTGAAACAGAAATGATCATCGGCCCGCCTCAGGCGGGCTGACTATAAATTTTATAAACTTATGAGTGGATCAGTATCCCCAATACGGGAACCCTTAATCACAGGTCAGAAAACCTACCACCAGATTACGGAAGATATCTGTTCTCCGACGGAGCGCACCCCAACTGTAGCCTGGACGATTGCCTTTATCCTGGCGGTAGCCGGACTGGCGACTTTTGTCTTTTGCGTCTTGTGGACCATTTGGTTTGGTATCGGAACGTGGAACTTGAATAGAACCATTAACTGGGGTTGGGACATTACCAACTTCGTATGGTGGGTAGGTATCGGTCACGCCGGTACGCTCATCTCGGCGATTCTATTGTTATTCCGTCAACGTTGGCGTACCGGGGTAAACCGGGCTGCGGAGGCGATGACGATCTTCGCCGTAATTTGTGCCGGGCAGTTCCCATTGATTCACATGGGACGACTGTGGCTGGCCTTTTTCATCTTCCCTTATCCGAATACACGCGGGCCGTTATGGGTAAACTTTAACTCACCGCTGCTCTGGGATGTATTTGCGATTTCGACCTACTTTACCGTATCGCTGCTCTTCTGGTATACGGGGTTGGTGCCGGATTTCGCTACGGTAAGAGACCGGGCGAAGGGACTGCGCAGAAGATTATACAACGTACTGTCCTTCGGTTGGACGGGATCGGCCAAGCATTGGCAGCGTTGGGAAAGTTTATCATTGGTACTGGCCGGTCTGGCGACACCACTGGTACTTTCGGTACACACCATTGTATCCTTTGACTTTGCCACTTCGATTATTCCGGGTTGGCACACCACGATCTTCCCGCCCTACTTCGTGGCGGGGGCGATCTTCTCCGGATTTGCGATGGTACAGACCCTAATGCTGATCACGCGAAAAGTACTAAAACTAGAAGATTATATTACACTGGAGCATATTGAGAGTATGAACAAGGTCATCGTACTGACGGGTACGATCGTTGGGGTAGCCTACCTGACGGAGCTGTTTATCTCCTGGTATTCTGGTTATATCTACGAGCAGTTTGCTTTCTATAACCGCTTGATGGGGCCGTATTTCTGGTCCTATATCGGAATGATGTTCTGTAACGTATTGTCGCCGCAGGTATTCTGGTGGCGGAGTATGCGTCGTAACATTACGGTGACCTTCGTGATGTCTATCTTTGTGAATATCGGTATGTGGTTTGAGCGTTTTGTTATCATTGCTACGACTCTGGCCCGCGATTACCTGCCTACTAGCTGGAGTTATTATACACCTACCTGGGTAGAGATTGGTATTTTTGTAGGTACCTTAGGATTGTTCTCTACTTTATTTTTACTCTTTATTCGCGTGGCACCTGCGGTAGCCGTAGCGGAGATTAAGAGTATCCTGAAGGATGGTGGTGACCAGTACACGGGTATGGAAGTAGCCAAGAAGATGGAAACCGAGAAAAAAGAAGCAGCCCATTAATTCAATTACGAGAAAAGATAATTCAATATAAAATGAGAAAGTTAAATAAAGACGTGTTGTACGGCCTCTACGAAGATGAGCACGATTTGCTGGTGGCGATTCGCAGTGCCCGCAGTGAAAAGCTGGATATCTGGGATGTCTTTACGCCTTTCCCCGTCCACGGTCTGGAAGGGGCTATGGGCCTGACCGAAAGTCGTCTGCACATCACCGGGTTTATTTACGGAATGATTGGTACTCTGGTCGCTTTTTTAGGTATGACCTGGGTATTTACCCGCGATTGGCCGATTATTTTTGGGGGTAAGCCGTATTTCTCTGCTCCGGCTTTTATTCCGATCACTTTTGAGTTGACGGTACTATTTGCCTCAGTAGGGATGGTGGTAACTTTCTACACCATTTGTGGTATGGGACCTGGTATTCTGAATCCTACGCTAGACGATCGCATCACTGACGATAAGTTCTGTCTGGCTTTTGATACTACTAATGCCGATGAAACGCAAGTTAACCAGTTGACCTCTTTTCTGGAGTCTTCCGGTGCCAGCGAAATCAGCAGTAAGAATATCTAATTAAAAACAGGATGATTCGCATCCTCTGAAATTGATCAGTATGCAACGTTTAAAATATTCCTTTTACATATTAGTCGCCGTACTCGTCCTTAATGCTTGTAAGCCTGCGGGAGGGGAATTCGCCGGTAGTGAGTACATGCCGGATATGGCGCACTCCATCGCTTACGAAGCGAATGTCTATACGGATTACAGCCTGAATACCTGGGATAGTGCTTCTGTCCTTACCCTGAAGGAATTATCTAATCCCAAAAAGCCAGTTGACGGTACGGTACCCCGCGGTTATGCCGGGGTCGCACTGGATGCAGAGCACGCCTCCGATATGATGAACGTGATGTCGGGTAAGGATGCGGTAAATAGCATCAGCGTACCGCCCAACGGTAGTGTTCCTTATTATTACGATGATACCGAAGAGGAGCGCAATCGCGCCATCGCCGAGATCGTCGAAAATCCATTTCCGATTTCAGAAGCCGGATTGGCCAGAGGGGAAGAGCTGTATAATATTTTCTGTGGTATTTGTCACGGAGAAGAGGGCAATGGCTTAGGTTATATTTACGATAATGAAAAGAACCCCAATGCTAAATACATTGCGGCACCGGCCAACTTCCTGGTGGAGCCACATATCAGCGCATCCAATGGTCGCTACTATCACGCGATCATGTACGGAAAGAACGTCATGGGGGCTTACAAAGATAAAATCTCTTACGAGGAGCGCTGGCAAGTGATCCACTATATCCGCTCTTTGCAGGCAGATGAATTGGGGCTGGAATACAATCAGACCAGTAATACCTTCAAACCAGAAGCGGGTACACCGGCCGGAGATATGAAAAAATTGGCGGAAGCCGAGCCCATGCACGAAGCCGGAGAACATCAGGAAGATGCAGAACACGGCGAAGACCACGGTTCGGGCGGTCACTAAACGGAGGACCAAATTATTAGGAAATAGATTCTAAGCATATAAACAATCAATATAACAATGAACCAATTCGTATTTGAAAAAAAGCAAAAGACAGTACTGATCGGGGCGATGATCCTCGGCGTATTGTGCTTGTTTGGTTCGCTGATAGGCGATGATGAGCTGCACACCCGGTTTTGGACCAATTACCTGCATAATACCGTTTTTTTTACCGGTATTGCCTTTATCTCTTTGTTTATCCTGGCTGCCTTTACGACGGCCTGGGCGGGATGGCATGCTAATGTAAAGCGGATTTGGGAAGCCTTTTCTCTCTTTATGACACCCGGGGCTATTATGCTGTTGGTGGTCGTATTGGGCGTACTATTTGGCTTTAATCACCTTTACCACTGGGCAGATGCCGAGGCGGTAGCTGAGGATCCTATCCTCAAGGGAAAAGCCAGCTTTTTGAACCCTATCATGTATACGCTTTTCACCGTGGTGGTGATGGGTACCTTTATCTTCTTCGCCAGAAAGATCAGAGAGATTTCTTTGACCGAAGACGAAGAAGGTCAGGGACTAGCAGATAACTTCAAGCACCACCGCCGTTTGCGGGTTTGGTCAGCGGCTTTTCTGCCTTTCGCCGGTTTCTTTAGTGCAGCCGCGATCTGGCAATGGATCATGTCACTGGATGCTCACTGGTACAGTACGCTTTTTGCCTGGTATACAGCCGCCAGTTGGTTCGTAGCGGCAATGGCACTAACGGTTATGGTTCTTATCTATCTGAAAGGAAAAGGATATCTGTCGCAAGTATCGGCGGATCACTTCCACGATATTGGTAAGTATCTCTTTGGGATCAGTATTTTCTGGACCTACCTTTGGTTTTCTCAGTTCATGTTGATCTGGTACGCAAACGTGGGGGAAGAAACGATCTACTTTGCCGAGCGTATGGAAAACTACCCGGTCTTGTTCTACGCCAATCTGGTATTGAACTTTCTACTGCCTTTCTTTATTCTGATGCGTAATGACAATAAGCGGAAGTACGGTACAATGTTTACGGCTTCTTTTCTGGTCTTCTTTGGTCACTGGCTGGATTTCTTCCTGATGATCAAACCCGGTGCTCGTCATACGGCAATAGAGACGATCGCGCACATGCACGGCGCCGACCATGCGGCAGAAGCTGGTGAGCATGCGGTAGGATTTGCAATGGGTTTCACTATTCCGGGATTATTGGAGATAGGAATTATGATTGGCTTTTTAGCCGGATTCCTCTACTTCGTATTTAGTCGTTTGGCGAAAGCGCCATTACGCCCGAAGAATGATCCCTTCCTGATAGAAGCGGAGCATCACCACGTGTGGCCTTATGTAGACTAATTCTAAATAAGCGCAATGCAAAAAAGATATTGCAAACTATTTAAGCTCTAGCGTGTATTTTTGATAAAGAGATTAGACTTTCAGAATTAATTGAAAGTTTCTGGTTAAGACAAATAAACTATTATGACAGCTTTGCTCATTGTATTAAGTATCATATTGATTGCCGTCGTTGCAGTACAGATCGGTCGGGTCACTGAGCTGGCCAGTAAAATCCGTGGTGAGGAAGAGATGCAGGAAGTGTCGAATCGCCGTCAGGGTGCTTATCTGTTGGCTTTCCTACCGATATTTCTGGTGCTGACGATTGGTTCCGGTATCTATTATAAGAACTACATGTTCGGTTTCGGGGCGATGAATGCCGCTTCTGAACACGGTCCTGTATTAGACCGCATGTTTAACATTACGCTGTTTTTTACCGGGATTGTTTTTATTATCACTCAGATCGCCTTATTCTATTTTGCTTACAAGTACAAAGGCAAAAAAGGTAGAAAAGCGGACTTTATTGCTCACGATAATCGTCTGGAGATCGTTTGGACTTTGATTCCGGCCGTGGTGATGACCTTTTTGGTTATTGGTGGTCTGGATGCCTGGAACGAGGTAATGGCAGACGTTGGTCCCGGTGAGGAGTATCTGGAGATCGAAGCCACCGGATATCAGTTCGGTTGGGCCATGCGATATCCGGGGCCAGATGGTAAAATTGGTGAAAAAGACTTTCAAAAGATTAGTGGTTTGAATCCACTGGGACAGAACTGGCAAGATGAAAAGAACCTTGATGATTTTCACGCCAGTGAGATTTATCTGCCCGTCAATAAAAAGATTCGGGTGCGGATTACTTCCAAGGACGTATTGCACAACTTTTATTTACCACACTTTCGTGTAAAAATGGATGCGGTGCCCGGTATGCCTACTTACTTTGTTTTCACACCAACGAAAACAACGGAGGAGTTCCGCTTACAGTTGAGCAAGTACCCAGAGTACCAGGTACCGGCTGACCCGGCGGATCCGGAGGGGCCGCAGCTCTGGGAGAACTTTGATTACGAGTTGGCTTGTGCCGAGTTATGTGGTCGTTCTCACTTTGCGATGCGTTTACCGGTAAAGGTCGTTTCTGAACAGGAGTTTCAGGCCTGGGCCGCCAAGCAGCCCTCTTATTACATGAGTACCATTCGCAATACGCAAGAAGATCCGTATACAGATCGTTTATTCGAATCGGAGATCAGCGAGCGCAAAGCAGAATTTAATGAGAAGTTAGAGTCTGCCCTTACTGCTGAGACACCCGATGAAAAAGTATTCGAGCTGGAGTACGTTAAATTTGAAACGGGTGCTGCGGAATTGACGCCACTTTCTCGCTACGAGCTGAATAACATCGTGGAGGGAATGGCTAAATATCCTGACATGCGGGTAGAACTAGCTGGACACACCGATAATACAGGCGGAGACGAAGTCAACCAGACGCTATCTGAAAACAGAGCGCAGGTCGTTTACGATTATCTGGTAGAACAAGGCGTATCTGCGGATCGTCTGGTCGCTCGTGGGTATGGTGCCAGCCAGCCGGTTGATACCAACAATACGGACGCGGGACGCGAGAAAAACCGTCGTACGGAGTTCAAAATTATTGGATAAGATTGAGCGAATATATGAACAGAGTTTTTTATATTCTGTTTGAGTAATAACAATTGAATTAGTAAATTAAGATTAATAAAAAACTTCAGGTAAATGGCTAGTGTAGCAACACCTTTAAAGAAGACTGGAGAAGATGTGCTGATTGAACAGCTGGGTTACGATGATCATTTCCATGATCATCACCATGGCGACGCCTATCAGTCGAACTTTGTCACAAAATATATTTTCAGCCAGGATCACAAAATGATTGCCAAGCAGTTCCTGATTACGGGGATGATCTGGGCGATTATTGGTGGTCTGATGTCGCTGGTATTCCGTTTACAATTGGGATTCCCGGAAGACAGTCTGGCCTGGCTAAAACCCGTATTGGGTAAGTGGATTGTCATCAACGAAGCGGGGATGGGATCTTTATCACAAGATTTCTACTACGCTCTGGTAACGATGCATGGTACTATCCTGGTTTTCTTTGTACTGACGGCAGGGCTTTCGGGTACTTTTAGTAACCTTTTAATTCCCTTGCAGTTGGGTGCCCGGGATATGGCTTCACCGCTATTGAACATGCTATCTTACTGGTTCTTCTTTTTGGCCGGTTTGATTATGTTCTCCTCCCTATTCCTGAGTACAGGACCATTTTCGGGGGGATGGACAGCCTATCCGCCTTTAAGTGCCTTACCGCAGGCCTCGATGGGGTCGGGAGCGGGGATGACACTCTGGACGGTATCTCTGGTCTTCTTCGTTGTATCCGTACTCCTGGGTGGTATTAACTACATCACCACGGTACTAAATCTACGGACTAAGGGTATGACTTTATGGAGAATGCCACTGACCATTTGGGCCTTCTTTATTACTGCGATTATTGGTCTGCTATCATTCCCGGTATTGGCTTCTGCCTTCTTCTTGTTGATTTTCGACAGAAGTTTGGGTACGAGTTTCTTCCTGAGTGAGATTTTCATTGGCGGCCAAGCCTTAGATCACGTTGGCGGTAGTCCCGTTCTTTACCAGCACTTGTTCTGGTTCCTGGGACACCCTGAGGTATATATCATTATTCTGCCCGCTATGGGGCTGACTTCTGAGGTTTTAGCTACACACTCTCGTAAGCCGATCTTTGGTTATCGTGCGATGGTTTATTCCTTGTTAGCGATTGCCTTCCTTTCGTTTATCGTATGGGCCCACCATATGTTTATGTCAGGGGTGAATCCATTTATTTCGAACTTCTTCGTTATCTTTACTTTGATCATCGCAGTACCTTCTGCGGTAAAAGTATTTAATTGGATTGCAACCCTGTATAGGGGTAATGTCCGCTTTACGGCGGGTAGTTTATTTGCCATTGGTTTCGTATCCATGTTTATCTCCGGTGGTTTGACGGGTTTATTCCTGGGTAACTCTGCGATTGATATTGTGTTACACGATACGTACTTCGTAGTGGCTCACTTCCACATTGTGATGGGGGTTGCGGCTTTCTTCGGAATGTATGCTGGTATATACCACTGGTTCCCGAAAATGTATGGGCGTTTCATGAATGAGACATTAGGAAAGTTACACTTTTGGGGTACTTTGATTGGTGCCTACGTTATCTTCTGGCCTATGCACTATCTGGGGATGGCTGGGGTACCACGTCGTTACTATCGTTTTGACTCTTTCCAGGCCTTTTCTCATTTTGATGAGTTAAATGCTTTCATTACGATTGGTGCGATTATCACCTTTGCTTTTCAAATGTTGTTCGTGATTAACTTTTTCTACAGTATTTGGAAAGGTAAGAAGATGACGGATCGCAACCCATGGAAATCGACGACACTGGAGTGGACTACCCCCGTAGATCGTATCCACGGTAACTGGCCGGGCAAGTTGCCTACGGTACAGCGTTGGGCTTACGACTACGGAAAAGACGGAAAAGATTTCATTCCACAGGTTCAGCCCATGGAAGAGGGCGAAAGGGACGGTGGTCACTAGCCTTAATTGTTGATTTGATATTTTATCGATAAAAGAGAGGAGGTGGTCCCCTAATTAGGGTGCTACCTCCTTTACAATAAACTAACCTCCGATTTTCATCGGAAAAAATAAAAGACATAGTGTCATTTAGAGCAGCAGAAAGAGAGCAATCAAAAAGTGTTTTTTGGCTAAAAGTGCGGGATTACGTACAACTGGTCAAGCTACGCCTGGCACTTACCGTGGTATTTTCCTCGGTGATGGCCTATTTGATTGGTTTGAATGGTAGCGTAGCCTGGCAGTCTTTAATTATTCTGGCGGCGGGAGGTTTTCTGGTCACCGGGGCTGCTAATACTTTG
>Ga0209938_1000251_pt1 | contig 29358 bp, 23 predicted proteins | sample SalPonR2_C_D1_MG_FD_185708 | JGI IMG/M metagenome (GOLD analysis project Ga0209938, IMG submission 185708) | Salt pond soil microbial communities from South San Francisco under conditions of wetland restoration - Salt Pond MetaG R2_C_D1_MG... ... | reverse complement strand
AACCGTGGCACGATCGGCGGGGCGTTGGCCCACGCCGACCCAGCGGCGGAGTTCCCGGCCTGCGCGCTGGCGCTTGATGCGACCATTCACGCCGAAGGGCCCCATGGTGCGCGCGCCATCGCGGCGAAAGATTTGGTAATCCCCCCATTTTTAACGGGGTGCATCCGTAGAATTCATGCGGCCATTTTCAGTTTCTGGGCGGGTGTGATGCCGCTGAGGCCCATGTTCGGGCGGTCGTTGTTGTAAGTCCAGAGTATCCGTCTTGATCAAGCGGCTTTTGGTGTCCATTTTCGGTTTGCTTTGATCAGAGCGTTTGCGATTTCGATGAGGTTTCGCATGACTGCAACTATAGCCACTTTGGCGGGTTTTCCTGCTGCGCGCAGACGGTTGTACTTTTCTTTCAGGTCTGGATTCCAGCGCAATGCGACCAGTGCTGGCATGTAGAGGGCATCGCGCAAGGGTTTGCGCCCACTACCAATGAACGATTTGCCCTGCCATTGCCCTGACTGGCGGGTGATCGGGGCGAGACCTGCCAGGCTGGCCACCTGTTTGCGATCAAGCGTGCCGAGCTCGGGCATCAGGGTCAGCATGGCCGCAGCCGATACCGCTCCTATTCCAGGCATGGAACGCAGAATATCACATGTGCGTGTGGTGTTTTCTTGCGCCGCGATCAATGCTGAAATTTCGACGTCCAGTTCGGCGATCTGTCGTTCTACCAAAGTGAGCCGTGCCTTGGTCTGGCGCTTCAGAACAGACATGTCTTGGGTTTGGGCGCGGTTGCGTAATCTGGTTTGGTCCTTGATCAGACCAGCCCGCGCAACATGCAAGTCTCTGAGAACGCGTATATTTTTGGATTGAGGTGCTTGAGGTTCAAGGTCGAACGCGACCCCCATACGCGCCAACATCCGGGCATCGACTGCATCAGTCTTGGCCCTCGTGCCATAGGCTTGTGCAAACCTGCGCGCCTGTAACGGGTTCACCTTGACCAGCGGCAATACCCCTCCAAGTGCGACCTCGAAGGCCTTGTGATAAGCCCCCGTCGGTTCGAACACGACCCGTGCCACCGAGGCATTGCCCAACCATTTGGTCAATGCACGAAAGCCTGTGGTGGAATTATCGAAGCGTTGCGCCGCACCATCTTCAAGCCGGAACACGTCCAGATGGGATTTGGAAATATCCACGCCAATGTTATGATCTGTCATCTTCCTCGTGTCCTATGCTTGTCATGCGTGACTTGTCACACGCGTATCCGTTCAGGCCCTTGGGGAAGACGGCGGCTGATCAAACTCTGGAACGGTCCATCACGACCCAGCCATTTACGATCCAACCGCCGCCACTGCCCGCCATAAATGGCGTGCCGGGCAGTGGCTCCTTTACACCGCAGGAGCCGAGTTCAACATAAGACAAGCCATTGTGTGGCGTGATCTTGAGCCTCCTCGATGGTTTCGATGATGTATTGGTCGAGCCATTCGTGCCTTACGGTGCGGTTGTAGCGCTCGATATAGGCGTTCTGCTGGGGCTGACCGGGTTGGATGTGCTGGATGGTGATGCCGCGTTTCTCGGCCCATATCAGCAGCTTGCCACTGATGTATTCTGGGCCGTTATCAACACGAATGGTCCCGGGTTTGCCGCGCCACTCGATGATCCGGTCGAGGCTTCGGATGACCCGTTCGGCAGGCAAGGAAAAGTCGACCTCGATGCCCAGCCCTTCACGGTTGAAGTCGTCCAGCACGTTCAGCAACCGAAAGGCCCGGCCATCGCCCAACCGGTCGGCCATGAAGTCCATCGACCAGGTCATGTTGGGGGCCTCAGGCACCGCCAGAGCGTCGGGCTTGTCGCGTTTCAGCCTTTTGCGCGGTTTGATCCGCAAGTTCAGCTCAAGTTCGCAGTAGATCCGGTAAACCCGTTTGTGGTTCCATGGATGCCCTTTGACGTTGCGCAAATGCAGAAAACACAGACCGAACCCCCAGGTCTTGCGGGCATCGGTCAGCCCGACCAGCAGATCGGCGATCTCCTCGTTCTCGGCCCTTAACTTCGGACCATAGCGATAGCAGGTCTCGCTGACGCCAAACGCCCGGCAGGCCAGCGCAATGCTCGCCCCTCGTCGCGCCACTGCATTCTCGGCCATCTCGCGGCGTTGAGATGGCCGATCTACTTTTTTCCGAGAGCTTCCTTGAGCAAATCCGCCTGCATGCTCAGGTCCGCATACATCCGTTTCAGCCGCCGGTTCTCGTCCTCGATGGCCTTCATCTGGCTGACCATTGAAGCATCCATGCCACCATACTTCGCCCGCCATTTGTAGAACGACGCGTTGCTCATGCCATGCTCACGGCAAAGCTCGGCCACCGGCACCCCACCTTCGGCCTGACGCAGGATCGCGATGATCTGCGCCTCAGTGTATCTGCTTGTCTTCATTCAGAATCTCCTCGTTCATCTTGCCGAGAAAATTCTACTTATGCAGCCCCTTACTTTCGGGGGGGAGTACCAGGTCAGGGGCACCCGCCGCATCAATTCACGGTGATCGACGAGAGACTGTGTGATGATCAGAGAGGGAACAATTGGCTATCCGCAAAGAACGGTTGGGCACCCGAGGGCAATTGTTCCCCCGTGCGCACACTGATCGCCCATGCGCGCGAGGGGTTTTTTGGCCGCGAGAACAGTGGCGCTGCCCTTGACCACGGTGTCGGGAGGGCCAACGCAGACAGCCATGCTGCCCATTCCAGCCGCCGGCAACATGCCGATCAGAACCGTCGGAGCGGCAGGCATGGCAATCGGGCCGCCAACATGCGGCACGATTCCTGTCACCATTGGGCAGACATGCATGTCCGTGATACGAGAAGCGGGTGTTCCAGGCATCTATTCAATCTTCCTAGTTGATCACGCCAGGCCAGCCGCCATGGGCAACTTCCATGCCGCGATTATACGTTGCCTGCCGGGCAGCCGCCAAATCTTCCTCGGTTTCACCTGCCAGCAGAGCAATGGCTCCGAGAAGCCCACTCGCATGGAGCCTTGCCGGAGGCAGAACTACCGGACCATCTATGGGGCCGATGCTGCCCGAACCATTCCAGGCCACCGCGTTGCACAGCCAACCAAGCGGGTCTTCGTGACCTCGCGCCTCAGCGGCCTGCATGAGCGCCACGCGAGTGCCTTCCTGCGGGTCACGCACCCATTGCGCCACTTGCGCGCGCAATGCCTGCTCCTCGACATTTGGCTCACACAGCAGGTCACCCTGCACGGCAAGGGCCCAGCATACTCCCTCCCTGGGAGGCATGCCATGGGCAAAATAATGCACAAGATCAACGAACAGGGTCTTCTCGTGCAAGGTCTGAAGCGCCAGCTCTGGCGACATGTCTGCGTGAACCAGCTGCTCTGCGTCTTCACTGAGCGCGAAACGCCCAATAACGTGGGCACTCGTCTCAAAAGGGATTTTTCGGAGCATCACACACCCATCAATTGATCATGCATATGCCACCTTGCAACTTCACCATGCCAGAGCCCTTAACATCGCAGATCGCGCCTTGCACGGAGAGCATTGCACTGGCTTTCAGATCGGCCTTCATGCCTTGCAAGGCAAGCGCCGTATCGGCTTTCACATCCACTTTCATACCCTTGACGCTGAGCGCACCACCGGATTTGAGATCGGCTTTCGATTTGCCTTCGGCCGTTAGTGTCGGGGTCGAGATCTTGATGGCTGACGAGGACAGTTCAATGGACGAGCTGCCCACTTTCAAGACAAGCTTGCTGTCGGCCTCCAAGGTGATGGTCTTGGCGGTTACCTTGTCGTCAGCTTCGATATCAGCGCTGCGGTTCTTGGCACTCACTTTGATCGCATTAGTGACACTGGTAACAAAATCCTTCTTGATCTCGAGCTTGCAGGTTTCGCCGATCTTTGTGGTGTCCGATTTCTTGACGTCGCGTAGCACGTCATTTTTGACAATCAGGTTGTAGTCCCGCGCTGCCCGAACGGCGATCAGCTCAGCGTCCTTCTTGTCATCGAATTCCCATTCATTGGCTTCCCCTTCCAGCTGGCTGCGAAATCCCGAACGCGTGGTGTTTTTGGCGATGAAGGGAGGCTTGTGCTTGGCATTGTAGATTTGCCCGGTGATTATGGGCGCGTCCGGATCGCCATGCAGGAAGGACACCAGGACCTCATGCCCAACCCGCGGGATGAACTGGGCGCCATAACCTTTGCCGGCATAGGGCTCGGCCACCCGCAGCCAGACTGTATTCTCGCCTTCCTTGTCCCAGAAAAACCGCACATGCACACGTCCTTCCGCATCACAGAAAGGCGTTCCGGCTTTTGACCCCTTTCCGCCAATCACAATTGCATTATGCACCCCGGCAATCAAAGGCTTGGCTGCGCGTTCGGGGACTGCCTTATGGCTTTTCGGGATGGCCTCGAAGGTACAATGCAACGCGTTGCCACGTACCGGACGATAGCGAAACCCGACGATCACGTAATCCCCTGCAATCTCGCTATGTCCTGAAGACGCAATATTCAGAGCCTGCCCAAGATGCATGCCGGGATGCTCGCATGTCCCTGTCAGGCCAAGCTCATCTCTCCGGTGGGCATCGGAGGCTACGTTCAATTCCGTGCCCGAGACTTTGCCTGGCGGCACGGTCATTGGGCGGTATTCAACGATTCCAGGCTTTTCCATTGTCTTGGCGTCAAGTGTCAAAGACTTGGACGCCAACGCCTTGTCAGCCTTGTCCGGATCATAGGTCAGCAATTCGACCTTGCCCGGTCGCAAGCGGTGGCTCAACGTCAGTGTTTGGGCTTCCATCCGTTCCACATCTGACAATTCGGCATCGGTCAGCTTGATGCCTTTGACGTTGCTGGGAAACGGTTTCTGAGTATCATGCAAGACAAGGGTCTCAGCTGAGGTACCATTGTTGAAATAAAAGGTGAGCCCTTCTTCCGCGAGGATACGACGCACAAAATCCAGATCATTCTCATTATACTGAATCACGAGGTCACGTTTCACAGTCGGCTTACTTCCGGTCACCGTGAGCTTCTTGAGGTTATTGCGTTCAAGGACCGTCTTGAGAATATCAAGCGACGTCTTCTTCTCATAGACCGCGTTGCCAACACTCAAAGCCAAGACGGCCAATGGGGGGCGAATGACAATATCAAGCGCCGGGGAGCCACTCTTCGAAACGATGCGCTCTACCGACATCACCAGCCCGGCAAAGGCACGCGGCTTGGCGTCCGCATAAACTTCCTTGACCAGCTCAATGGTACAGGGCTTACCGAGAAACGCTGTCATTTGGGATGTTTGATCAAGGACCGTTACCTTGTAGGTCGGAACCTCAAACAAGGATTCCTCAAGGATAAAACCTTCCACATCGTAATCTGTCTTACCGTCAACTGTCAGCTTGACGAGTATCGATTCCTGTTCAGCCATCTGTATCCTCGTTGAACGCTTGAAAAGCGTAAGCAGAAATGCGGCATTTCCACGCCGCAATCCTCAGTGATTGAAATGCAAAATATGCTTTATTTGTTTCTCTTGTCCAACAGAACCTCACGACGCAAGGCAGTCGATATGGTCGTGGTGATCCGGTACCGACCCGCGCAGTCGGACCCCCTTCCAATTATCGGATAGCAAAACAACATCACACGTGTTGCATCAAAAGCCAGTTATGTGTGTGCCTTACGGCCCGGTCAACGAGAAATTCCCAGTTTTTCTACGGGCGGACTCTGGCAAGCTTTCAGCCCCCAACGGGGATGCACGCCTGGGCGCGCACCATCAGGGATCGGTCTTAAAAAGGAGACGTCGAGACAGGGTTTGCGCCTTCAACGGGTGACTTCAGAACCAGGACCCCTCTCAGCGTGGCAGTACCACCTACCACCCCGCCAAATCGGCGCACGGGACCGCGCAAAACCAAAAATGGAGCCGCCGATCACGGCAGCCAGCTGATCATCAGGCCTGTACAAGTTGAGGGCTTTTCTGGGGCACTTCTGGGGTTGTTAATTCGACGTTGACAATGGTATCGGACATGCCTGCTTGCGACACGGCTGCGAAAGCTTCGCTTCGGCAGCATGCTCGTGTAAAATCCTGAAAACCTTTCCTTCGGTGAAACATTATTTGCGTGCCGCCTGTTCGCCTTGGGGCTTCGTATGCCAAGGGAGCAAGCCCTACTTTTAAAGGACCTGGCTGCGCCTGAGTGGAGGACAAACTAAAGATTATTTATTATCTTATTCGCAGTTTTTGATTAAAATAATGGCGTTTATTATCGAAAGTTAATCCTTTCAAACTAACGTGCTATTGCATCACGCCGCTCCCCCATTCAGGTACTTAGCCACAGGGTTTCTTAAATCTAACGAATAACTGTGCGATCCCCACATGGTTTGTGCGGGACAGAAAATAGCAAATTGTCGGGTGGATTACTTGTGTCAAATTGGGACGTATTCCGAGAAATTTATGTCAAGGTGATTCTCTCGATCCTTTTTGTAATCGGAGCAATGCTCCTTCTCCAGAGCTCGCTTAATCATCTGAAGCTCAGGGCGCTCATGGCGGAGGCCACGTCGTCGCGTTTGCAGATTTCTGCCGCGGCGATTGAATCCGCGGTTGTTCGTGCTGAATCCCTCGGGTTCGCCATCGATGAGATGTCAGGTCTTCAGGATTTGATTGACCGTGTGCGTGGGCGTGATCCGTCCATTGCACAAATTCTCATTGTTTCGCCGATTGGCGTTCCGATTCTGACGGCTGGCACCGAGGGTCTGCTTGCGTCCGAACGCGAACAGGTCTTGCGACGCGTGCTGGGTAGCGGGGATTCCATTACACGGCTGGATGTCGGATCGCGCCTTTACACTGGTCGCTTGCTCTATGACAGCAGCAACGCCGTCATGGGCGCTGTGATCCTGACCACCCCGACAGAATCCTTCATTCAAAAGTCAAGCTTGACCTTCCATCGGATGACCAACGCGTATGTGATCATTTTCGGTGCGATTTCGGTGCTGCTCGTGCCGTTTATCATTTTCCAGTTCTCATCAGTGCGGCATGCCTACCAAGCCCTTTCGCTTGATGAGGCGGCGTCGCCGAACAATCAAACTGCTGAAACAGACGCGCTGCGGCACGCCATTTCCGAGGGCGATATGGCTTATCAAACTGCGGAGCGAGAATTCGAAACGCTGTTGCTCACTGATACACCAGCCACCACGGAGACGCAGACATGAAGTCGGCTGCGCAACCCGTTTCCCTGATGAAGGGATTTTCCCGTAGACTGTTTCTCAGCACCACGGTCGCGATGGTTCTGGCTGCAACGCTAAGCCTGATTGTTACGGTTTCCGAATTCAACGCAGGCTTGCGCCCCTTCCTTGAGGATAAGGCGCGTGCGGTTGCTGTCACTGTGCAGCGCGACATCGAATACGCGATGAGCATCGGCATTCCCTTTGACGAGATCCGGGGGCTTGACGCCCACATCAATGACCTCATCACAAGCCATCCCGAGGTCAAGGAGATGCGTGTGGTTGCTGTGACCGGCAGCGACGAGCGATCCTTGGGGGAAGCGAGCGCGAGTCCTCGAGACACGGCTATGGACGGCAAATTGGCTGCAACCGTCATCGAGGAAATCGGTGAGGTTACTGCCATTCTTCTGGGTGGTGCCGGTGGCTTGGAGACTGTTTCGGCGGATGTGTCGCCTGATGGCGTTATTCTTGCGCGCGTTGAGGCCACAATTGATGAGTCTTACCTCAACGGAAAGATGGCATCGGTCTTCTTTGATACGCTGGTGATCCTGATTGCTGTCTCGTTGGTGGCTCTGGAAGTCGTGGTGGTCGTTTCTGCGTCGCAGCTGACAGAGCCTTTCCGGCTTGCTGAGACCGCGATCAACCGCCGCGCTTCGGGAGACTTGCGTCAATACGAGGTGGGACGCGGGTCCCGCCGGATTGCTCAGTTCATCCATGCGCTCAATACACAGAATGCGCACCTGCGCGATGCCCTGACATCGGCTTTGCGCAAAATGGCAGACGGCGCGCGCAGGGTGGCACTTTCTGCTTTTGGAGACCGACGGGGGCTGTATGTGACTGACAAGCGTAGCGGTGCCTCCATCATGGATGCGCGCATTCCGCTTTTCGTTTTCTGCTTTGCGGAGGAATTGCAGAAGTCCTTCCTGCCGCTTTTCGTGGCGGAATTCCACTCGGAGAGCGATCTCTTCGCGCGCGACATCATGATGGGGTTGCCGATCTCGGCGTTCATGTTCGTGATTGCCGTCTTCACGCCTTTTGCCGGGCGCCTGGTGGACAAGTTTGGAAACAAGACCTTGTTCATGGCCGGGTTGCTGCCGGCAATTGCCGGATATTTAATCTGTTTTCTTGCGGCGAGCGCCAATGACATCCTGATCGGTCGCTCGATGACGGCGGTCGGGTACGCCGTGATCACCATAAGCTGTCAAAGCTATATCGCCGCGGTCGTTGTTGCGGAAAACCGGGCCCGTGGCATGGCGATCTTTGTCGGTGTGCTGATGACCGCCACAATGTGTGGCACAGCGATCGGCGCGATTCTTGCGGATTGGCTGGGATACAAGCCAGTGTTCCTGATCGCCACGGGATTTTCCATGCTTGCGGGCGTTCTGGGATGGTCGATGCTCAGCACCGATCTGCCCGCGGCCGAGGTCAAGAAAGTGCCACAGGGTACCAGCCGCAACCCGGTTGCAGTCCTGATGCGCAACACGCAATTCGTTCTCATCGTGCTCTTTTGTGCGATCCCCGCCAAGGTCATCCTGACGGGCTTTCTCTATCTTTTCGTACCGATCTATCTTGCGAGCCTCGATGCGACACAGTCCGAAATCGGGCGCGTCATGATGCTTTACTCCCTGATCATCATTCCCATCAGCCCTCTGGCATCCAGCTTTGCCGACCGTCTTGGCAAGAACCTCTGGATGGTGATCGGGGCGACGGTGCTGTCGGGCATTGTCCTTGTGGGGCTATATCAAAGCGCAAGCGTGGCTGCGGTTCTGGCGGTTGTTGCAGCTCTTGGGGTTGTTCATGCGTTCCTCAAGGCGCCGCTGATCGTGGCTGCCATGGAAGCGGCCGAGCAGAGCCCGGACATCACCCGGACTGGTGCTCTCAGCCTGCTGCGGACTAGCGAACGGATCGGTTCAGTGATTGGTCCGATTGTCGTGGCGAGCCTTCTTGTCAAGCTGGACTACGGTCAGGTGGCGGCCATCATCGGTCTGACCGTGGCATTCCTTGGCCTTGCCATGGCGGCGCTCTCGGTCAAGCGCGGCAAGGGGTTTGCCCATGCTTGAGCGTTTCTTTACCCGATTGGTGCGAACGGCGGCCTGCGCCCTTGTCAGCGTGGTTCCGGCCCTGGCGCAGGGACAAGTGTCGAGCACGGAAACAAGCCGCATTCACATGGTTGTCTGGCGGGGCTGTGAAGAGGCCTGCCGGGGCTTCATCCGGTATTTCGAAGACCGGGATTTGCCCGTGCGTGTCGATGTGACCGATGTGGAGCGTGACAAGGAACGGCTCTCTGAGGTGCAGGCGCGTTTGATTTCCGAGCGACCGGACCTTGTCGTGACTTGGGGCACCACAGTGTCCCGTTCCATTTTGGGGACGCGTGCGGAACATGGCAGGGGCTCTGCCCTGGGAGATATTCCGGCGCTGTTCATGATCGTGGCGGATCCTGTCGGGTCCGACTTGGTCGAAAGCTACGACTCCAGCGGCCGCGATCATGTGTCAGGTGTGCGCAACCGGGTGCCCGAAGCGGTGCAATTGCGCTTGATGTTCGAGTATTTCCGGCCTGATCGACTGGGTGTTCTGAATCATCCCGGAGAACTGAATTCAACGCTCAATACCGAAAAGCTGCGCGATCTCTCCGAGGAGTTTGGGTTCACGCTGATTGAGCATCTTTATGCACCCGATGCCGAGGGAGATGTTCCGACCAGCCAGATTCCAGAGGCGATTGCTGCGCTGAAGGCGAAAGAGGCCGAAGCGATCTATGTTGGCTCCAGCTCGTACAATCTTGAACATCAGGCCGAATTCGTGGCGGCAGCCGCCGCGGTCGACCTCCCCGTTTTCTCTGCCTATACTCAGATGGTGCAAGAGAGCGGCGCGCTTATGGCCATTGGCACGAGTTACGCCAATGTAGGGCGTCTCGCAGCAGGCCAGGCTGCCGAAATCTTGCTGGAAGGCCAAGCCCCCCAAGCGCTGCCGATCAAGGCGTTGAACCGGTACTCGGTCATTCTCAACATGACGTCCGCGCAACAGCTCGACCTTTATCCACCCTTGTCCCTTATTGGTGTCGCGGAGGTCGTACAATGACTTGGTGCGCGCTTGAAGGGCTGATGATTGCGGATGCGTCATGGAACAGTTGAAGGCCCCCATACCCGGAGACCTCGCATTTGGTATTTATCTCAAGGGAGAAAAGCCAATCTATCGAGGGTTGCGCAATGCGTTCAATGCAGCGCAGGCGGCTTGGCGGAGCCTGTCGGAAACGCAGGAATCTCTTGAGAACCGGGAATTGGCAGCCGCTAATACTACCGCTTGGACTCTGCTTGCGGAGCGATGTGAAACCTGCCTGAAAGAAACCTCCAAGGATCTCGAAATCCTGACATGGTTCGCGGCAGCGCAGTTGCATCTGGACCGGCCTTTTCCGAACACCGCAGCGGCACTGACAGTGCTGGCGGATCTGGTTGAAGACAGCATCGACGATTTGCAGCCACTTCCGCCGCCGCCAAAGCTCAAGGGCGATACCGATGAGGCGCGTGCCTCAGAGATCGCTGAACTCCGGCTGCGGCCCTTCGTTCAACTGGTGGGCGAGGTCGAAGGCAGCGGTTTGCTTGCCGCTCCGATGACAGCGCATCGGCTGATCGGCGAGGTGACTTATGGCAAGTACATCTTGGCAGAGAAAAACGGTTCGCTTGATCAGCTTCGCGCGGAAACCAGTGCAGCGCTCGAGGCGGATGCCGATGGGTTGATGCAGAAGATCGAAGCGCTTCAGGAAATGGTGCGCCAATTCGATAGGTTAGACGTTGGACTCAAGAAATACGCAGCCCAGCACGGGCAGACACCTCCGCCAATCGGATATGGCCGTCGCCTTGCGACCGATATGCTGGCCGCGGTGCAACGGCTTGTTGAAGGGATGGGATTTCCCTGGCCTGGTGTGGCTGAGGCTGTAGACGAGACACAGATTGAAAGTTCCGAAGCTCTGGCTGGCGACGCAGAGGCCACTACGCCGCAAACCGCGCGTGCCGGAGCGACGAATATCGGGTTTGACCCAACGGCCAATGTAGCCAATCGGACAGATGCACTGATGGCGATCGCACGTCTTGCCGCCTATTTTCGGACGACGGAGCCGCATTCGCCCATATGCCTGTTACTGGATCGTGCCGTGCGCTGGGGCAATCTGAGCGCCGGTGAACTCTATCGCGAGATCCTGACGGATGGGAGTGTCGGCATGGCCCAGATGGCGCTGATGACCGGACTCGAAAGCCAGGGGTTCTCAGATACGTTTGGCAAGGGCGGATCACGCACTGCGGAGGGCGTCGAGCATCCCACCTTGTCAAACTATGCATCCGCCATACCGGTGCCATCCGTTCCGACAGAGGCCGCTGTTGCCGCGCCGCAAGCCTCCGAACCCCTTGCGGCGGCAACGCCGAGCAGCGCGGCCCCTGTTTCCGAGCCCGTCTCTGGGGATCAGACAGATGTTCCAGAAGATCCAGGGTCAATTGATCCTGACTTACCAGTTGATGATTTTCAATGGTAAATCAGATGCTTAGACTAATAAATTAATCCAGCAGAGAGAAGGTAAACAACATGTCTGGACTGTTCATGCGGGTCGACGGGATCGACAAATTTCCCGGTATGGCCACCATCAAAGAGATTGCGGGAAAGAAAGGCTTCTTTCCAGTCAGCAGCTATACACTTGGATTTGCGCGCTCTGTCCATGTAGCTGTGGGCTCTGCTGGAGACGCAGAGGTCGGTGTTCCTGCGATCTCGGATCTTTCGGTGTCCCGCGGAGCTGACAATGCCTCTGCAGTTCTGTCGACCCTGTTCTTTTCACCGGGCGACAAGGGGAAGACATTCGAGATCCTCGAAACCAAGCAGAAGAACGATGGCAAGGGTCTCGTCCCCGTCAAGATCGTCACTGTCGAGCAGGGCCGCTTGTCCAGCTATGATGTGATGCCCGGTCAGAACACCATGAGCATCTCGTTCACCACCGTGTCCATCACTTACTACGTTGAAGACGAAGCAGGTGCCGTGACCAAGGGCGATACCGTCAAGTTCGATCTTAAGACCGGTGAGCTGGTTTCGGGCAACGCAGAAGCGAAGAAGTAATCCAAGGAGACGAAAGCATGGCACTGAACGCACAACAAAAGCGTGTCAGCAAGAACCGGGTCAGCATCACGTTTGATGTCGAGGATAACGGTTCGGTGCAGAAAAAGGAGCTGCCCTTCATCATTGGCATGATCGGTGGATATTCCGGTGACCGCGAAGACAAAGAGGCTTTGGACGATCGTACCTTCTATTCGGTCGACAAGGACAATTTCAACGATGTGATGGGACGGGTCGGACCGAAGCTGAGCTACACGGTTGAGAACAAGATCCAGAACGACGGATCGGAATTCCAGGTCGAGCTGGATTTCAAATCGATGAAAGATTTCGAGCCGGATGCAATTGTCGACAAGGTCGAGCCTCTGCGCAACCTGGCGCAAACGCGGGAAAACCTGATGACACTCGTGGCCAAGGCAGATCGCTCGCGGGATTTGGAGAAGGTACTCAAGGAAATCCTCCAGGATGCAGACATGGTCAAGGCGCTCGGTGAGGAACTTGGCGTAAGCACCGAAAATGATGGAGAATAATCATGTCGGAAACTGAAGCAGGTGGCGGCGCAGCTCCGACCACGGAAGCCCAGGAAAAGATCAGTCTTCTTGATCGGGCTCTTGAAGCGACGACCCAGACGCCGGCAGACCAGACCAAGGAACTCTTGTCGGTTCTGACCGCGCAGGCGATGGAAGGCTCCATTGTCTGGGACCAGAATGTCGGTGTGACGATCCGCAAGGCCGTCGCCGAGATCGACAAGCTGATGTCAAAGCAGATGTCGGCAATCATGCAGAACGACAAGTTTCAAAAGCTCGAGGGTTCCTGGCGCGGCGTTCAAAAGGTTGTCCGGAATTCCGAAATCGGTCCGCAGCAGAAGATCAAGCTGGTAGACTACAACAAGGACGAGCTTCTCGAACAGTTCGAGGATGCGCCGGCGGTGGACCGAAGCCCGCTGTTTGAAGCGCTGTACCAGGATGAGTTCGGAACGGCTGGCGGTGAACCCTACGGTCTGCTGCTCGGAGATTATTTCTTCGGCTACGACGACGAGGATGTGGCGCTTCTGACCTATATGGCGGAAACGGCAGCCGCCTGTCATGCGCCGTTCGTGGCGGCGGCCGGTGCCACGATGTTCGAGTACAAGAGTTTCGAGAGTTTTGCCGAAGGCCGCCCCGTGGCTGCCGGGTTTGACTCTCCGACTTATGCGGCCTGGAACGGTTTCCGCGACAGTGATGAATCGCGCTATGTGACCCTGACCCTCCCGGCGACGCTTGCACGCCTGCCTTATGGCGCCAATGGCGGTTCGGCAAAGACCTTCGAGTATCACGAGCTTGGCACTGATGCCGAGGGCAACCAGCGTCCCAAGGACAACAGCGAACTGGTCTGGTCGAACGCCGCTTACGACCTGGCCTTGAAGATGAACGAGGCGTTCACGGCTTTTGGCTGGTGTACGGCGATCCGTGGGTTGGAGAATGGTGGCAAGGTCGATCAATTGCCCAACCTGACCTTCAAGTCGGATGCAGGGGATGTGCAACAGGCCTGCCCGGCCGAGGTGAACCTTACTGACGAACGCGAAAAAGAGCTGTCGGATCTCGGCTTCCTGCCGTTGGTTCATTACAAGAACACCAGCCATGCCGTGTTCATCGGCAGCCAGACCGCGCAACGCCCGAAGGTGTTTGTGGACCCGGATGCGACTTCGAACGCAGCTATTTCCGCGCGTCTGCCCTACATCATGGCGTCGAGCCGTATCGCGCATTACCTCAAGGTCATGGGTCGGGACATGTTGGGTTCCAATCTGGAAGCCACCGACATCAAGTCCCAATTGCAGTCCTGGATCGATCAGTACACCAATGCGGGCGCGATGGGGAACGCAGAACGTTCCAAGACACCGCTTGCGGAAAGCACGATCGAGGTGATCGAGCAGCCGGGCAAGCCCGGAGCCTATTCCGCCGTGGCATATCTGCGTCCCTGGTTGCAGCTGGAAGAGCTGACGACTTCGGTGCGTATGGTTACGAAGATCCCGGGCGGGTGATGGCGGCCCTGTGACCGGTGTATCGGCTCTTGTATCATCGCCGTCCCCGCTGTCCTCAGAGGCAGCGGGAACGGACGATATTCCAGATGCGCAACTGGACCGTCTTCGCGCACGCTTTTCCGATCTGACAACACTGACCTCTTTCCTGCGTCGTGCGGTTCTGGACATCGACGATATCTTGTGTGCGCAAGTGAACGCGATCCTAGAAGCGCCTGACTTCAAGCAGATGGAAGTCCGCTGGACCGGACTGGCGAGCGTTGTGTGGGCCAAGCGCGGGGCGCCGTCGGTGAAGGTCAAGATCCTTGATTTGAGCTGGGAAGAGCTGTCGCGGGATCTGCATTATACAAGCGAGATGCGCCAATCGGTGCTCTACAAGCTTATGGGCCAACGCGAGTTGGACACCCTGGGGGGTGAGCCTTTCGGACTCGCGATGCTCGACCATCCGCTTTCGATGAGTCTCGAGACAGAGTTTGATGATCTCTACACGGCCCAGCTGGTCTGCGAACTGGCAGAGATCGTCATGTGTCCGATCATCATGGGTGTGGCGGATGATTTTTTTGGCGAAACCGATGCGGCGTGGCTGACGGATGCTCATCGGATCGCCAAAATCCTGAACGGCGAGGAATATCGCAGCTGGCAAACCCTTCGAAAACTACCCAATGCACGGTTCCTGGCGCTGGTCATGCTCAGGACGCAACTGCGAGGACGATACGAGGATCTCGATATCGGGTTTCGGTTTCATCAATGGCCTTCAGAGAGTGACGGGCTTTGGGGGTCGGCGGCTTATGATTTCCTGCGCACGGCTGTCGCGGAATTCCAGCGCTGCGCCTGGTTTGGATTTCTCAAGCTGGTCGGGGCTACCCCGGGGGAGGGAGCTGTTCTGGCCCCCACCGAGCATCCGATTCCGACGGGCTGCGCCCGCGGCGCGCGCGCGCAGGTGCGCATGACCCGCAATCTTGCGCATATGTATTCGGAGCAGGGTTTCATCCCGGTTGCGGAAAGCCCCAAGACAAACCTGCTCTATTTCGTGGGCAATCGCTCGGTGACCGATACCGGGGGCTCGGCCTCAGCCGAGATCGTGACCCAGCTGCAATCGGTCATGATTGCCTGTCGGATCGTACATTATCTAAAGGTTCAGATCCGCGCCCTGATCGGACAGGTCAAGACCTCTGCCGAATGTGAGCAAATCCTCAACGACTGGTTTGATCCCTATGTCTCGGGTTCCAGCAGTTCAAACGAGTTGCAGGCCCGGTTTCCACTGCAGGGCGCGCGCGTGCGGATCTCTGAATCCTCCACGGACCGCGCGCGGTTCCAGTGCGAAGTCATCGTGCGGCCGCAATACCAGATCGACAACGTGCTTGGTGAAATCACGCTGCGTACCGATTTTGGCGCCGGCAAACTGGGAAAGGTCGCGTAGATGAGTTTTGCCTCTGCTTTTCTCAACATGCCGGACGACCAGAGCATAGATGTTCGGGTTGGCCGTCATGTCGAGACATTGCTGCAATCTGTTGCCCCTGAACAGGTTGTCGGGCCTGAGCTGCCACACGTCAGAGTTTCTAACCTGTGTTTTGGCGTGCCGATGGATTGGGCTCTGGGAGAGGGGCAGCGCAACACGCAGGTGCGCCGCATGCTACGGGACCGTCTGGAAAAATTCGAGCCGCGACTGGCGCTGATGTCCGAGATTTCCCTGCAGGAGGACACAACCGAGAATTCAGTGACCTTCTACATCGCAGGCGCGGTGCGCACCCAAGACGGGACCGACAAGGTAGAGATCGTCAAAACCTTGTCCCGGATGGATCAATATGCCGAGGGGACGAACTGAACCCATGGACCAGATCCTCCAATATTATGAAACCGAGCTGGACTACATACGTCGTGCCTTTGACGCGTTCGAGACAAGTCATCCGCAAAAAGCCAAGGCGCTCGGAATCAATGCAGGGCGCTCTTCGGATCCGGATGTCCAGCGGTTGGCGGATTCAGTGGCTCTGCATGCGGCCCGTCTTGCCAAGCGGCTTGACGACACCTTGCCGGAAACCGCGCTTGATCTTATCCGGATGCTGGCTCCGACTTTTCTTTTAGGGGCGCCCAGCTACGGCGCTGTGCAACTGGACGCTGGCGCAGATCAGTTCAGCGATCCGGTAACCTTTGGGACCGGCACACGAATGTCGGTGACGTTGGACGAAGGCGGCGCGGATTGCCTGTTCACGGTCGTGCGCGATGTTGGGCTACACCCCTGCGAGATCCATGATGTCACGCTGGAACGGGCGCCCCTTGGCTTCGATGTACCTGACGACCTGAGAGGCTGCGAAGCGGCCATTTGCGTCACCTTGGCACCGTTCGATCACACCCAGGGTTTGAGAGATGTCGGGCTCGATATTTTGGAGCTTTACGTATCGGCTTCCGGGGGACGCAAACACCGGCTGATCGATGTGCTCAGCGGAGACGTGCTGGGCGTGGGGTATGCACCTGCACGGACGGGTCAGCAAATCGCGCGGCATAGTCACATGTTGCCCCTCGATGGGTTTGGACTCACGATGGGGCATGAAAAAAGCACGTTTCTGCCCCGAGAGGCGACACAGCCTCCGGCGCTATCGCGGCTGCGAGACTTTCTCGCCTATCCCGACAAGGCGTCGTTCTTCACGCTCGCGGAAACAGATGGCGGGTTCTCCAAAGTCCCCGTAGGCCCTGTCGAGCTGCGTTTCTTTCTATCAAGCCAGGGTGCGCAGAAGCTATCCTCGTTGCGATCCGGAGACGTGCTGACCAATGTCGTGCCGGTCGTGAACCTCTATCTCGACCAGTCTCTCCCGGTCCGATATGACTACGCTCGGACACAGGTGCCGGTCAAACCGAGCTCGGCCTCGGATATGGATGTTGCGTGTCTGCAGATCAGGGATATCCGCAAATTGACCTCAGAGGGAGAGGCGCTGCTGCCGCAGATCACCTCTTCCAGGCGGCGCGATGCACGGAGCCTCCCGGTCTGGCAGGAACGGTTCACCGTTGGAGAGTTCGATCTCGCCCGCCGCGAGGTGAGTTTCTCGGTCGAGGCAGATCTCGGCAACGATCCCGAGCCGCTGGATTTCGTGGCAGATCTCTATTGCTCCAATGGCAAAGCGGCCTTTGCACTGCGTCCAGGCACGCGGGTGTTCTTCAGTGATGATCGTGTAGCAGAGACACCATTTCGGCTGCTTGACGAGCCCAGCGTCCCCATCCTGCCTGACATGCGTGTAGAACGCTTGTGGGATGTGCTTTCGCTGATCAACGGCAATTTCACCACCGTGTTCGATGCTCAAAGCCCGGTAAAGGCGCTCACGGAGGCGCTGCATCTCTGCGCTCCGTCCGGCTATGCCGATGTGGCAAACGCGATATGGGATGTGAAAATCACCCAATCCATCGCGCCCGTGCAGATCGGTCGCAAGGTGCTTTTGTCATCGGGCAGCCATATCGAAGTCGTGCTTGATGTCGAAGCGCTGCCCTTTGCACGGCATGTCTTTGCAACCGCGCTGCATCTCTATTTTGCGTCCCTCGTCAGCTATGACCGGTTCTTCAAATTGAGCCTGCGCGAGCGTGGCCGCACGCACCCCTTCAAGGTCTTCAAGCGACAGCACGGGGCTCAGATATGCGGATAAAGGACAAGACCGCCCGGGTCCTGATCGACCTGCCCTTGGTGCAGGCCGAGCGGCTGAATGTGCCGGATTACACGCGTGCTTTGCACGAGGGGGCGTTTGATCCTTATCCCGATGGCACGCAATCGGGTGGCGCGTTGGCACAGAACAGCGGCATCACCACAACAGCGCTGGCAGAGGCGCCCTTGACCAGCTTCGACAGTGCGCTTCCGGATCACATCCAGTTTGCGATGCTCTCGGCCTTGCATGACGATGACACTGGACTGCGCGATTTTCTGGCTATTTTTGACCGTCGGTTTCTGGCGCTCGAAGTGCGCGCGCGTAGCGCCTCGATTCTGGTGGCGACACAGGATGATCGCGGGCGGGCCGTCGCCTCGATCCTTTCCCGGCTTTTGCGTATGGTTAAACGCAGCCCGGAGGACACCCATTATTTAAAGCTGCTTATGCCGCTTTTGTCGCGCACCCGCAGCCTTGAGGGTTTGCGTGAGATGCTGGGGTGGTGGACCGGATCCACGGTGTCGGTTTCCGCCAAATTTGACACCTTGCGCCCGATCGATAGCGACAGTCTGAGCGCCCTGACCGCCTGCACGCATTCGGCTGTCGCACTCGGAGCGGGAGCGCTTCTGGGTCGGTTCGGACGCACGCCGATGGGACACATCTCTGTCCGGATCTCCTGTGCCAACCGCGGGGAACTCAATACGCTGATTGGCGATACGCAAGGATTGGCCGAGCTCCGCTCGGTCACAGCGCAATATTTGCGCGATCCGGTGCCAGTGAGCTTCTACGCCACGATCACTCGGAGCTGTCTTGCGCCCCCTTGCCTTTCGGCACGACCCGAACGTGCCGATCGTCTGGGAGCGTATCATCTTCTGAAGCCCGAGCACCGTCCCGACGCTCGCGCCAGCATCAAACTCACTGAAATCTTCGCATAAGGTATCTTCCATTGGCCAGCCTGACGAAACTTGTTGCCCGTTTGTCCCCATCCCTGAAAGCCGATCTCGAGAACGCGGTGGGCGAAGCTATCAAGCGCAAAACCGCCACGGTCGAGCCGGCGCATTGGCTTTATCACATCATTTACGGCAGCAATGCCGAACTGCAGGCGTTTCTTGAGGATCAGGGCGTCAATCTGTCTGAACTCCAATCCGAGCTGGAACGGGAGATGCCGCACGGATCAGGCAATGGACAACAGCAGCCGACCCTGTCCGGCTCCCTGAGCAAACTGATAGAACAAGCCTGGCTGCATGCATCTGTCGAGATGTCTATGGGCCAAATCACGCCCGAGGTTTTCCTCCTGGTGTCCCAGTTGCCCAACACGCTGGGGGCCAAAGCCGTGGCGCTGCAAGGTCTCAGGCCGATGTCCACGGATGCGCTCGGAGCTTTTGCGGCCGAACAAAGCCGGAGCATCGCAGCCCTGCCCCGCGAGGGGGAGAGTGGCCATGCCGTCGGTGGCGGTGATGCGACCGCCTTGCAGAAATATACGGTCAACCTGACACAATTGGCCCGTGATGGCGCGCTTGACACGGTTCTCGGTCGCACCAACGAGGTTGCCAAGGCCATTGATGTGCTTTTGCGCAAACGTCAGAACAACCCGATCCTTCTGGGCGCGCCCGGGGTTGGCAAGACGGCGGTGGTCGAGGGCCTGGCGCAGAAGATCGCCTCGGGTGAAGTCCCCGAACAATTGCAAGGTGCCGATCTTGTCAGTCTCGACATGGGCCTCTTGCAGGCGGGTGCGAGTGTGAAGGGCGAATTCGAAGAGCGCCTGAAAAACGTCATCAAGGAGGTTCAGGCCTCCGAGACACCCATCATCGTCTTCATCGACGAGGCCCATACGATGATCGGAGCGGGGGGCACCGAAGGGCAGAACGACGCCGCGAACCTTTTGAAACCGGCCCTGGCACGGGGCGAGTTCCGGACTGTCGCGGCCACGACTTTTGCCGAGTACAAGAAATATTTCGAAAAGGATCCGGCCTTGTCACGCCGGTTCCAGCCCATAACCATCGATGAGCCCTCCCGTGATGCCTCCATCAACATCCTGCGTGCCGTGGCCGAGGGGTTGAGCAAGCATCACGATGTTCTGGTGCGCGAAGAGGCGATCAAGGCGGCTGTGGATCTGTCAATCCGGTTCGTGCCCTCACGACGTCTGCCCGACAAAGCCATCAGCCTGATGGACACGGCTTGCGCCCGGGTGGCCCTGTCGCAGCATGCGCGCCCGGTTCAGATCGAGACATTGGAGGAAGAGCTGCGCTTCGTTGAGGCTGAATTGGCCAAGTCGGAGGCGGATGCGCGCATGTTTGGCGATGCGGGCTTTGATCCGACTGCGCTGAACTCCAGCATCGAGGACCTGCAGGCCACGGTCGCGGACCGGATGTCCATGTGGGAAGGACAGAAAGAGAAAGTTCAGCAAAAGCTCCAAGCGGCGCGAGCGGCTTCGGGCGAGGACGACACCGTAGCACCGACCGTCGAGAGCGGGGAAGAGGGTGAGGTCATTCTTGTCCATCCCTGGGTGACGCAGGCCACGGTTGCCGAGGTCGTCTCGGATTGGACAGGTGTTCCGATTGCCAATCTTGGTGCCAGCGAGGCGGAAAGTCTTCTGGCCCTTGAGGACACGCTCAAAGAGCGGGTGATCGGGCAGGATGATGCCATTGCGGCCATTGCACGCTCGCTCAAGATTTCCCGTGCCGGCTTGACGGACACGCGCAAGCCCATCGGCGTCTTCCTGATGTGTGGGCCGTCGGGTGTGGGCAAGACCGAAACCGCATTGGCCATCGCCGACCAGTTCTTCGGAGGGGAGGACGCGGTCACGACGATCAACATGACCGAGTTCAAGGAGGCCCATAAGGTTTCGATGCTCCTGGGGGCTGCTGCAGGCTATGTCGGATACGGCAAGGGTGGGGTTTTGACCGAAGCTGTACGTCGCCGGCCCTATTGCGTGCTTTTGCTCGACGAGATGGAAAAAGCCCATCGCGAGATCCAGGACATCTTCTTCCAGATCTTCGACAAGGGGCATCTCGCTGACAGCGAAGGCAATGATGTCGATTTCCGCAACACGATCATCATCATGACCTCCAATGCTGGAGGCGAAGAGATCCGCGATTACGTTGAGGGGTCCGATGATGATCCAACCTCACAGGAACTGGCCGATCACTTGCGTCCGTTGCTGCTTGACTGGTTCAGCCCGGCTTTCATCGGACGGACTGAACTGATTGCATATCGCCCTCTGACGCCGGAGGTCGGCAGCAAGTTGACAGAGATCCACCTCAACCGGATCAAGAAACGGATTGCTGCGCAATACGGGGCGACGTTCGGCTGGGAGCAGAGCTTTATCGACTATGTCGTGGGCGCCAATTCCGATCCCTTGTCCGGTGGTCGGGCGCTCGAGGCGATCATCAACAAGAAGTTCCTGCCGCGACTGGCCGAGGAATGCATCGCCCGGGTGATCGAGGACAAGCCGATGCGCGCGATCACGGTGGCGCATGACGGATCTGATGTTGTTCTGAGCATGGAGTGATCTCGATGAGACGACGTATCTTCCGTGGGTTTTGGGGGTTGGTGACGGCACTTTGTGCTTGCGCCTTGACTGTGCCAGATCAAGTGCTGGCCCAAAGCTCACCAGTGCTGAGGCTCGCCACGCAGGACTTGCCGCCTTACCAGATGATCGAGGGCGACGAGATGACAGGGGTCGCGGTGGATCGCGTAAGATGTGCCTTGGACGCGATGAATGTTCCCTACGAGTTGCACATGACCGTTTGGGCCGACGCACAGTTGGGCACCCAGACAGGACGGTTTGACGGGTTTTTTGTCGGATCGGCCAACAGTGCCCGGGCGAATTATGCTGTGCCTTCTGCGTCTGTCGTCTCGGAAGATCTTGCTTGGTATCTGCCATTGAATTCCAACATTGATCCCAATGATGCAGGCGACGCCTTGTCGGCACGCTATAGCGCGAAATTCGCCACCTCGAAATGGCAGTTCCTGCACCGCAATGGATATAATGTGGTGATGCGCCCGCGCGATGCGGAATCGCTTTTGAACATGCTGATCGTAGGGGATATCGACGTCGCTCTCGAATACGAGCTGATCTTTGCGCATTTCATGGAAAAACGCGGCCTGTCCGAGGATCAGTTTCGGAAAATTCCGTTTCGCCGCCAAGATATGAGTGTGCATTTCGCCAAGCGGTATACAGATGCCAACCCACTGTTTCTGAAAAATTTCGACAATCAAATGCAGCGCTGCATTGCGGAGTTCCCATGACCCTGAGTGTCCAGCTTTTGCAGATCCCGCCCACCGAGACCGTGATGAAACGCGAGTTCTACCTTAAGGGTACATCGTTCACGATCGGCCGTGACTTTGCATCGGATATCTGTCTGCCTGACCTGTCCGAGACGATATCGCAAACGCATCTGATCGTCGGAAAGACGCCGTCTGGAAGCTATACAGCTGTTGCTATCAGTTCCGCCGGGGTCACGATGAATGGCCAATACCTGCCTCCGAAGCAACCTCAGGCACTGAAGGACGGAGATATTATCAGTTTTGCCGGCTACAGGCTTCTGTTTGGTATCGTGGAAACGGTACGCGATGAAGAGCCCGAAAGCTATTTTCCAGAGCAGAAATTCGTGGTTGAAACCGACATCTCGAATGACGCGCCGCTCTTGCCGGATGCGGAGATCGAGGAAGCCCCCCCAGAACCTGACACCGGTTTCTCAACGAGTGAGTTGGATCTGGATCCCGATCTCATGTTTGACCCGTTTGCCGAAGGACCCGAAATGCGCGAGCCTCCGCGACCCGAGCCGGATCCTCAGCCAGCCGCGCCGAAACCGGCCTTTGCTGGCCCGGTCGAAGTCATGGAAATGACCCAGTATCAAACGCCGCCAGCGCTTCAGGGCTCTCATCTGCGTGCAAGCCACTATCGAGAGCAGGTATCCACTGCGATGGAACAGGCGCTCGAGAGATTCCTGAACGAGCTGGATCCGACTGTCCTGCAAGATGATTACGATGACTATATCCCGCACTTTGTGAACCGTCAGAAACGGTACTGGAAAATTCACTCCCGGCAATTTGCCAAGAAAAAGGCCAGCGGCGAGTTCAGGCGGACCTTCATGGCGCTGTTTTCAGAGGAGATGCGTAAACTATGAGCGCTTCTCATCATATATTGCTGCTTGCTGGTGCGTTTCTACTTGTGGCCTGCGCCCGGGAGCCAGAACCACCAATGCCGGTGAACAAGACGCTCAGCGTTCAGGCAGGGCCGAATGTCAATCAATACAATAATGCCGCAAATCCGATCGTGGTGCGCCTTTACCAGCTCAGTTCGCGCAGCGAATTCGAGGCCGCGGATTTCTGGGATATCTTCAACGACAATGGACCCGATCTTGCGGGTGTCGTGCTCGACAAGCGCAGTCTTTCTCCGCTTTATCCCGGTGAAACCCGCCTTGTGGCCTTCGATCTGGAACCGGAGGTGTTCTATCTTGGGGCCTTCGCGGAGTTTGCCGATTTCAGCACCCAGCAGTTTCGGGCTGCCGTCCCTATTGATGCCGAGCGGCTCGACAACGGTGTGACAATTTCCGTGACATCGTCCGGCGTGTCGATCCAGTTCCGTAATCCTGTGGATGCCACAGAAGAGGGCGAAGACGAGAAGAAGGGATTTGGCCTCCTTGCATGGCTCTTTGGAGGAGGTAAGTGATGTCTAACAACATTGTCTGGTCAGAGGGCATGTTCATTGCCCCTCAACACTTCCAGCATTTCGACATCGCCATGCAACGCTATGTCAACGAAGTGGCCCAGCTTGATCTATGTGCAGGCGACTACGGTGTCAGCGAGCTGGAGCTGAACACGGATGCGCTGGCCATGGGAAAGTTCGCGGTTCGCATGGCTGCAGGTGTTCTGCCTGATCGCCTGTTCTTTCGGCTTGCCAAGGAACTGGTCATGGACATCCCTGACGGGCTGGTGGATGAGGTCGTTCATATCGCAGTCCCGCTGGCGATCACCGGAACAGCCCATTTTGGCGAGGAAGGTGAGACTGCCCGGATGATAAAGGTGCGCCGGGATCTGAGGGATCTGAACGATCCGGACAATGAGCCCGTAGAGACCGAAATGGCGGATGTGGGTGCATGTTTGCAGTTAGGTAATGTCGACCTGTCTGGTTTCGCCACTATTGCGATTGCACGCATCCTGGAGAAAACTGCCGAAGGCAGGGTGATCCTCGATCGCGCTTTCATGCCCCAGGCCATTGATTTGCGTGCCGCGCGCATCCTGTCGGAGCGTTTGGAGGAGACAATCGCTCTCGCCCGAGTGCGGGCGGCAAATGCCGCGGGCCGCGTGGCCACAGAAAAGGGTATGCGCAGCGAGGCCAGCCTGATGACTGAACGGCTTGAGCTTCAGGTGCTCAACCGTTGGCTGCTGGTCTTGCAGAACGCAAAACATCTGGGCCGTATATCGCCCCGCGCGCTTTTCAGTCACCTTGCCAGCCTGTCGGTGGAGATGGATGCGATCCTTGGCAAGGCGACCCCGGAAACATTGCTGTTCGAGCCCGAGAAGATGGGTGAAAGCTTTGAGGAGGTGTTGGGGAGCCTGCGTCGGAAACTGACGCTCGAAAAACCAGCCAGCGTCATGGCACTGGCATGGAACACTGAACTGTTCGAGGCCCGCCGGCTCTTGCGGCTGATCATTCCTTCTCAGGTTCTTGCCGAGGAACGCCGTCCAATCCTGGCGCTGTCGGGTCCAGACGGGGCAACGGCGCTGGCAGAAACGGGTCCATTGGCGTGCAAGCTTGCAGGGTTGTCGGCAATGCCGGAGCTTGTTTCGCGCGGCTTGCCAGGCGTCGATCTCACACCACTTTCGGCAGCTCCAGCAGAACTTCGATCCCGCAGCGACGCGGCGTTCTTCACAATAAACACCAGCAGTGCTCATTGGCAGCGCTTCCTTAACAAGCGCGAGGCGTTGGCCCTGCATGTGGATGATCGGATCTCCACGGTGGATGCGACCCTTTACATGCTGGGCTGACCATGACTGCACATCCTACGGAAACACCAAACGCCGGCTTCATGCCAGATGCTATCGCGGGGCACCCTGCATCTGCTGAAATGAGCCGACTTTCCCCAATCTCGACCAATGATCTGCAAAACCTCGACCGGGCGCTGCGGAATTACACCGGGTCCGACAACAAACTTGTCAACGCAGCTGCAGACCTGCTTGCGGTATGTGGGGTGCTAAACCGCCTGACACCGGGTGCAGAGCTCAATACGACGCGGATGGAGTTGTCACGGGCGATCATCGATCTGAAATACCGGGTCGCCAATCTCGACTATCCGCCATCGGTGGCCGAAAATCTTTGTCTGCTCTTTGCCATCACGCTGGATGAGTTCGTCATGCTGAGCCCTTGGAGTAGGGAACGCGGCTGGGAAAACCGCACCTTGGTCGCGGATCTTTTTGGGTTTCGCGATGGTGGCGACCGTTTCTACAACATCGCTGAACGGGCCTTGTTGCAGCCCAAGGCCCTGCGCGAATTCCTTGAAATTCTCTACCTGTTTCTCAAGCTTGGCTATCGTGGCAAATACACCCGCGGGACCGAGAACGAGCGCGACCGGTTGATCAGTCGCATCGAGACCGCCCTCAATCTTGTTTCCCAGCCCGAGGAGGTCAAACCCGTGGGCCGGGCGATCCGGGACACAAAGGCCCCTAAGCGCCAAATTCCGACATTCCGCAAGCTGCTTGCGGCCATCACTGCCATAGCCGTGCTGTCGATGGGCATCTGGGCGGCACGCTTCCAAATGGGACATCAAATCTATACCACTTTCCAAGACCGTCGTTCTTTGGCCGAGACCGAAAGCGCCATCGATTTTGTCTTCAGCAGCGAAACCGGGACTCTTGTTACCCGGCCCCGGCAATGATGTCCGGTACTTTGATGAAATCCGCAGTTGCGGTCTTCGCAACTCTCATGGGCGCGCAACTCATTTACTTGGCTTGGCGTTTTTATAGCGGTTTGCTTTTTGGCCTGCCGTATCTTTTCTGGCTTGGCGCAGTGCTGCTGCTCTCGATGATCGGAGGCCTTGTCGTCTTCTTCTACCGCAAGCGCATCTGGGTGCATGACCCGGTGGCGGCTGAGCTTCGGGCGCTGCGTCTGGCGGCAGCCAAGCAGTTTCGCCAGGCCCGTGCCCGTGCCCGCATCATCGATCGCAATCGGATGGCGGTGCCGTGGTACCTTTTCCTTGCCATGGAGAAACAGACCCGTTCGACCGTGATGGCCGAGCTGGGCTACGTCGCGTTTGGTGAGCCACTTGTCCACAAGGGTCTGACCGTGACGACCTGGACCTCTCCAACCGCAGTTGCTTACCGGATTGAGGTGGCCCCTGGGACAGACCTGTCATTTGATCTGCTGAACATTGTGCTGCGGCATCTGATGAAGAACCGCCCGAGCCTTGCCATCAACGCGGCGTTCGTGGAATACGAGCTTGCCAGCGTGATGCAGACGGCAGCGACCGAAACCGGAAATATTCCCAATATCAACCGGATATTGAATGTCGCGACCAACCAGGTCGGTATTGATATACCTGTACATGTTGCGCTCGTCGGGCTTGAACATATGCCGGATGTTGCCCGTGCGGCCATCCTGACCGATCATCTGGGCTCTGACGTGATCTTTGGCGGGTTCTTGTCCCCAGAGGCACCAGATCTGACGGCACAGGTCGATCAGCTGTTCCAGGACTTGACCGAAAGCTTGACCGCCACCAAGTTGGGCGCGCTGCAAAAACAACTTTCCCCGGATTTCTGCGCGTCACTGCTCAATGCGCCTTTACAGCTTGCTTTGCTCAAGGCGCAGCTCAATGATCGCATGACCGGGCTGGCACAGCCCCTGCCGCCGCGTCGGACACCGCTGAACCTGCAAAGCATCGCATTCGTTGGCGCTCGCGCAGACATGCCTGCCGTGGACCCACTGAGCCAAGTATCAGGGCTGCGTTTCTTCAACAGCGCTCCATTGACGGAAAGTCAAGAAGCTGCCCCGAACAGCGTGACCACAGAAAATGCAGGCCTTCTTGCTACGGCCTATCATAGGGAAAGCTTCCTTGCAGAGCCAAACCGGCGTTACACGCTCCAGGCAAGGCTGAGCAGTACTTTCTGGTCAGTTCTGCTTTTGGGTCTGGTGGGGATGTTTGGCTTGGCGCTGTGGGAAAACTATCGCACCTACGACGCGGTCAACTCAGAGGTCAATGCAGCCTTTGACGAGTTTTACTTGAATGCCGGCAGCATCACCACCGATGGTGATTTTCTCGTGGAGCGTATTCTCATGCTCCAACCGATCCGAGACAGTCTCAGCGGCTATGACATGTTGAACGAACAACATTATCGTCAGTTTCTTCCCAGGTGGTCGATGCAGGAAACCTATGAGCGTCTCTACGCAGAAGAATTGACGCAAGGGTTGCAGGACACGCTGATCGACTTCATCGAAAAGGAAACTTTTGCGTTCAACGCATTGGCCGATGGTGTTCAACTGATGCGCCTGGCTTCGGTAGAAGCGCAACTCTACACCGATCAGCAGCGCTACAAGGAGGACCTTATAGATTATTTCTCCAGCGGCCTCGCCGCACAGGGAGAGGTATCCGGGGTTTTCCAAAAGCAACTGTCAGCCACGCTTGAGGACCTTTTCACGCTCAATCAACCGCCTGAGCAACGCAACGAGAGCTTGCGGGCAGTGGTTGCCAAAACAATTGCAGGGCTGGATACGGCTGAATTGCTTTACGCCTCGCTGATGCGAAGCAGCATATATGCAGAGCGGATCGACCTTCGGCAGTTGATTGGCCCGCGGTTCTTCGAGGTTTTCATGCCCATAGAAGACCCACAGATATATCTCGTGCCGCGTAGCTATACACGGGACGGGTTCAATGCGCTTTTCGAAAATGGCCAAATGCCAGAGCTATCGGCAATGTTGACCAGTTATGAAGAGGTAATCGGAGAACTTGATAGCGCGACGGAAAACGCCATCCTTCGCCGCGTGGCTCAAAGCTATACTGCCGATTACATCTCCAGTTGGAGTGCGTTCATGTCCGCTTTGCAGTTACGCGATGCCGCGAGTTGGGGGGATGCGCAGGTGCTCATGCAGGCGCTGACCAACCCATCCGAGAATCCGATTGACCGGCTTGCCAGCGGCTTGTCCAAACATACCGACATAAAGGTGTACCTGAACGCTCCTGCCCCCGGCGACACGCCCGCCCCTGAAACTGAAGAAGCCTCTCCTGTTCTTGCCCCCGCATCGGCCAGCGCCGAGGCCGCAACGGCGTCCAATATCCGGACCGCTTTCAGACCCTATCTTGATGCATTGCGCAGTGAAGGGGAGCAGAAAAGCCAGTTTGACCTTTTCCTCACCTATGCCCGCGATGTGACCCTTTGGCTGGAAGAGGCGGGCACTGCGACCAACGGAGCGGGGCAGTTTCTCTTCGAGCGTTTCCAGAATGCGGAAAGCGTCAATCCGCTTGCAGTGCTCAACGCGTTTGCCATTCGCTCGGAACTGGACATCATTCGCAATTTCGGGCGTAGTATCGCCGATACGCTAGATGATCGCGCAATGCAGTTCGTTTACGAATTTATCAATGGTCAATGGCAGCGACAGATCATTGTGCCTCACGGCGCGGCACTGACAATGACCTTCCCATTCGATGCTTACAGTGATGTGAATTTTCCACTGACTGAATTCTCCGATCTGTTCGCACCCGAGGGCAAGCTGAAAGCTTTCGAGAAAACATATCTGTCACATTTCAAGACAGAGGATGGTGTGTTCATTCCGAAATCGACTTTCCTGCTGACGGGAAATGCTGACCTAACGAAGGATGCCAAAACAGCATTTGAACGTTTTGACCAGATTACCGCGTCCATGTTCACCGAAGGAAAACCCTATTTTGAATTCTCAATGCGCACGGGTTTCATGTCGAACACCCTCAGCCAGCTGGCAGTTTCTTCAGGTGTGACATTGCACAAGTTTCAGCATGGACCGGTATTTTGGGAGAAGCAAACTTGGCCAGTTGCCGGACTTCAGGACAACGATTTGAGCTTGCAGTTTTTTGCGCGTTCTCGCGCGGTGTTCAATGAGACATACAAAGGGCTCTGGTCCTGGTTCCGGCTGGTTCAGGATGGATCTCCATCTCTGAACCCGAACATGGGATTGGCCGAAGCATCTTTCGCCGGCGACGTGGGAAACGTGAAATTGCAATTCGATGCACCAGTTCGATTCAATCCCTTTGCGCCGAACTTTTTTTCGGACATTCCGATACCCGAACATCTTTTCCCCTTAAAAAGGCCAGTTGACACTGAGTAATTTCAATTCAAAGTGTCACTGGACAATCATCCTCACTAGGCTCAGGACCCATTGATTTCCGCTGGTTTGCGTGATTCACCGACCGAAAACGAGCGGTGAACATGTCTGATCTTTTCTGGCTGACGGATGCGCAGATGGCGCGTCT
>Ga0209938_1000247_pt1 | contig 29564 bp, 19 predicted proteins | sample SalPonR2_C_D1_MG_FD_185708 | JGI IMG/M metagenome (GOLD analysis project Ga0209938, IMG submission 185708) | Salt pond soil microbial communities from South San Francisco under conditions of wetland restoration - Salt Pond MetaG R2_C_D1_MG... ... | reverse complement strand
ATCTAACCATTCTAATAAGGTTCTACTTTGAGCGGGCCAATCAATATCTATACTTTCATTGAAGCCAAATTCTTTAATTAATTGACCAGCTTTCGTGAATAATTTACCCGTAAATACCCTTTGCTGTTCTACACAATTGGTGAAATCCATTAATATATCAATAAAGTCGATCTCCACAAGAGCTGTGTTGATTTCCTCCGCTGTTAATGCAAAGTCCGGGCCCCTTTCGGTAAAGGATACACAACCATAATTGGCAGGATCTTCAATATCTTCAAAATTATAGATAGTCGTTACGAAATTGCGTGATTCGTAAGAGAAGTTCTCAAAGCTGGAAAATTCATAACGATTGGCTTCTAGTTCGTACTCCACAGAACCGCCTGTAGGATAGGTGATTTTTCTAAGACTTCCCTTTATCATATGGGTACCATCACTATCCCGATCAGAACTACCATAAACCTGGTTAACATTACTTAAGACTGTTCTTGGAACGTTTACGGGATTATCATCATTCCCCGTTTTTCCATTGTAAAAGCCCCAGGAGTCTACTGCGTGCGAAAGTCGATTAGGCAAATCACCATTAGTACCGTAGTACTCAAATTGGTAAGTTCCGGAAGAGTTACCAAGGGCATCCTCTTCGTGGATGGCATCCAACTTGAGCCGTTTTAAATGCCCGTCAGCACCATTTGTTGTAGTGGTGTATAAGGTAGTGGGACTTTGAAAATAAGAATATTGAAGCCGAAATGCTTTTGTAAACGTCCCAGATTTAATTTCGATTTTCTCCAGTGGTTTAGCTGGATAGGAAGAAATGGATTCCACATCTTCCCGATTGTTAAGACTATAATGAAAGTTGATCTCCTGCTTGCCCGAGGAATTAGTAATCTTTTTTATTCTATATCCTAAAATGCGATTAGTGGAAAAAAAGGAATTATTAGAGTTGAGATACTTAAATCCTGTTTCAACATTTGTTCCACAGGCTGCACTCGTGTATTGAACGGTGTATTTTTCAGCCGATGATGGACTTTGAAACATGTATTCATTTCTTTCATATTCATAATCTATAGCGTGATTTCCATCGGCACTTTCTTTTCTTAAAAGATACCATCCTGTTTGTTGTTCAATTACTGTACTGCCTTGGGTCTGATTCCTCTCTACTACATTTGTGCCGTTATACGAACCAAAGTAACAAACAGAACCATCAGTAAGAACGACTTTAAAGCCAGTTATCCCACCATCGCGGATTAAGTATATTTTTATATCAGATTCGGGAATAGTTTTGCCCATGATACTGGTGTTTTGTCCAGCCTGATTTTCAAAGACAAACTTATAGGATTGCCCTGGTATGCTTAAGCTAAAAACATCCGGTTCGGTATCCACTGTCGAAATATTCTCCACTAAGACCGTTTCATTAACATCCCTAAAAAGCCAGCCTTGAGCATCTTCATCCGGCAGACCATTTACTGTCCTGGAGATCATGCCTCCCGCCTGGAGGCTCCAGTTTAAGCCCACATTGCTTGCCAGCTCAGCTACTTTCACTCCGGAATTATGATAACTTAAACTTACGCTTTGCGCCAATGGCCCTTGCTGAATGGCACCAATGGGTATGCCTGGTGACGAAACACCTGTAAAGTAATTAGTAGGAATATCACCATATTTACCCAGTGATGCAGCCTCTGCTGAAGGCATAGTCACATCTCCGATTTGATGATTAACGGGTTGGGACCAAAGCGAGCCATTAAAAATGGTCACCAGAAAGATCGCTATTATATATTTAGTCATGGTATTATTGTTTAATGAAGGGCTGAGTCGTTAAGTAGGGGTCATTCACTCTAATCAGATAAATGCCGGGCATCCAACTGGTAACTTCGATTTGTTGAACCTGATTTTGTGGGAGAATGGTAGAAAAAATGGTCTCCCCCAGGATATTTTGGACAGTCAACTCATAGGAGGCTTCACTCTTACCTTGGTACTGTATATTTAGTATATCCGTTCCCGGATTAGGAAAAATGGTAAGTATGGGATGATCTATATTTTCAAGAGCATTATCGATAACCGCCTGGTTTCTAAATTCCGTCAAACCATTAGCTTTATTGTTCCCCTTACATTTCGTCGCTAAAAGTGAATTTCTCGTGGTTTGTAGAACTTCATGCATCCGGGCTTTTTGCCCTTTCGTAAACATATACAAAAGACTATCTTCGGTATTGTCCATAAAGTTCATATACATTTCTAATCCACTATCCGTACAGGTACTGAAGTGAGCCTGCCCATTAGTGATATGCCCATTATTGGGAGCATTATGAATCGGAGTGTCAGCAATACCATCATCCATACAATAGCCATCGCCCCAAATATCTCTTAGCCCCAGATAGTTCCCCATCAGATGGGTGAGGGTTTTCCCTTCGTGATAGGGAGGAGGCTGTGGGCCAAATAAATCGATATCGATTACGATACCATCCGTTTCCCATATACCACCCGGCATTTGGGAAAACCCACTATTGTCTGCAAGTTTACCTACCCATATATTGATATATTCTTGTGGCTTAAAGGCTTTGGCTCCTTTAGTTTTGTCATTCTTAATGGTTTGAAAATCCTTAAAATTAATACTGTCAGAGGGGCTAAAAAATATTTTGTCCAAACAAAATCTAATCTCTGTATCAACTGCCAATGCGTCAAATTTAGATACACCGTATTTAGCTTGTTTCTCATAGAATTCTGCCATGCTAAAATGCTTATTGAGCTGATCTACCTGCCATTGAATATCTGCTCTAGACGGCGCTTCCTTTCGCTTCGGGTAGACGATATGGAATACCAATGATAAAGTCGCTGGGAGTACCAATTCCTGGCCTGAGGTTTCCACAGAGTCAAGTTTCTCCACCTGCTTCTGGTATTTTTGGGTTTGTGTTTTTCTCCAGTATTGCGCATAGGACAAAGAGGGAAGAACACATAGTATTAAGACGATGAGGCATCTACTTCTCATGCTATCAGATGTTTTAGTTGGAAAATGGTAATACGCTATCTGCGTTTACTGAATTCAATTACTGTTTTTCCAGTTGTTGAATCCGTTTTTCCAGTGCAATAATGTGTAAGGTTAATTCCTCTACTTTTTCCAGCAGTTTGGTATTCATTTCTGCTAGGTTAACGCCCTCTTTTCCCACTTCTTCAGCGGAAGGAATATTAGGAAGGTGACCATTCTTTTCAATGTAGGCCTCCACCTCTTTTAGCGGCATTATTGGATAAGAGGGTAAGAAAACGTAATCCGGCCAGGCATAATTCAAAGTGGCTTTGTACTCTTTAGCTAAAACAGTCCCATTAACCGTGAGTGCTTCGGTGGGGTTAGTTATGCCAATGCCCACATTACCGGAATTATAGTAAATAGCGCTTCCATTTTGGGTCCACAGGCTAGATCCGCTTGCTGCTAAAGTAGTAACGTTACGTGTATTACTGTTGGCGGAGATATTTCCTGCGGCATCTTTGGCCCTAACGTAAAAACTATAGGGGGTAGACGCACTCAAGCCCGTTACAGAATAGGAGGTAGAAGTGGTACTAGCCAGGTAGGAACCATTTCTGTAAATATCGTATCCGGTGACCCCAACATTATCAGAAGAAGCCGTCCAGCTTAGTTGGGTACTATTTGCTGTAGTTGTGCTACTTACTAAATTCGTTGGAGCACTTGGAGCCGTGTTGTCTGGCGCTGCCAGTGTAGTTACCTGACGGGTATTACTATTGGCAGAAACATTACCAGCCCCATCTTTGGCTCTTACAAAAAAACTATAAGTCGTTGATGGGCTAAGGCCCGTCACAGAATAGAAGGTAGAAGTAGTGCTACCCAGATAAGAACCATTTCTATAAATATCATATCCAGTTACGGCTACATTATCCGAAGCGGCCGTCCAACTTAATTGGGTACTATTAGAAGTCGTAGAGCTACTTAAAAGGTTAGTTGGAGCCGTAGGAGAAATCGCGTCTCCGCCGCCACCAGAAGTTGTCAAAGACAAATCATCTATGGCCATATCATTTCGATACACATAACCTGAACTACTTGTCGTACCTTTAAATCTTAGTTTTACCGTTTGTCCCGCGTAACTATCTAAGCTAATGCCAGATGCGGTTTGCCATACATCCCCTTTGTTTCCAGTTTCGGACCAGACGCTGGTCCAATTTACATCATCCGTAGTCGCCTCTAAGCTAAGAGTTCCCATTACACTGGTGGAATACATGTGATACTTGAAACCAAATGAGGCAGAAGAAGCACCTGTCAAATCAAAGCAAGGACCTTCTAAAAAATAATCAGTGGAAGCCGTAGTCGGACTGGAGGTTTCTAAATAAGTATAGTAGGTGCCTACGGCCGCTCCACTTGAAGGCCCGGTACCTGAGGAAGTAGTCGTTCCGGAATGCCTTCGCCAGCCGGTACTTGTACTTGGATTATTTTGTGGTGACCAAGGTAAACTAGATTCAAAACCTTCATTATACGGAAAACTACTTATCGTATTATTGCAGGCAAGTGATCCCCCTCCGCCATTGCCGCCGCCGCCAGGAGGTGGAAAAGAAGTAATTACATTATTTAAGGTAGCTCCCGTTTCATATAAGGCCACATCTACGATAAGAGCACTTGTAGAAGGTACCGTAGAGGTGTATATGGCTGTTCCATTTTTCTTGTAGTAAACGGTGCTACCAATTCGCTCCACTCTTACCACATCTCCCGTAGAAAAAGAATTATGAATTAGTCGTTGGGTACCACTTTCATAAATCTCAACTCTTGGTGAGGAACTTGCATGATAATTCAGATAAAAATTATAGTGAATCGTATTCCAACTCGCATTAGCATTACTTGAAGAAAAACCAATCATTCGGGCAGTGGTAGTCTCGGCAACTACGGTTTCTACATATCCATCTTGTCCAGCGGGTAATACATTAGTAGAAGCTGCTCCCGCATTTCCCCAAACTCTATTTGAGGCCGTTTTGGTTAGAGAATTCCCGTTTACGCTTACACCTACGGCATCCGTCCAGACGACATCATAGGTTTGAGAAAAAGAAGTGGAATAAAGGCAAACCACGAATAATGATAAAAAGAGGAGTTTGTTTTGCATGTTATCAAGAGTTAAGTAGTGACCAATGTGATTAACAATATTTCTCTAGCCGCTGCATGATCAGAGCGAAAACTTTCGTATTAAATCAGATGAGGCTGGCTTATCCACCTCAAAATATCTATCCTGTCCAGTCATTATCCCTGAATTAGTGATTAAAGTATTATCCTAAGGGCATAAGAATCTAGCCCGAAAGGCGAACAATTGCTTTCGTCATAGTTTTTGAAATTTAGCGTATTAAATAACAGTCTATTTTATGGACAAACTATAAACAAGCACTAGGCTACATAGGTAGTGGAGTCCGCCGATAGATATATTCTACTGGGCAGTAATCTACGCCAAAGAATTAGTTCTGATTAACAAGGTAGATGAAGTAACTTGATTACAGAGTTACAGGTATTATTTTTTTGTTACAGGTGGCTGATTTTCAATACATCAGAGAAGATGTAGCTGGAAGGTTTTGCCAGGGGTCTATCTGTTAAAACTTCAGCAGATCAGCATTTCTAGAAGTTCAGGGACACTTTATGCAGATGAATATATTTACTTTTTATTTATCAATCAAGTTATGAGTATGTTTTTTTTTAAAATCTTTCCTCCTAGAGAATCGAAGTCTTGAAACGGTGTTGTTTACATAAAAAACACTCCCACAAAACCCTCGTTTTATAAAACACCCTATTCACTGGCAATAAAGTAGCTTTCTCACCAAAATACCCTCCCAAAAAACCATCCAATTAATCAAAGCCTCCTTATCTTCAGGCAACACCCATTTTTGAACCATTCCAATAAACAACCATGCGCCTCTTCGACCAACTACCCTACCCCGCCGATACCCGCCTCCTCATGATCCACGCCGACGATGCCGGACTGGCGCACGGTGAAAATCGCGCCACCAAAGAAGTACTCCAAAATGGCCTGGCTAATTCCTACAGTATCATGGTGCCCTGCCCCTGGTTCGGGGAGATGGCGAATTTTGCGAAAGCACATCCGGAATACGATTACGGCATCCACCTGACGCTGACCTGCGAGTGGCATCAGTACCGCTTCGGGCCCCTCTCGTCAGCCGCTGAGGTACCCGGCCTGGTCGATAAATATGGCCATTTCTATAAAAAGCGACACCAGTTGGTGGCCAAGGCCACCGCAGCGGAAGTAGAAAAAGAACTACGCGCCCAGATCGACTACGCCCTGGATTACGGTCTGCAGCCCAGCCACCTGGATTCCCACATGTTCAGCCTCGGTGCCGATCCGGCCTTTTTGGAGGTATACCGAAAGCTGGGCCGCAACTACCAGCTCCCCATCTGCCTAAATGGACAGCTGCTGGAAATGGTGGGGCAGGATCTCAGCTGTCTGCAAGCGGAAGACCCCCTACTCGATCAGGTCTTCATGGGCGATTGGGAGCTCTTCCAGACCGGTACCATGGCCGATTATTACTTCGAAGTGCTGGATCAACTTAAGCCAGGATTAAGTATTCTGTTTATCCACCCGGCCTACGACAATGCCGAAATGCGGGCCGTCTGCATCGACCATCCCAATTTCGGGGCCGAGTGGCGACAGATCGACCTGGATACCTTTACTAGCACCGCCTTTCGCGAAAAGCTTGCGGCCAGTGATATCCAATTGATTAATTGGCGGGAGATCAGAGAAGCTATGTATGGGGAAGAGCAATAGGCGAAAGCTGGTAGTGGAAGCTGGAGCTTCCACTAGAACTTATACCTGAACTTGCGCTTGCATTTGAACTTTTAGACTTATGATGCCTGAGCCATGCTTGTGCTTTTCTGCCTAAGCAGAGTTGATTGGTGTTGAGCCATGTCCTATTCAAATGTGCCGTTAGGCACAAAACGTGGGTAGATTTGAATGCTTATTATCTTAAAACGGTGCCGTTAGGTACCGAACGTGGTCTTCGGTATTAATTACGTTCCGTACCTACCTGAGGCAGGCAGGCCTAAAGGCACGGCGGACTTTCACTAAGCTCTTTTTCTACCCATGTTGCGTACCTAAAGGCACGCATTCCCCAACTAATTATAGAGTCCCCCCCCTACCATGGCTAAACAATACCTTTAGCGTACAAACGCAAACACAAGTGCAATAGGTAGCATTCTGTACTTGCGTTTGAACTTGCACTTGCATTTAAACTTTCACTTTCCCCTACCCCATCACTTTCTTTAAGCCTTTATTAAATATTTCCATCTCCTTGATGGTACCGGTGCTGATGCGGCACCAATCCAGAAAGGGCGGAAAGGGGCGACCCACACTCACCCCTTCGGCCAACATAGCTTTTTGTACCTCGGTAATCGGACGACCGCTCTTGAAGAAGATAAAATTGGTGTGGGACTTGATATAGGGTAGTCCCAATTCATCCAATTGTTGGTAGATCATGTCCTTGGCCTCTTCGTTTTTGGCCAGGCTGTAATCGTAAAATTCCTGCTCATCCAGCGCGGTGGAGGCGGCGTGTAGGGCCAGCACATTGGTATAGGCCACCCGATTGCGGATTAATCGTTGGGCCACATCCGGACGCGCCACCAGGTAACCAATGCGCATACCAGCCAGGCCGTACACCTTGGAGAAGGTCTTGGAGACAATGACGTTATGGCCTTCCTTAACCAGCCGGGTCATCGAAGGATAGTCCGCTTCGGTAATGAAATCGAAGTAAGCCTCATCGGCGAAAACCATCGCCCGCCCGGAAACCGATTTACAGAAGTTCAGGTATTCATCAGCGGGCAGTAGAGTCCCCGTTGGGTTATTCGGGTTACAGACGAAGACTAAAGTGGTTTCATTAGTGATGCGCTGCTCCATGGCCGCCAGATCGTGCTGCATATCTTCGCGTACGGGCACCTCGTGGATGTGCGCGCCGAATTGCTCGGCGTATTTGTACAGGGCCTTAAAAGTCGGTGCGGCGGTGATCACCTCTCCCCCATCCATGCCAAAGGTCAGGCCACATACTTTCAAGCCCTCCGTCGAGCCACCGGTGATCACGATGTGGTCGCGGCTCAGCCCTTCTTTTTCTGCAATTTTATCGAGTAGACCGTCGCGGCTGGCACTGGGATAGCGGCAGGCCACATCAAAGGCCTCCTGCACCGCCTGGCGCACCTTTTGCGAAGGTCCGTAGGGATTTTCATTGGCACTCAGGCGAATCGGCTCCCCATCAATAATGGGCCGCTCCGGAAACCAGTTCGTACCCGTACTTTTTGCCTGTAAAGGCGTCAGACCGCCCAATAAGGTAGCTGCCGAGACCAAACCAGCCCGGCTTAACCATTGTCTTCTGTCGATTTTCATAGGTGTGTGATTTTAAGGTTATGCCGAGGAGCACGCCTACGGCGAAGTATCAATCAAGGTTAAAGGAGAAAGTATCAAGGTTAAAGTATTTGACTTAAACATCCAAACCTGCAAAGTCAAATAGACTTGCGAGGTTTTACTTTATTCATTACAAGGTAATCATTCTTTCCTTCTGTACCAAAAAGGCATTATCCGCGAAATTCAACAAGCCAACAATTCGCCAATTCAACAATTAATACAGGTACTTGTCCGAAAATTGCGGATTTCAGTAGAAAATACTGGTCGGACAAGGACAGATACTTGTATATTGTAGGCATAAACATAAGATATAAAGACTATGGCTAGAAAAAGATATAAACTCACCGGCTTTGCTCGTTTTTTCATCGTTATGCTGTTCCTGGCACCTATTGCCTACTTTACCGCCATTTATATAAATGAGGGAGAAGATGCCGTACGCAGCATTTTTGAAGGAGACGGTAAACAAGAAAAAACGGAAGTCGTCACGACTAATACCAGCAGTAATAGCAAACAGGAACTGGAAAAAGAAAACCAGCTCTTGATGGATTCTATTCAGGTGCTGAACCGGAAATACCACGAGCTACGCCGCGAATACCGACTGCTCGAGCAGGAATCGGGCAACTAATAGCCCCGCAGAAATGCTTTTTTTTCAAAAATTCGTAAATTGGTTGATTGCCTTAGCCTATTTGCTGATTTTTGATGAGAACAACTACTGCACTTAAAACTTATTTTCTACTCTTTCTGGCTATCTTCCCCGGGAGCTGCGATCGTCCTCCAGAGGAAAGTAAAGCGGAAATCCGGCGTCCCGCCGAAATACCGGGCTCAGCCGGGCGTGAGCAGTGGATCGACCGTATGCACCGCCGACCACCGGGCCTCGACTGGCGACAAATCGAATATCAGAACCAGCAGCGACTCAGCCCCCCTGGCATACAACCCAGAAACACCTGTGGTATTCAGCATTTTGCGCAGGACCAGCTAGTGGGCCGATGGATAGAGCGGGGTAGCCGCAACCAGGCGGGCAGCGTTCTGGATATCAACTACCGGGCGGAGCAGGATCAGATCTGGGTAATCTCCGCCGGGGGAAGTCTGTGGCGCCGTAGCCGACAAAAAAACGACTGGACCCTCATCAACCAAAAAGTGCAATTAAATCGGGGCTTCCTCGAATTCAGCCCCCACCACAACCACGATCGAATACTCGCCTTTGTGCATAACTGGCTGCATTATTCCGACGATGAGGGCCAAAGCTGGCGACCCGCCAACAAAAAAGCAGTGACGAGCGATTACCCAGGCTATTTTGGTCATCCCGTGCGCAGCCAGGGCCAGACGGGAGTGATTGCCTATCTGTCCAAACCCTCCTTTTGGAGTAATCTGCAAATCCTATATTCCCGAGACGACGGAGAAAGTCTACAAAGCCTGACGCTTTTGGAGGATCACGACCTCAACAATTTCGACCTGGTGGCCGTACCCGACAGCGATGACATTTGGTTGCTACAACGCTCCCAGGAGAAAAACTTGCAGATATACCGCCTTGACTTTGTGCGCCAGCAATTACAATTATTGAATCCAGATAGTCGCTTTGCCGCGGGCGATGCGCCCCTGGAAGCTACTTTTGGCCGAAAGGCGGATAAACCGGCTCTGTATACCTATATCGAAGAAGAAGCCACCGAAACAACGACTTATCACTACAGTAGTAATCAGGGGCAACACTGGACGCTACTGTCAGAACTACCCATTACTCCCTGGCCGCATACCCTACATATCAATACCGACCAGCCAGACCTGCATTATCTCGGAGGGGTGGAGGCCTACCAAAGTACCAACGGTGGTAAAAGCTGGGACCTCATCAATTATTGGTGGGAATACTACGAAGATATTGAGCAGTATCTGCACGCGGACATGATGCATATCCGGAATTTCACCAGCGCTGATGGTCAGGACTTTACCCTCATTAGCAATCACGGCGGGCTTAATCTTTCTTATGATGATTTTGAAAGCATGGAAAACCTGGGTCTGGATGCCCTGAACGTAAGTCAGTACTACAGTGTGCGCAGCCACCCCGACGATCCTCGCCTGATTTACGCCGGCTCCCAGGATCAGGGGCTACAGGCGAGTCTGGATGAGCAGCCCGACTCCCTGCTCCATTTTGATCAGCTGATTGGCGGCGATTACGGGCACCTGAGTTTCTCGGCGGATGGTCATTCCCTTTGGGCCGTTTATCCGGGCGGCTGGGTCGTTTTCATTGAGGATGTCTATACCGGACAGGTAACCGCGAGCTTTGATTTGGAATCGCCGGATGAGACCGTCTGGTTGCCGCCCTTACACGCGGGGGTCTCCCTTACGGAAAAAAACGCTTACCTGGCCGGTGGTCATCCCGACGGCGAAGCGGGTTCTTATCTGATTGAATTGCGCTATCAGGATGGAGAAATATCCGCAAGCAGCCAATCGCCCGACTTTTTAGCGGAAGCAATCGACGGTACCCTATCGGCCATTGAAATTGCACCCGGCGATTCTAGCTATCAGTACCTGGCCACCACCAACGGCCGCTTCTTCTACTCCCGCGATGGCGGTCAGCACTGGCAGCAGAGTTTGGAGTTTATACCCACCGGTAATTATTTGTACGGTCAGGCCATTCAGGCTTCCGCCAAAAATCCGCAGGAAGTCTACCTGGCTGGAAGTGGTTACGCGAATCCCGCCGTTTTTTACAGCAATGACGGTGGCCGTACCTTCGTCGATAAAAGTGCGGGCCTTCCCCCTACTCTGGTTTACGATCTCCATCTTGATCCAGCGGAGCATTGGCTATTTGCCGCCACGGAGGCAGGACCCTTTGTACTTGACCTCAGTCGGGATCAATGGCACTATCTGGGCAATGCCTGCACGCCCCAACAGACCTACTGGTCGGTCGAGTACCTCGCCGATCAGAATCGGGTGCGCTTTGGCACCTACGGACGGGGAATTTGGGATTTTGAGTTCCGCAGCAATCCGAGTACGGCCAATACGAATGCCTTAAAAAAAGCATCAGCAATGGCTTTATTCCCGAATCCTACTACCGATTTAATCTGGATAGATCACGTTGAGCCAGGGCCTTTTCAATTACGTAATGCCCGGGGGCAGGTCGTTAAAAGTGGACAGCTTCGAGCGGAAAGGACGCAAATTTCTCTGGGCAACTTACCGCCCGGAATGTACTATCTCCAACTCAGCCGGCCTGGGGCGGTGATCCAAAGAATTGTTAAGCATTAAGACCTGCTTACTGAACTTGCTGCAGCTTACGCAAATCAAGGCCGGTAAAAATATCCCTCAGAACTTGATCTTGCTCCAGGTCACCTCCTTCAATATTAATGATAAATCGGTCTTCGAGAATGACCGATAATTGTCCGTCTTTGGTACGGGAATCGTATTTTTCGAAGGCTTTATGGCCGTCAATTTTAGTGGTGCGTTCGTAGCCCGTATCGGTCTCCCGGTCTACCTCGACCATCGACCAGGCCGCAAAACCGGTGACAATCCCCGCAAAACCAGCGCCGTCTACGATATTGATATCTACTTTCGTATCTCCCTTTCCGTATTTCGCCTTGGCAACACTGTATTTTAGGCCAGCCATACCCGTTTTTTCACCCTCCAGGCTCGTTCGATCCAGACCGGCCAGGCGCTCGGGTAATAGAGCTTTTAATTCGCGGAAGTCTACAGCTTCTACCTCCTGCCCGTCGTTGAGATCCCGCAGGGCATTAGAGATGACATTCGAAATATCTTCCGGACTGTTGACCGCTACTTCGTCACCATTTCCATCGGTAATCGTTCCTTCGACGTTGACCGAATTATCGGAAGCGTTCTCTGGCTGATCACCAGAACAAGCAACCATCAGAATGGAAAAAAGCAACAAAATGAAATTGGAAAAGGAAATAGTTTTCATAGATTTTGGTTTAATACAAGAAGCAGAAGTAATATGCACTACTTCTGCTCCTTCAACAAGTATAATAGACAAACGCCCTTTTTTATTCGTTATTATCCGATTTTTTCTCCGGACGCATTTGCGGGAAAAACAGTACCTCCTGAATAGAAGACTGATTCGTCAGCAACATCGTCAGGCGATCAATACCGATCCCCAATCCGGAGGTGGGCGGCATCCCGTATTCCAGGGCACGCAGAAAATCTTCGTCCAGTACCATGGCTTCATCATCCCCGCGAGCCGCCAGTTTCAGTTGTTCTTCGAAGCGTTCGCGCTGATCAATCGGATCATTGAGCTCGGTATAGGCATTGGCAATCTCTTTGCCGTTGACAAATAACTCAAAACGCTCTACCAATCCATCTTTAGAACGGTGTTTCTTGGCCAGTGGCGTCATCTCAATCGGATAATCCGTGATGTAGGTTGGCTGAATTAGGTGATCTTCTACCTTTTCGCCAAAGATCTCATCAATGAGTTTACCCCGGCCCATGGATTCATCGATCTCAATGTGCAGGTCTTTACAAACCTTGCGCAGGGCTTCTTCGTCCATCTCTGAGATATCGATGCCCGTATATTCTTTGATGGAATCGTACATGGATAAGCGACGGTACGGCCCCTTAAAATCAATGGTATATTCTCCTACCGCTACCTTCGTATCGCCCTCATTAACGGCTTGGGTGATGTATTCCAGACACTGCTCCACCATCTCCATCATCCAATCATAATCTTTGTAGGCCACGTAAATCTCCATCGAGGTGAACTCGGGGTTATGGGTCCGGTCCATTCCTTCGTTACGAAACATCTTCCCAATCTCGTAGACCCCATCGTAGCCCCCCACGATCAGGCGCTTCAGGTATAGCTCATTGGCAATACGCATATAAAGCGGCATGTCGAGGGTATTGTGGTGAGTCGCAAAAGGGCGGGCCGCAGCACCTCCGTGGATAGGCTGTAGGATGGGCGTCTCTACTTCCAGCCAGCCCTGATCGTCAAAATAGCGGCGCATAGCGGAGATAACCCGGCTACGGGTCAGAAAAATCTGGCGTACTTCCGGATTTACCGTAAGGTCGACATAACGCTGGCGGTAGCGCAGTTCCGGATCGTTAAAAGCATCGTAGGTTTCGGTTTCTCCCGTCTCCTCGTTGACCTTGGTTTTCACGACCGGCAGTGGACGTAAAGACTTGCCTAAAACGGTTAGCTCCTGGACGTGTACCGTGGTTTCGCCCATTCTGGTCTTAAAGACAAAACCTTTGACGCCAATAAAATCGCCAATATCCAGTAGCTTTTTGAATACCTTATTATATAGATCTTTATTTTCGTCCGGACAGATTTCATCGCGGGCCACGTAAATCTGAATTCTGCCGGCACTATCCTGCAACTCGGCAAAGGAGGCTTTACCCATCACGCGTTTCATCATCAGGCGTCCGGCCAGGTAGACCTCTTTGAGTTTGGGGTCTTCTTCATTTTCTTCAAAAGCTGCTTTGACCTCTTTACTGTGGGCATTCACCGGGAAGGCGGATGCCGGGAAGGGATCGAAGCCCAATTCTTTGATTTTTTCCAAATTCTCTCGGCGGACGATTTCCTGTTCGCTTAGTTGCATAGTTGGGTATTTATTTAATATTCTTCGGTAGAACTTTTCCTTCAAACAAAAAGTTCTCAATGAGCGGGCAAAAATACCACTTTCTCAACTATTTTTGTTAACCCTTGTTCAAGAACTTCAGTTAGCGCGCATAAAAAAAGATGGTACGGAGCTTATGCTAAAGATTGCTTTTTCGCCTATTTACAAATATCAACTTCCCGACGGTCATCGCTTCCCGATGATTAAGTACGAATTGATCCCCGAACAGCTTCTCTACGAAGGGACGGTAAGCGAAGCGAACTTCTTTCATCCCGAGCCGCTGTCGGAAGCGACCATTCTACTCACCCACCACCCCGATTACTGGAAAAAACTACAAAGCCAAAGCCTCAGTCGTAAAGAAGAACGCGCCATTGGCTTTCCGATGCGGCCCGACCTGGTACGACGCGGACGCCACATCGCGCGTGGCACCCTCGATTGTGCGCATTATGCCCAGCGCTACGGTGTCGCCATGAATGTAGCCGGCGGTACCCACCACGCCTACCCCGCCCACGGCGAGGGCTTTTGTGTGTTTAACGACATCGCCATCGCCGCCAACCACCTCTTGGAACACGAAGGGCTGAAGCGTATCCTGATCGTCGATCTAGATGTACACCAGGGCAATGGTAATGCCTATATTTTTCAGAATGATCCCCGGGTCTTCACCTTTAGCATGCACGGGGCTAAAAACTATCCCCTGCGTAAGGAAGCTTCTGACCTGGATATCGGTTTGCCCGACAAAACGCAGGGCAAGGCCTATCTCAACATCCTGCGCGAGACCTTGCCGCGTTTACTCGATCAGGTGCAACCCGAACTGGTCTTCTACCTGTCGGGGGTTGACGTCCTGGAAACCGATAAGCTCGGACGATTAAGCCTGAGTATCGAAGCCTGTAAACAGCGGGATCGAATGGTCTTAGAACTTTGTAAACGCCATCGGGTACCCTTAGCCATCAGTATGGGAGGCGGGTATTCCGAACGCATTGCCCACATTGTAGAGGCACACGCAAATACCTTCCGAATGGCACAGGATTTGTTTTTTTAGCCTAGAAAAGATTTACTTTGATGCTGTATCTGTGAGGAGGGAACCCTCTGGCTGGCAGGGATACCCAAAATAAAAAAGTCACACTTGATGTGTGACCCTTTCAATTATAATCCCATGAACATATCCAAAATTAATTCTCAATTTTATTTTATTTTAATACGTACAAATTTTGATATTACAATTAGCTACGTATCTTTACGCCACAATCATAACAGATCATAATCTCGACACTACTTATATAATCCCATGAATGTGAACGACCGGGTGGCTTTTAAGCCACCTTTTTTTATTTTTACATGGAAAAAGATGTCGCCCCGCCCGAGGGCGGAGCGATTATCGTTATAATCCCATGAACATATTTTCAACTGTTGAGCAACCCTTTGGTCGCTGATATCTTGCTGCACTATTTCCTTCTCACATTACAAATATGCACTCAATTGCCCCCCCTGACAAGTACATTTTTAACTCATTGTGAAAATTAAAAGGATTAAAAAAAACATAATACACTGCAATTCAAATGATTACAACGTATCGATGTGAAAATAAAATAAAAATGTGCCCGCTTTTCTAATCGAAAAACGGGCACATTTCATTTCAAATTAGCCTAATTTCTTATTCTTCCTCGGTCGCTGCGCTTTTAGCACTGGCTTCTTTGGCCTCCTGAGCCGCTTTCACTCTGGCTTTGGCTTCGCCGTATTCTTCTTTCAGCTCATCCCCCACTTCCTTAGCCCGGTCGCGTACCTCTTGAAAGGTTTCCCCTAGCTTATCTTCCATTACTTCGGCTATTGCCCTAGCCGTATCTACAACATCCACAAAGGCTTCGCCCAGCGTAGCCGCGGCGGCCGACAAGAAATTTTCTTGTTTAGCAGGCGTATCTTTTTGGGGCTTTGTTCCTTTATCCATCGCGGCGGCGGCTTTTTTCAACTCTTCCTTCTTGTCTTCGTAGGTCGCCTTGGTCGCTTTTTTAATATCCCTGGCAATTTTTTCCTCCGCTTCTTTTTTCGCCTCTGCCACGCGTTCTTGCTCTTTGCGCTCCGCTTCTTTCTTTTTGAGTGCTTCCAGCTTTTTCTCTAGTTCTGTTTTGGTATTGAGCATATCGTCCAATTTCTCTCTTTTCGAACGAATACGCTCTTCGATCATGACCAACTTGGCCTGGCGGATCTGCGCTTCTAACTGGCCATCGGTACGTTCAATTTTGCGACGTTGAAACTTCAAATCATCCTCGTCGCGCTGGATAGATCGTTCCATTTTATTGATGGCATTAAGCAGGCCATCGTAGCGCTTTTTCAAACGCTCCAGGGGCGAACGATCTTTGTTTGCCCCGGGACCAAAACGCTTTTCCTTAACCGTTTTAAAGGCTCCGTCCAGCCGCTCCCACACCTTCGAGCGATGTTCTTTGGTGAGCTTGGTATGCTTAAAGTTCCGTTGTAATTTCTTTAGTTCCTCAAAGATGGATTGCAGTCTTTTATCTTTATTGATTTTATCTTCGATTTCGGCTAAACGCTCCATAAAGAAATCCCGCTGCTCTTCCGATTTTTTCTTAAACTCCTCATCCATTTTTGAGCGCAGTTGCTTCATTTCCGAGAAGAGCGCATTGGTCATATCCCTCAGGGTATCGGCGTGCTCCTTAAAAAGGTTTCGATCTCTGAGCTGGGTTTGCACCTTACTCCAAAAGCCTTTGAGCTCTTCCCATACCCCCGCATCGAAAGCATTTAGTTTTTCAATGCGATCCCGTAGTTCTTCCAGCTCTGATTTGTAGGCCTGGTTCAGTTTTCCGGATAAGACAATAAAGTGCCACTCCGTTTGGGCGCGAACGATCAGGTCTTCTCTTTCGGCTTTGAGGCCTTCCGGCAAAAGGCGATCCGTAACGGTCAGCTGCTTTTGTTCTGATTCGTATCCTTCCGGAAAGGCCACCGCTTTATCATTACGCCATTCCTCCATCATCAGCTTGTAAAAGCCTTCGGTAACCATTTTTTCAGGAAAGGTGTAAATATTAACGGTGCTGCTCTCCGTCAGTAGTTCCAGTGCAATCAATACTTTTTCTTCTTGTGCGTTTGATCCCCAGACGACTAGTTTGGTCTTCATGATACTGCAAGTAATTTCGTTAAAACAATGAGGCCTTGGCCATCAAGGCCGGACCTATCCGGTACTGGTAGTAGCCCACGGTTTGATTGGCAGGCTGCCCAAATTTAGAAAAACTTCTGGTCTTTAATATACTTTCTCGCCGATCAACTGCTGTGCGTGCAGGTATTCTGCAATCTGTACCGTATTTGTAGCGGCACCTTTGCGCAAGTTATCCGCGACGATCCAGAGATTTAAGCCATTGGCAATCGATTCGTCCCGGCGAATACGCCCCACAAATACGGGGTCCTGGTCTTTTGCAAAGCGGGGCATCGGATAATGATTACCAGCCAGATCATCCTGCACCACCAACCCGTCGGCTTCTCGTAATATCTGCTTAACGGTTTCTATTTCAAAAGGTTGGTGAAACTCTACATTTACTGCCTCACTATGTCCGCCGTGCACGGGTACTCTTACCGCCGTCGCCGTAATATTGATTTCCGGTGCCGAAAGGATTTTACGGGTTTCGTGGACCAGCTTCATCTCTTCTTTGGTGTAATCATTGTCCAAAAACACATCGCAATGGGGCAGACAATTTTCAAAAATGGGATGGGGATAAGCCATCTCTCCCGGATCGGGTTTAAAACCCTTACTTTCCAGGTTATACTGCTTGACGGCTTTGACACCAGTGCCGGTAAAGGACTGGTAAGTAGAAATCACCAGGCGCTTGATTCCAAATGCCTTATGTAGTGGTGCCAGGGCCACCACCATTTGTATCGTCGAACAATTAGGATTGGCGATAATTTTATCTTCTGCACCTAATGAAGATGCATTAACCTCCGGTACGATCAACTTCTTATCAGCTTCCATGCGCCAGGCCGAAGAATTATCGACCACGGTCGTGCCCACTTCGGCAAACCTGGGTGCCCATTCCAGCGAGGTACTTCCACCCGCTGAGAATAAAGCCACGTCGGGTTTGCGATTGATGGCCTCCTGCATACCCATCACCTCATATTCTTTCCCTTTGAACCTTACTTTTTTTCCTACCGAGCGTTCGGATGCTACCGGCAGCAACTCACTTACCGGAAAGTCCCTTTCTTCCAATACTTTACACATTACGTTACCGACTAATCCGGTAACTCCAACTACTGCTACTTTCATTTTTTGCTGTTTTTTGAATAAACGAATGAGGTTTAAAGCAGAAAATTAAACCCCGCCAGTTCTTTTTTTGACTGATCTAAGGTAAGTTTGCAATGCGCAAATATAAGGGCAAAAATAAACACTTACCATACCTCAAGACCATGAAAAGCCTACTTTTTACGACAATCACCAGCCTTTTGACGCTAATTTCACTTTCCGCCCAACTCACCGACGATTTTTCCGGGCCGAATCTGAATAGCCAGGTAGATTGGCAGGGCGACACCAGTCTTTTTCGCATAAGTGAAGGCCAAATTCAAGTCTACCACCCCGATGCTTCCGGTAATAATACCGCCCAGCTCTACGCAGCGGCCCCCAGTAGTATGGAGGCCTTTACCACCTGGCGCTTTGCTTTTCAGCTCAATTTTAGCCCTTCTCCTGGCAACTTTGCCCGCGTATATCTGGCCGCCAGCTCCAGCCAGCTAAGTACCGCTAATGCCTATTACCTGCAAATCGGTGGTATTTCGGGCAGCGATGATGCCCTCGTACTTTATCGACAGGACAGCAACGGTGATCGTCAGGCCATACTAAGCGGACAGGTAGGGGCCGTGGCGAACGATCCCGCCAGCGCACAGCTGCAAATCACCCGTACTCCCGAGGGGCTCTGGACCCTGGAGACCGATTACAGCGGTGGTACCGCATTCCAAATGGAAGACGCCGCACTGGACGACACCTATAATCAGCTTTCCTATTTTGGCTTTTACTGCCGCTATACGGCTACCCGTAGTGAACGCTTTTTCTTTGATGATGTTTTTGTTAACCCTTTATATGTCGATACCTTCCCTCCGACACTGGACAGCGTCTTTGCCCTGGATCTCGAAACCCTCCAGCTGGTATTGAGCGAACCCCCCGGCCAGAATGCACTACAGCCCGAACGCTATTCTATTTCCGGCGGTATTGGTCAGCCCCTGGCCGTAAGCACCTTACCCGATCGGGACCATGCCGTTCAATTAAGGCTTAGTCAGGCCCTCCAAAACCTTCGGTCCTATACCGTACAGATCAATGGCATAGCGGATCGCAGGGGTAATACCGCCGAAATCCTGAATGGCCAATTTTCGGTACGCATTCCCCAAGCTCCGCAATCCGGAGATCTTTTACTGAGTGAGGTCTTATTCAATCCACAATCGGGGGGTGAAGACTTTATTGAAGTCTACAACGCTTCCCCAAAGCTCCTGGATTTAAACGGCCTGCTCATTAGAAACACCTTTAAGATAAGCGGCAAAACGGAAGAAGACATTAAGCAGGAAGTATTACTACTCCCTGGACAGTACCTGGCCATTACCGATGAGGTTGCCGATATTCGCGCTCGCTATCCCCTACCCGACACCGCCCGGTTCTTTGCCAATGATCTGCCTACGCTTGACGCCGACCAGGGAAATGTTAGTTTATTCCATAATAATCAGCTCTTGCAATCCTTTGACTACTCGGAGACCATGCATAACCCCTTACTGGATAATAACCGAGGGGTCTCCCTCGAACGACTGTCCTTTCTCCTGCCAGAAAATGATCCGGAGAATTGGGCTTCCGCCACGGCTGCTACCGGATTGGCCACCCCGGGTTACGCTAATTCACAGCGGGTTCGCCCCCAAATTGATGCCGGTAATATCTTCGAATTGGAGCGCAAAACTTTCTCGCCGGATGGCGATGGCTTTGAAGATCTGCTGCTACTCCATTACCAAACGGAAAACCCTGGGTATCTGGCCAATATACAGGTCTTTGATGCGCAGGGCCGCCCCGTAAAACACCTCAGCCGCAACGAATCCCTGGCCAGCCGCGGACTGATCACCTGGGATGGTACTAATCAGGAAGGAAGAAAAGCCAGAACGGGGATTTACGTACTCTGGATTGAATTATTTACGCCCAGAGGAGATAAAAAAGTCAAAAAATTGACTTGCATACTGGCCAGCAGGCATTAGAGAGCAGCCAACTTCATAATATAATCGAAATCTTCTTATATTCATTGCCACAAAAAACAACGCGATGAATAGCAAGCTCACTTTTTCTACGCTTTTAATAAGTGTACTCCTTCTTACCTTTGGCTGCCAGTCTCCGTCAGCCAGGATTAGTCCCCAAAAAAATGATCGCATCGCCTTTATCGGTGGTAACTTATGCTCACGGATGATCAACTATGGCCATTTGGAGACGGCTATTCAGGCCTCTTACCCTCAGGACTCCTTACTTATCCGCAATATGTGCGACGGAGGGGATCGGCCTGGTTTTCGGCCACATTCCGGCCGGGATTCTGCCTGGGTTTTCCCGGATGCCAGTGCTTTTCAGGACGAATATGCCCAGCCATCGGGCAGCATAGGGCACTTTCGTTATCCCGACGAATGGCTCGACAGCCTGGATATCGACATCATCCTCGCTTTCTTTGGCTACAGCGAATCTTTTGAAGGAGCTGAGGGCCTCGATAACTTCAAGGCCGAGCTGAGCGCCTTCGTGGAGCATACGCTTGCGCAAAAATACAACGACCAAAATGCCCCAGACTTAGCTCTTGTATCCCCCATTGCTTTTGAAGACCTCTCCGAGCAATACGACCTGCCAGACGGCACGACCGAAAACGAGCATCTCGCGATGTATACCCAGGCGATACGGGAAGTAGCCGAGACCTACGAATTACCCTTTGTTAACGTTTTTGAGGCCAGCCAGGACTGGTATCAACAATCCGAGGATCCTCTCACCATCGATGGTTTTCAGCTAAATAACGAGGGCAATGTCCAGTTAGCAAACTACCTGTCCCGTCGCCTTTTTGATAAAAATCCGTCGGGCAAAGTTGATCTCGCCAGGGTAAATGCCGCGGTTCAGGATAAAAACTGGTTCTGGCACCACGACTATAAGATACCCAACGGCGTACACGTGTACGGCCGGCGCTACAATCCTTTTGGTCCCGACAACTATCCGGCGGAGCTGCAGAAAATTCGCGAGATGACGGATATCCGCGATCGCAATATCTGGGCCAGTCTACAGGGAACTACACTACCCCTGGACAGCCTCGATGCCCAAACCAATCCGCTACCTCCCGTGGCTACCAACTACGAAACCAGAGAAGGCAGTGAGCCTCCCCGTTATCTCTATGGCCAGGAAGCCCTGGATCACATTGAAGTACCCGAGGGCTACCAAATCGAACTTTTTGCCTCCGAGCGGGAGTTTCCGGACCTGGCGAATCCCGTACAGCTTTCTTTTGATAATCAGGGCCGGCTCTGGGTAGCCACCATGCCCACTTATCCGCATTACCGCCCGGGCGATCCTAAACCCAACGATAAATTGATCATCCTGGAAGATACCGACGGAGATGGCAAAGCCGACAAACAGACCACTTTTGCCGAGGGGCTACACCTTCCCGTAGGCTTTGAATTTGCTCCCGAAGGCGTATACGTCTCACAGGGTACGAATCTAAAATTAATTAAAGATACCGACGGAGATGACCGGGCCGACGAGATCGAGATCATTCTGAGTGGTTTTGACGATCACGATACCCACCACGTAATCAGTGCTTTTTGTGCCGATCCCTCCGGAGCCATTCTCATGGGCGAAGGTGTCTTTTTACATACTAATGTAGAGACCCCCTACGGCACCGTACGGGCGACCAATGGTGGCTTCTACCGCTACAGTCCTCAGCGCAAGCGACTGGAACGACACGCCCAGCTTTCCATTCCCAATCCCTGGGGCATTGCCTTTGACGCCTGGGGGCAGCACTTCTTTGCCGAAACCTCCGGTCCGGATGTGCGATGGATGATGCCGGGTAGCATTAAATCGCGTTACGGAGTAGCTACCCATAAATCCTACAGTATTATCGAGCAGGCCCAGCGCGTTCGCCCCACTTCCGGTCTGGAGTTCGTCTCCAGCCGCCATTTCCCCGAGGAGGTACAGGGAGATATGCTGATCAATAATACCATCGGCTTTTTGGGTACTAAACAGCACCAAATGATCGAAGACGGCACGGGCTACTCCACCAAACACCGCCTAGACTTAACTCAAGGGGACGATCCCAACTTCCGCCCCGTGGATATGGAATTTGCTCCCGATGGCTCTTTATACCTGGTCGATTGGCACAATGTATTGATTGGGCACATGCAACATAATGCCCGAGACCCTCTGCGTGATCACGTACACGGAAGAATTTATCGAATTACGTACCCCAGCCGTCCGCTGGTAGAGCCCGCCGAGGTCGCCGGAGCCAGTATCGAGACTTTATTAGACAACCTCAAGTTACCCGAATACCGCACGCGCTACCGCACGCGACGAGAACTTCGAGGACGGGATCAGGCGCCGGTCTTAACCGCTTTGGAAAATTGGTGGAAAAACCTGGACGATTCCACTCCGGAATACGAACGTTGGCTACTCGAAGGATTATGGGTAAGCTGGGGCATGAATCAGGTCAATCAGGAGCTGCTAGAGGCAGTACTCCGGGCAGAAGACCATCGGGTGCGCGCCGGAGGCGTACGTGTGCTGCGCTATATGCATCACCAGGTCGACAATGCAGAAGAACTGTTTCAGGCCGCTGCACTCGACCCACACGGCCGCGTACGCCTGGAAGCCATTGTTGCCTCCTCCTGGCTGAAGCCGGAGCAGGGACTGGCCATTTTGGCGGAAGCCGGAAAACTCCCCCTCGACAATTGGATGATCCACGCCTACCGCACTGCCGAAGCCCATCTCAATAATGAAGCCGTACAACCCGCCCCGAAAACCGAAGCACCCACCTACCTGAACAAGGAGGAAGTAGCCCTTTACGAAAAGGGAGCTAAGATTTTCGAAAGAGAAGGCTACTGTGGCACCTGTCACCAACAAGACGGGCAGGGATTGGAAACCGTAGGGTATCCGCCACTTGCTGGCTCGGAGTGGGTAATGATCGATACTGATCGATTGATAAAGTTAACCCTAAAAGGCCTTTATGGCCCCATCACGGTAAAGGGTAAACAATACGATCCGAAAGTCCCCATGACCGCCTACGAAGGCTTAATGAACGACGAAGAGGTGGCTGCGGTATTAACCTACGTACGTAACAGTTGGGGTAATGAGGGTACCGTAATTACCCCGGAGCAAGTCCGGAAAGTCCGAGCCGCTGTCAAAGATAAAGAAGGGTACTACGAACCGCGAGAACTTGAGCTTCAATAAGTACTAAAATGGATTATTTTCGAAAACGCCTGGCTAGCTTTGGCTACGCTTTTAAAGGAATAGCCACGCTATTTCGCACCCAGGCCAATGCGCAAATCCATCTGCTCGCCATCATCGCGGTCGTGGTCCTGGCCTACGCATGCTCCTGTAGTCCGACGGAATGGGCCATTTTGACCCTAACCATGGGTAGTGTCCTGGTAGCGGAGTCTTTCAATACTGCGCTGGAGTTTTTAACGGACCTGGTTTCTCCGGATTACCACGAACTGGCCGGAAAAGCCAAGGATGTGGCCGCCGCTGGCGTTTTATTTACGGCCATCGTTGCCGTGGCCGTAGCTATTTTTATATTTTTACCGAAAATCATTCTAATCATTCAATGAATCAATCTAAGGAGCTTCGCTTTAGTTGTAAACATTTCAGGGAATTGAATATTGAGGAATTGTACGCCAGTATGCAGTTGCGACAGGAAGTCTTTGTCGTAGAGCAGGATTGCCCCTACCTCGATGCCGATGGTAAGGACCAGCGGAGTTGGCACCTCTTAGCCTGGCAGGGGCAAGAACTCGTAGCTTACACCCGACTGGTGCCCAGGGGCGTTTCTTATCCCGATTATGTATCCATCGGTCGGGTCGTCACCCATAAATCCGTTAGGGGGACCGGGCTAGGCAAAGCTCTGATGCGGGAATCTATCAATCAAATGCAGCACTTATTCCCGGATGAGCCCGTTAAGATGTCAGCACAATGCTATCTGATTAACTTCTACGAATCTTTTGGCTTCAAAACCAAGGGAGCAGAATACCTGGAAGATGGGATTCCACACATCGCGATGATCAAGGGGTGAAGCATTATTCAAAATAAAAACTAATATATCGTGTCAAAGAAATCCTTATTATTACTCGCCGCTTTAATTACCGTGCATCTTGCTTTTGCTCAGGGCACCCAATTGTTACGCCAGCCCGATATCAGTACTGATCATATTGTTTTCACCTACGGCGCTGACCTGTGGATCGCTAATAAAGATGGAAATAACCTCAAGCGATTGACCAGTACACCCGCGGTGGAAAGCAATCCTCACTTTTCTCCCGATGGCCAGTGGATTGCCTTTTCTTCTAATCGTTCCGGAAGCGCTTCTGTTTATGTAGTGGCCAAAGAGGGCGGCATGCCCAAAAGACTGACCTGGCACCCCTCCGGCGCCAATGTGCGGGGTTGGACACGCGACGGAAAGCACATCCTTTATGCCTCTACCCGAGAGACCGCACCGGTACCCCACAATAAATTATGGACCGTACCGGTCGGAGGTGGACCTTCCACCCAATTATCGGAACAATGGGGCTACGATGGTTCTTTTGCGCCAAATGGCCAGAAAATAGCCCTCGACAGGATGAGCCGATGGGACACCGAATGGCGGGCCTATCGCGGAGGACAAAATACGCCACTCATCATTCTCGATCTGGAGGATCAAAGCGAAGTACTTCTGCCAAATGAAAAAACGACCGACATCCAACCTACCTGGATCGGAGACGAAATTTATTTCTTGTCCGACCGCGACTGGACCATGAATGTCTGGGCCTATAATCCCCAGGATGGGGGTCTGCGTCAGGTCACTGCATTCGAAGACGTAGATGTAAAGCATTTAAACTTCCACGACGAAGCCTTGGTCATCGAACAAAATGGCTATCTACACCTCCTCGATCCACAAACGGGTGAAACCAGACCGGTCAATATTGATATTCAGGCCGACTTCCCGTGGGCAGCCACCGCCTGGGAAGATGTCAGTAGTCGTGCTACCTCCGTCTCTCTCTCCCCTACCGGAAAGCGGGTATTGATGGAAGCCCGTGGAGATATTTTTACCGTTCCGGTAGAATACGGAGACCCAAGGAACCTTACCCGGAGCTCTGATGCCGCCGATCGACGCCCGATCTGGTCACCTAAAGGAGATAAAATCGCCTGGGTCTCTGATCTGGGGGATGGTGGCTATGCCATATACCTCAGTGGTCAGGACGGCTTTGAGGAACCCCAAAAAATAAATATTGGTGTCTCTAAATTGATTTGGTCACCTGCCTGGTCACCCGATGGAAAATATCTTGCCTTTGCAGATGACGACGTCAGAATACGAGTCCTTGATCTTGAAACCGAGACCATAAAGACTATCGATACCGGTGGCAACAACCTCGATCGGTCCCGGACTGGCTTAAGTTGGGCACCAGACAGCAAAAAATTGGCTTACGTAAAAAGCGGGACCAATAATTTCCGCAGAATCTGGATATGGGATGCCGAAAAAGACCTTAGCCAGGCGCTGACAGATCCTTTTGCAGATGCTTTTGCACCCGCCTGGGACCAAGATAAAAAACACTTCTATTTCCTGGCCAGCACCGACTTGGCATTAGCCTCAGGCTGGGCAAATACCAGCTCCATTCAAGCAGATCCATCTTATGCCGCTTACGTGGTTGTCTTGCAGGAAGATCAGGACTCGCCCTTTATACCCCGTAGTGACGAAGAGAAAGAGACCGAAGAAGAAGAGGAGCAAGAAAAAGAGCAGGAGGAAGAAGATTCAGAAGAAAGTGAGGATCAGGAAGCAACAACAGCAAATGGGTTACAAATCGATTTTGAAGATATCGGCCGCCGTACCGTTGCACTGGATATGCCAAGTGGTAATTACCGCTCAACTGCTAGTGGCCCGGCGGGTTCAGTCTTTTTTGCCCAGCGCAAGCCAGGCTCACCGGGCCTCACGCTTCAGAAATTCACCTTAAAAGAACGCAAACCGACCGAATACCTGTCCGGGGTTCGTCAATTCAGCATCTCTGCCGATGGCAAAAAGCTGCTGGCTCAGATCGGACCGGGTTGGCAAGTCAGTAATACGGCGGGAAAATCCGGAAAAGGCGGGAAGAAATTTCAGGTCAAGTTGGAGATGAAACTCGATCGAATGGCGGAATGGGCACAAATGTTTGAAGAAGCCTGGCGCTATGAGCGCGATTATTTCTATGATCCCAATCTACACGGTCGCGATTGGCAAAAGGTCTACGATAAATACGCCCCTATGGTCCCTTACATTCGCCATCGGGCTGATCTTACTTATCTGCTTGACCAGGTTAACGGTGAATTATCCGTTGGACACAGCTTTGTGTTTGGCGGAGATTATCCCGATACGAAAGATAGTCCAGTGGGATTACTGGGTGCCGATTTCAGTGCCGCGGGGGATTACTGGAGAATTGATCGCATTTTCACCACCGAAAGTTGGAATCCTAACCTATCCAGTCCACTGGATCGACCAGGACTTAAGCTTGAGGAAGGAAATTATCTGGTAGGGATAAATGGTCAGGAACTCAACAATCAGGAAAATCTTTTTCAGGCACTCGACGGTACGCTTGGCAAACAAACTACTCTGCATCTCAATGATCGCCCCGAATTTGAGGGGGCCTGGACGGAAGTGGTCGAACCCATCCGCAGCGAGAATGCCTTACGACAGCGCGCCTGGGTAGAAGATAATCGACGCAGAGTCGATGAGCTTTCAAATGGCAAACTCGCCTACGTTTGGGTACCCAATACCGGTGGCCCTGGCTTTGTCTCCTTTAATCGCTATTTCTTTGCCCAGCAGGATAAGCAGGGAGCAGTAATTGATGAACGCTTCAACGGTGGCGGATTACTCGATGATTATATGGTCGACCTGATGACCCGCTCCATCCGGGCGGGCCTGACTAATGAAGTCCCTGACGGACGCCCCTTCCGCTTACCCGCAGGTATTCTGGGACCTAAAGTATTATTGATCAATGAACGAGCCGGTTCGGGAGGAGATTTCTTCCCCTGGGTCTTTCGGCAGCAAAATGCAGGGCCGCTAATTGGTGCAACAACCTGGGGCGGCCTGGTCAAATCGTCAGTGCACTATCCTCTGGTAGACGGCGGCGCATTGACGGCTCCGGATAATGCCGTTTTTGACCCCATCAATAATGAATTCGTAGCTGAGAATGAGGGGGTAGCTCCGGATATTGCCGTAAGGCAGACCGCACGGGCACTGACGCAAGGGAATGATCCACAGCTGGAACGTGCCGTGGAAGAAGCCCTACGGCTACTGGAAGAACAGGGTAATCAGGAGGTGACCGTTCCGCCCTTTAATACACCGGCTAAAAAGAATTAAATCCGATATCAGTCAATTCGGGCCGTACAGATTCTTCATAACTTGTACGGTCCGTCAAAGTCAAGATGGATTGAAAGATACTTATTTACATAAAGGATTGCGCAGTAAACTAATCGCAGGCTTACGCAAAAAAGGCATCGAGGACGAGCGCATCCTGAAAGCCATGGAGGGACTGCCCCGCCATTTCTTTCTGGATAATGCTTTCGCCGAAAAGGCCTATTTGGATAAGGCCCTGCCAATTGGCAAGGAGCAGACGATCTCCCAACCTTATACCGTAGCGTTTATGACCGAAGCTCTGCGGGTAGAAAAACGACAAAGAGTGCTGGAAATCGGAACCGGCTCTGGCTATCAGGCCGCCATATTAAGTATGCTGGGTGCCCGGGTCTTCACCATCGAGCGGCAGGCTGCCCTGTACCGGCGCACCAGCGAATTATTAAAAAAGCTGGGCTTCCCACAAATCCGCTGCTACCTGCGCGATGGCTACAAGGGGCTCCCAGAAATGGCGCCCTTCGATCGAATCATCGTCACGGCGGGTGCTCCGAAAGTCCCATCCGCCTTACTCGAGCAGTTAAAAATCGGGGGATTAATGATTATCCCCGTAGGCAAAAAATCCCAGCAGATGTACCGCATTACCCGTACGGCGGAAGAGGAGTGGGAAAAAGAAAAACTGGGGCGTTTTCGTTTTGTACCCTTTGTTGAGGGAATTAATCCGGATGAAGACATTTAGTTAATCCTGCGCCCACCGGCCCGGCGAGAGTCCACTATTGTTTTATTTACCTTTTTTAGGTCTACCAAAAGACTAGCATAGGCACTATTGCCCTGCACCCGGTAAAGCTTATCCTCGTAGGTAATGGTTCCTGTCCTTCTTTTCCATTCCCGGGCGCGTAATACGTAACGCCCCCCTACCTGATCACTGGCTCCGAAAACTAAAAAGCGGCGGTCGCTATCAGCTTCAAAACTGACTGCTACCTCGTCGCGATTCGGACTGAACAAGGCGATGCCCGGGGTACCTTCTTTGATCACTACTTGCTCCACTTTTTGGCCGTTAATAATTTTAATTTCTCCGGACTCAATGGTCGAAGCACTACCGCCTACCCGGCGGGTCATAACGATGTCATCGGAGAGATAAAATTGAATTTGTCGAAGATCATCTTCCGTCCAGCGGTTCTGCCGCACCATATTTTCCGTAAGGGGCGATAAGCGCGGGCTACAAGAACTCAGGGTCAAAAAACCCAGAAAAAGCAGGTAAAAAATTTTTCTCATCAGTGTTTTTCTTAACAATTTAAGGCAAACTGGCTTTCGCCAAAAGGCCTTTCAGAAAACTTTAACCGCATTTAACAAGGTTTAACGCTTGGACTGAAAAAAGCGCTTGAGTAGTTCCGCCGCTTCTTCTTCCAGGACACCTGCGGCTACCTGGGTACGGGGGTGCAACAACTCCTTGCCAAAGCGCATAAACCCCCGCTTCTCGTCACTAGCGCCGTACACCAGGCGACCAATTTGTGCCCAGGCCAGGGCTCCGGCACACATCACGCAAGGCTCCAGGGTCACGTACAGCGTACATTCGTTCAGGTACTTACTGTCGAAATAATTAGCGGCAGCGGTGAGGGCGATAATCTCTGCATGCGCTGTCACATCCCTCAATTGCTCCGTAAAATTATGCCCCCGGGCAATGATCTGCTGCTCCGCTACCACAATGGCCCCTACGGGAATCTCCCCCCGTTCGAATGCCTGCTCGGCCTCCTGCATGGCTTTGCGCATAAAAAAAGTATCATCGTAAGCTTCCAGCATGGCTTTTGTTTTTTTCACCGACCAAAATAAAATAATTCAAAAAAAACTTGGCGTTGTACCTCATTTATTATTTACCTTTGCGCATGGAAAGAATAAAAACAGATACAGCCAAATTTACCGGCGAGGCGCTTACCTACGATGATGTACTCCTGCTGCCCGCCTATTCTGAGGTTCTTCCACGCGAAGTGGATATTTCTTCACAACTTACCCGAGAGCTAAGACTGAATACGCCCGTTGCTTCCGCCGCTATGGATACGGTGACCGAAGCCAAACTTGCCATTGCCATGGCTCGCCAGGGCGGTATCGGTATGATCCAC
>Ga0209938_1000238_pt1 | contig 29944 bp, 27 predicted proteins | sample SalPonR2_C_D1_MG_FD_185708 | JGI IMG/M metagenome (GOLD analysis project Ga0209938, IMG submission 185708) | Salt pond soil microbial communities from South San Francisco under conditions of wetland restoration - Salt Pond MetaG R2_C_D1_MG... ... | reverse complement strand
CGGGCACAACCAACTGTGGGCCGGGTATCCGTGCGATCTCGGGGTCGGTGTTCTCGGTCTCGATCTCGAAATCGGCGCCCTCGGGGACGAGATAGCCGATCTCTTCGAGGAACGCCTTGTAGGCGATGCCGTCATGGGCGCCGTGACGGTGCGACTTGTGCCAGTCATCGATCTGGCTCTGGATCAGGTCGCGCTTGTCTAGCAGGGCCCGGTTTTGCGGGCTGAAATCGTGTACAAGCGCAGAAAGGCCCGACCACAGCCGGTCGGCGTCGATGTCGAGGCCGGGCAGAACCTCGGTTTCGACGAACTGCTTTAGGTCCGCGTCGATCCGCAATCCGGCGGTTTCGGTCATCTGTTCAGAGGTTGGCGAATTGGACATGGTCGTTCCCGCGTCATGGGCCGCGACCGGACCGGCGCGCGGTATACGGTCGTGCACAGGGTGGATTTGCCCCGCAGTTCTAGCAGAGGACGATGCCGTGGACATCCGGAAATACGGCGTCATCCTTCTGGAAAGGCAAAGGGTGTTTCTTGCCTGGCGCTGGGAATGCGGCCCCGGGGCGTTCCTCAAACGGCCCAGACCAGATGAGTGAGGTGATAGAAAACCGGTGCGGCGAAAAGTACCGAGTCGAGCTGGTTGAGCACACCGCCCTGGCCGGGGATCAGGTGCGACCAGTCCTTGACACCCTTGTCGCGCTTGATGGCGGCAAAGACCAGCGCGCCGAAATGTCCCGACAGCGATGCTGCCCCGGCCATGAGCATGGCGCCGGGCACACCAAAGGGCGTGAGCCATGCCAGCGCCGCGCCGATCAGCATGGCACTGGCAGTTCCGCAGACCAGGCCCTCCCAGGTGCGCGGCGAAAGGTCCGGAACGATCCTTGTCCGCCCGATGCGGCGGCCGAAGAAGAAATCCAGAAGGTCACCGAACTGCACCACCATCACCAGAAAGGCGATCAGCAGTACGCCGCGGTCCATTGCGACCCCGTCGAACTGCAATTTCAACAGGGCCGGAACGTGGCTGGCACAGTAGACGGCGATCATCAGCCCCCACTGGGTTTCCGCCACCCGCGCCAGGAAACGGTCCGCGTCGCCCCTCAGGGCCGTGAAAACGGGCAGAAGCAGGAAGGCGTAGACCGGGATGAACACCGTGTAGAGTCCCTGCCAGCCCAGTCCCACGAAGACATATTGAAGCGGCAGCACCACGTAGAAGGCCAGCGCCAGGGTCGTGTGATCGGCCTGCCGCTTGTAGGTCAGGGTCAGGAATTCGCGCAGCGCCGCGAGAGAGGCAAAGCCGAACAGCACCAGCACCCCGACCTTGCCGGTCAGCAGCGCCAGCGAGACCAGCAGGACCATGGCCCACCAGCTGTGGACACGGGTCATGTAGGTCTCGATCTCGGGGTTGTCGCCGCCGGGCGCATAACGCGCGCGCAGGCCCTCGCCGATCATCGTCAGGACCAGCAGCAGTCCGCAGGTGCCCAGGAACAGCAGCATGATGTCCAGCCTGGTCGATGTCACGGTGCATGATCCTCGGGCTTGAGTTGGACCAGCGCCCGGGCGGCGCGCTCGAGGAAGGCGTCCTTGTCCTCGCCCTCTTGCAAATGGACGGGTTCTCCGAAGATGACGGTGGTCATCAGCGGCAGGGGGATCACCTCGCCCTTGGGCATCACCTCGGTGAGATTCGCGACCCAGGTGGGCACGAGGTCCACTTGCGGACAGGCGCGCGCGATGTTGTAGAGCCCGGCCTTGAAGGGAAGCAAGGGGTCTTCGGTCATGTTGCGGTTGCCCTCTGGAAACAGGATCAGCGAGGCGCCGTCATTCAGCGCGGCCAGGATGTTGTCCAGCGGGTCGCCGGTGCTGCCATCACGGTCGGGGCGGCGGTCGACCAGCACGCAGTTGAAGACCTCGGGACCGACGAAGGCGCGCAGCGGTGTCTTGAGCCAGTAGTCGGCGGCGGCCACGGGCCGGACATGGCGGCGCAGGTTCGGCGGCAGAACCGCCCAGATCATGGGCATGTCCGCGTTGCTGACGTGGTTTGCGTAATAGACCCGCTGGCGCGGCACAGGGTCCGCCCCCCGCCACTCGGCACGCACCGCCGTGATCAGCCGCGCCAAAAGCGCGATGCCGTGGCCGGTGATATTGGCAGCAAGGCGGCGCAGGGGGCGAAGCGGGCCCGTCATGGGCAAATCCTGACGCACGCGCCGTGAACAGGAAACCTCATGGGCGGGCCAGTCACGCGCCACTGTCCTCGGGCGGCGCCCCGCCGGCAAACAGGTTCGGCTGGTCATGGCACACGGGAGCCTCCTGCATCTCCAGGTGCAGGCCCGTGCCGGTGTAGGGGTGGGCTCGGGCAAGTGCCTCGTCCACTTCGATGCCCAGTCCGGGCGCCTCGGGTGGGCGGACATGGCCGTCCTCCACCCGGATCGTGGAGCGGATCAGTGCGTCGTGGTATGGTGTCTCTATGGTTTCTGCCAAGAGCAGGTTCGGGATGGTCGCGCAAAGCTGCAGGTTGGCCGCCCATTCCACCGGCCCGGCATAGAGATGCGGCGCCACCTGGGCGTTGTAAACCTCGGCCAGTGCGGCGATCTTGCGGGACTCCCAGATGCCGCCTGCGCGCCCCAGTGCCGGTTGCAGAATGGAGACGCCGGCCTGCAGCGCGGCGTGGAATTCCACCCGGGTCGTCAACCGCTCTCCGGTCGAAATGGGTGTGCGCACGGCGGCGGCGACCCTGGCGATTTCCCCGGGCGTGTCGGGCGGGATCGGTTCCTCGAACCAGAGCGCCTGGTAGGGGTCGATAGCCTGCCCCATGCGGATCGCACCGGATGTCGAAAACTGCCCATGGGTGCCGAACAAGAGGTCGGCGCGGGGACCGACAGCTGCGCGGATGGCCCTGCAGAAGGCGACCGAGGTCTCGATGTCATGCAGGCTCGGTTGGTGCCCGCCGCGGATGGTGTATGGCCCGGCGGGGTCGAATTTGACCGCCGTATACCCCTTGTCCACAAGGTCCACCGCGACTTCGGCCGCCATGTCCGCGCTGCCCCAGAAGTCGGGCAGTGGATGATCGGGGCGGGGGTAGAGATAGCTGTAGGCGCGGATACGGTCATTGACCCGTCCGCCGATCAGCGCGTGGACCGGGCGGTCGCGGTCCTTGCCGAGGATGTCCCAGCAGGCGATTTCAAGCCCCGACCAGGCACCCATGACAGTCGGATCGGGGCGCTGGGTGAAGCCCGTCGAGTAGACACGGCGGAACATGAGCTCGATGTTCTCGGGGGATTCGCCGGCCATGTGGCGTGCGAAGACATCGCGGATGACGGCGCGCATGGCGTCGGGCCCGACGCTGCTGGCGTAGCATTCGCCCCATCCCGTGATCCCGGTGTCCGTCGTGACCTTTACCAGGGTCCAGTAGCGCCCGCCCCAGCCCGGGGCCGGCGGCGCCGTGACGATGATGTCGAGGTCCTGCAGCTTCATCGGTCGAACACGATCACGTTGCGTTTCGCTGCGCCCGACTTGGTGTCGGTGATAGCCTCGTTGATGCGTTCCAGCGGGTAACGGCGCGAGATCAGTTCGTCCAGTTTCAGGCGGCCCTGAAGATACAGGTCCACGATCCAGGGAATGTCGCGGGCGATCACCACGTCGCCCATCTTGGACCCGACCAGGGATTGCCCTGACCCGGCGACCATCGCGGCCTCGTAGGTCGAGACGGCCCCGGTGGCGGGCATTCCGACCACGATGATCTTGCCGCCCCGGGCAAGGTAGTGCGGTGCGCTGTCATAGGCTGCCGCCGCGCCGACGGTGACCAGCACCGCGTCGGCCCCGCGCCCCAGGGCGGCCTGGGCATCGCGCCATGGCGTCTCGCCGGTGGCCAGAACCCCATGGGTGGCGCCGAAGGCGCGGGCGGTTTCCAGTTTCTCTTCGGTCATGTCCACGGCCACGATGCGACGTGCCCCCGCGATACGGGCCCCCTGGATCGCGTTGAGGCCGACGCCACCGGCGCCGATGACCACCGCGTCCTGGCCGGGGCGCAGACGCGCGGCGTTGACCACGGCGCCAACCCCGGTGATCACGCCGCAGGCCACCAGCGCGGCCACGTCGAGGGCGATCCCATTGGGCAATGTCACGACCTGGCTGGCATCGACCACGACCTTCTCGGCGAAGCCGCCGCAGGCCATGGCCTGGTGCAGGCGGCCGCCCCCGGCCGTGGTGATAGGGTCGTGGTGGCCGTCCTGCGGCGTTTCACAATCGGTGGGTCGGGCCTTGGCGCAGCTGGGGCACTGTCCGCAGGCCCGGATCAGGGTCACGACCACGCGATCGCCGACCGCGAGCCCGCGCGCGCCTTCACCCAGTGCTGTGACGATGCCCGCCGCCTCGTGCCCGTAGACGGCCGGAAGCGTCCCGCCCCAGGCCCCTTCGGCGAAGGAGATATCCGAATGGCAGACCGCGCAGGCGGCAAGCGTGACCTCGACCTCGCGGCCCCGGGGCGGGCGGATCTCGATCTCTTCCACCTGCAGCGGTGCGCCGAAGTCGTGACAGACGGCGGCCCTTATACGTGTCATTGGCCTCGGGCCTCCCCTCCCGTTGGTGCCATCGGGTCAGGTTGGTCGCAGTCCGCGCTCGCCGCAAGCCTGAAAAACGACACTCACGCGGCGGGTGTTGGGGTCCGCCGAACGGGTGCAAGAAAGACGATCAGGCAGACCAGCATCAGCGCGGCTGACAGCAGGAAGGGCGCGCCGGGCAGGTTCAGCGCGCCGCGGTCCGTGGCCGCCCAGAAGATCTGGGTCATTACCAGCGGCGAGAGGATCTGCGCCAGCGACTTGACCGAGGCGATGACACCCTGCAATTCCCCCTGCTGGTTGTCGGCGGCGATGCGGCTCATTCTGCCCTGCAATGCGGGCGTGACCACCGCCCCCAGCGATGTCAGCGGGATGAAGGCCAGGGCCAGCCAGCCGTTGCCGATCAGCGTCAGAACGACGAAGGCCGACAGGTTGAACACCAGCCCGTAGGTAATAGTTGCACGTTCCCCGAAGCGGCGCAGGATCGGCCCCATCAGGGCGCCCTGCACGATGGCCATCCCGATCCCGAAGAACGCCAGCGACAACCCGACCATGCCTGGCGTCCAGTCGAACCGGGCCTTGGTGAAATAGGCCCAGATCGCGGGGTAGACGATGAAGGCGAACTCGTAGGTGAAGAACAGGAACAACAGCCGCCGCACGCCGTCCAGTTCGGCCACCTTGCGAAACGCCCCGAACGGATTGGCGCGGCCGAGATGGAATGGCCGGCGAATCGCATTCGTGACAGTTTCTGGCAGCACGATGATGCCGAAAACCAGGTTGGCTCCCGCCAGCGCGGCGGCGGCATAGAACGGCGCGCGCACGCCCAGTTCTCCCAGCAGCCCGCCGATGATCGGACCCAGCACGAAGCCCACGCCAAAGGCCGCGCCGACCAGGCCGAAGTTGGTACTTTTCTGTTCCGGCGGCGACATGTCTGCGATGGCCGCACTGGCCGTGGACATGGTCGCGGCGGTGATCCCGGCTATGATGCGTCCAAAAAGCAGCAGCCAGATCGTTTGGGCCGAGGCCATGATGAGGTAGTCCACCCCCATGACGAAGAGCGCGGTCAGGATGACCGGCCGGCGCCCGTAACGGTCGGAAAGCGAGCCCAGGACCGGGCCAAAGAGAAACTGCATCACCGCGAAGCTGGTGGTCAGGATACCGCCCCAGACCGCTGCCGCGCCGATGCCTGATCCGTTCAGCTCGGCGATCAGGTCAGGCAGGACGGGCAGGATCAGGCCGATGCCCATGGCATCTATCACCAGCGTGATTAAAATGAAGGTGAAAGCGCGGCGGCGCTGGGCGGGATGCATGCGAGGTTTTTATCCGGAACCGGGCGGGCCGGGAAGCCTCGACAGGTCAGACGTGGCCGATACCGCGGAAGAATCCGTGGAGACGCTTGGCGAAATCCGACGGCGCGTCGAGGCAGGGCAGGTGGCCCGATCCACGCATCAAGGTGAATTCTGCCCCCGGGATCAACTCGGTGGTTTCTCGCACGAGATCCGGCGGGGTCGATCCGTCGCGATCGCCCGCGATCCCCAGTGTTGGCAGGCGCAGCCCGCTGGTGGGGGAATAGAAATCGGTGCCTGCAATGGCTTCGCAACAGCCGGCATACCCCACTGGGTCACAGAGCAGCAGCCGCTCGCGCGCCCAGGTCGCCGCCGGGCCGTCGCGGTTTTTCGGTCCGAACCATTTTTCCAGCGTCATGTCGGCCACTGCCGCCATCCCTGCGTCGCGCACCTGCGCGGCCCGGTCGTGCCATTGCGCGGGCAGGCCGAACTTGGCGGAACTGTTGGACAGGACTAGCCCGCGCAACATGTCCAGCCGCTTGACAGCCAGTCCCTGGCCGATCATGCCGCCGACCGAATTCCCGACGAAGACCGCGTCGCGCACCTCGAGCGCGTCGCAGACCGCCTCGGCATCGGCAATCAACCCGCCCATCGTGTAGGGGCCATCGGGTGCCTCCGACTGCCCGTGGCCCCGCATGTCGAGACGGATCGTGCGATGGTCGGGCAGGTGATAGGCCACGTCATCCCAGATATGCCGGTCGAGGCCGAGTGCATGGGCAAACACCACGTCGGGCCCGTCGCCGTCCATCTCGTAACGGATTTCGCAGCCGTCACGCGGGACCGATCCCGTTTTCATTCCGGGTCGTCCCCGATGCGCATGTGGGCGATGATCTGGCCATGATCGGAGGCCAGCTTGTTGTAGGGCGCCTCTGGGTGCGACCCGTCCGTCAGGTGGTCGTTGAGCACGCTGAAATACTCCATCTCGCCGATACGCCGCTTGTAGTCCGGGTGGAAATGCCGCGACATGTAAATCTGGTCGATGGATTCAAAGACCCCGCCGAAGGCCGAGGTGAAGACCATGTCGCGGTTGGATTTGCGCACGAAGAGTTTCTCGGCCGAATGCAGGCGGACGCGCTCGACGCTTTCCGTGATCTGGACGTTTTCCTCTTTCGAATAGCGGTCGCCGTGGTTTTCGGCGTCGTGGCGCAGCATCCAGCTGTAATTCTTGAACGGCACCTCGCCGGATATGATTTCCGAACTGACGGCGTTTTCGCCATCGTTGAAATCGCCAAGAACCATGACCGGCCTGCCATGGTTCAGTTCGTTGAGGATTTCCCGGCGCAGCACCCAGGCCTCGGCCATGCGCCGCAGCGCGGCGCGCAGGCTGCCCATGGCCCGTCCCAGCGGGTCATACTTGGGCAGCACTTCCTCGCGGGCGAAATCGGCACCCGGCGGGACGATGTATTCGCCCAGCTTGGATTTCAGGTGGCAATTGAACACGGTGATGACTTCACCGCCCACCGCGATCCGGGCCTTCAGAATCGGGCGGGACAGGCGGCTCAGGGTAAATGATCCGGCTTCGCCCTCCAGCCCGCGCAGGGGCTGGAACGGGATATCAAGCGGCACGTCGAGGTCCTGGATGACCTCGGGTGGCGCGGTGAAGCCGAGGCGCGACAGGATGGCGACGCCGGGCCGGCGCTTGCCGGGGCCCGCGTCCGCCAGGTTGGGGGCAAAGGCCAGGTCGGCCCCGGTATAGGGCGTATACGCCAGTTTTCGGAAGATCGCCTTGCGGTGATAGCGTTTGGAGGCATCCGGTATGGCCGCCTCGTTCATCGCATTGCCGCGGGAATCGGCCTCGGCAACGACATCGCGCAGGGCGTCTTCTTCGAAAACCTCCTGAAAGCCGACAATATCGGCATCCATGGTCAGCACCTGGTCGGCCAGCCAGTCCTTTTTCCAGGCGTATTCCTCGGGCGTGTAGGACTGGAACTCGTAGTATTCCCGGTCAGGTCCGATCAGGTTCTTCACATTGAAACTTGCGACCGTGAACCGGGTCATGACAGCGTCTCCAAGGCCTTGCTGAACATGGCGGCATCCACGTTGCCGCCGGTGATTATGGCGATGACCGTATCGCCGCTCAGCTGGTCGCCATGGAAAAGCGCAGCGGCCAGCGCGGCGGCCCCGCCCGGTTCGGCCACCAGTTTCAACCGCTGAAAGGCCACGCCCATTGCGCGCAGGCAGTCATCCTCGGAAACAGCCAGGCCGGGACCGCAAAGCCGGGCCATGATCGGAAAGGTCAATTCGCCCGGCGCGGGGGTGACGATGGCGTCGCAGATGCTGCCGATGCGCTGTTCGTTGGTCTGGATCGTGCCGGTTTCCAGCGAACGTTTCACGTCGTCGAACCCTTGGGGTTCCACGGGGCGAACGGTCAGGCCGGGATGGTCGGCCTCGCAGGCCAAGGCAACGCCGGACGTCAATCCGCCACCGCCACAGCATACCAGGACATTGGCTTTCTCAATTCCACACAGCCTGGCGTCGGAAGCAATCTCCAGCCCGCAGGTGCCTTGGCCGGCGATCACTTGCGGTTCGTCGTAGGGGCGGATCAGGGTCAGGCCCCGCTCCGCCGCGAGTCTGTCGCCAATCGCCTCGCGGCTTTCCGTCGCGCGGTCATAAAGCACCACCTCGGCGCCCAGCGCGCGCGTGTTGGCGATCTTCAGCGCCGGTGCGTCCGAGGGCATGACGATCACCGCTGGTACGCCATGCAATCGGGCTGCATGGGCAACGCCTTGCGCGTGATTGCCCGAGGAAAAGGCGATGACACCACGCTCGCGCTTGGCCGGGTCCAGCGCCGAAAGAGCCGCCCATCCGCCGCGAAACTTGAAGCTGCCAGTATGCTGGAGACATTCGGGTTTGACCAGGATCCGCCTTCCGGCGATCTCGTCCAGGAAGGGCGAGCACAGCAGCGGCGTGTGCCGCGCATGCCCGGCCAGCCGCCCGGCCGCCGCCCTGATCATGTCGATATTCATAAGGTCGCGATCCAGCTTTGCAGGGCATGCACCGCCTGCGGTTCATCCAGGAACGGCACATGGCCGCGGTCGGGCACCTCGGCGGCGATGGCGTCATGGCGCAACCTGCGCATCCTGTCCCAGGTCACCTTGGTGAGAAGGTCGGAATTGGCCCCCCGGATCAGGCAGAGCGGTAGCCCGTGCAGCGCCCCAAACAGCGGCCAGAGGTCGGGAGCGGGCTGAACCTGCGCGTTCTCGAAAACCGTCACGCGGAGTTTCGGGTCGTAGCGGACGACAAGCCCGTCGGGTGTTTCCGCGTAGTGATTGCGCACCTCGTGCAGCCAGCGTTCCTGCGCCACTCCCTTGAAGTGCAGCCAGTTGCGGGCGCGGAACAGCGCGGCTTCCTCGTGGGTCTTCTGAGGCGGATTGCGGCCGATGTAGCTTTCGATGGCTTTCAGGCCTGCCGGGTCGATCTCGGGGCCGATGTCGTTCAATGCCACGCCGCTCAGGCGATCCTTGTGGGTGGCCGCCAGCATCATGGCGATCAGCCCCCCGCGCGAGGTGCCAAGGACTGCCGCCCGGTCCAGGCCCAGATGGTCCAGCAGCGCGACGGCATCGGCGGCTTCCTGCGGAACGGTGTAGGTCGTCGGGTCCGCCCAGTCCGACTGTCCGCGCCCGCGATAATCCATGCGGATCAGGTGGCAGGGCAGGTGGGGCGCGACATGGTCGAAATCGCCGGAATTTCGCGTCAGGCCAGCCAGCGCCAGCACCGGCGGCCCCTCGCCGCGCTCCTCGTAGAACAGCCTGGTGCCGTCGGCGGCCTCGAAATGCGGCATTACACGAGGTCCGGTATCGTGGACAGGTCCGGCAGGATCCGGTGCGGCGCAGCCCAGAGCCGGTCCTGCGGGGCCCCTTCGCGGTTTACCCAGACCGTGGCAAAGCCGTAGCCCGCCGCCGCCGCCGCGTCCCAGCCGTTGGCCGAGGCGAAGAGCACCTGCTGCTGCACCGCGCCGAAGTGGTCGAAAACAAGGTCGTAGACCCGGCGGTCGGGCTTGTAGGTCCTCACCTCCTCGACGGTCAGGACATCGTCGAGCCAGGGACCGATCCCGGCGGATTTCACCGCCGTGACAACCATTTCCGGACTGCCATTGGTCAGGATCGCCGTCGTCATGCCGCGGTCTTTGAGCGCGCGCAGCATCTCGGGAACCTCCGGGTAGGCCGGCAGTTCCCTGTAGACGCCCAGCAGCCGGGCGCGCAGGGCGTTGTCATGCAGGCCATGGGCTTCCATAGCGTAGTCCAGGCCATCCTGTGTGATTTCCCAGAAATCGAGGTGCCGTCCGGCCACGGCCCTCAACCAGCTGTATTCAAGCTGTTTCTGCCGCCACAGTGCGGCCAGGTCGGGCCAGAGATCGGCCAAGACCTCCTGGTCCGGGTCTTCGGCCACCAGGCGTGCGGCGGCATTGACGTCGAACAGCGTGCCGTAGGCATCGAAGACACAGGTGCTGATGGTCATCTCATTCTCCCTCTTCACGATCAGACTGGCACGCGCCCGCGCGCGGGAAAAGGGCCGGTTTGCAATTCCGGGCGTCCGCAGGTAGTTTCACATCGAGTCGAAAAGGGCACCTGCGCGAGCATGCGCGGCCCCCTGCAAGCAATCCCCCCCCGACAAAGGAAATCTCATGACCCAGGTCAAAGCGGGTGACACCGTATCCATTCATTACACCGGTACGCTAGCGGACGGTGAAACCTTCGACAGTTCCGAGGGCCGCGAGCCGTTGGAATTCACCGTCGGATCAGGCCAGATCATCCCCGGTCTCGACAATGCGATCCCGGGCATGGCCGTGGGCGAAAAGAAAGCCGTCGAAGTGCCCTGCGCAGAAGCCTATGGCGATACCGATCCCAACGCCAAGCAGGCCGTGCCGCGTTCGCAGGTGCCGCCCGAAATCCCGCTCGAGATCGGCATGCAGCTTCAGATGCAGTCGCCCGACGGTCAGGCAATCCCGGTCACCGTGGCCGAGCTGTCCGAGGAAGAAGTCACGCTGGACGCCAACCATCCGCTGGCGGGCAAGGACCTGAACTTCGAGATCGAACTGGTCGAGATCAAGGCCGCCTGAGCCATCGCGACCGGACGTTTCAGGGGGCGCCTTCGGGCGCCCCTTTTCGTGTCAGTCCCAGCGCGTCAACAGGCTGGGACAGCGGAAAACACCGTTCTCGCCATGGCGATCATGACTGACGCGGCGGTGATCAGCGCCGGCCCCGACAGTCCCAGCTCGGCAGCGCCGCGGGCAGCACTGCGGCCGCACCGGGGCCGCCATTATCACAGGTTTTCCAGCACCGGCATGCTCAGGACATGGTAGCCGCTGTCGACCCGGATGATCTCTCCCGTGGTGCAGTTTCCGGCATCCGACGCCAAGTAGACGGCCGTGCCGCCCACGGCCTCGAGTGTCGCGTTGTGCCGCAGCGGCGCGTTCTGTTCTGCGTGTTTGAAGGTGCGGCGGGCGCCCGCGATGGCAGCACCTGCCAGGGTCTTCATGGGGCCGGGCGAAATGGCGTTCACGCGTATACCCTGCGGGCCCAGGTCGGCGGCCAGGTAGCGGGTGGCGCTTTCCAGCGCCGCCTTGGCCACACCCATCACGTTGTAGTTCGGGGTCACGCGCTGGCTCCCCTGGAATGTCAGGGTCAGCAAGCAGCCGCCCTCTGGCATCAGGTCCGCGGCGCGGCGGGCCACATCAACGAATGAATAGCAGCTTATAAGCATGGAATTCGTGAAATTCGCGCGGCTGGTGTCCGAAAACCGGCCCGTCAATTCGCTCTTGTCGGAATAGGCGATGGCATGGACCACGAAATCCAGACTGCCCCAGCGGTCCTTCAACGCGGAGAAACAGGAATCCATCGACGCGTCGTCGCTCACGTCGGCCTCGATCAGGAAATCGCTGTCGGCGGCGGCTGCGAGCGGGGCCACCCGTTTTTTCAGGCCCTCGCCCTGGTAGGAGAAGGCCAGTTCGGCCCCGGCGGCATGACAGGCCTTGGCGATCCCCCAAGCAATGGAACGGTCATTCGCGACCCCCATGATGAGTCCGCGCTTTCCCGATAATGATTGCATGGCCCGTCCCTTTGCTGGTCTTGCAGGTTTGCTCATTTTTGACCCCGAGCGTCAAGTTGCCGTTTTTCGCATTTGGCGTGCCGATGTGCCCTCTTGGCCACCACTGGCAAGGTGACAAGCGACATCCCGGTGCGGACGGCGGGGCGTTGCAGGGTGCGTGCCGGGCCGGGCGCGCTATCCGGCGTATTTCGACAGGATCATCGATCCGTTGGTGCCGCCGAAGCCGAATGAATTGGTCATCACGGAGTCCAGCCCCGCGGTCTCGACCAGCTCTGTCGCGATCTCGCCAGGGGTGATGGACGGGTCAAGGGTTTCGACGTTGATCGAGGGGGTGATGAAATCGTCCCGCAGCATCAGCAGGCAATAGACCGCTTCCTGCGCACCGGTGGCGCCCTGGCTGTGACCGGTCATCGACTTGGTCGAGGAAATGGGCGGTGCGCTGCCCTCGCCAAAGACCCGGCGTACCGCCTCGACCTCGCCTACGTCACCAACCGGGGTGCTGGTGCCATGGGCGTTGATGTAGCTGACCTTTCGGCCCTCGGGCAGGCTGCCCAGTGCCAGCCGCATCGCCCGTTCACCACCCTCGCCCGAAGGTGCGACCATGTCGTGCCCGTCCGAGGTGGCGGCGTAGCCTGTGACCTCGGCATAGATCTTCGCGCCGCGTGCAGTGGCATGGTCCAGGTCTTCAAGCACCAGCATCGCGCCGCCACCGGCGATCACGAAGCCGTCACGATCGGCGTCAAAGGCGCGGCTGGCGCGCGTGGGGTCATCGTTGAACTTGGACGACATCGCGCCCATGGCGTCAAAGAGGCAGGAAAGGGTCCAGTCCAGTTCCTCGCCACCGCCTGCGAACATCACGTCCTGCTTGCCCATCATGATCTGCTCGGCCGCATTGCCGATGCAGTGCAGCGAGGTCGAGCAGGCCGAGGTGATGGAGTAGTTCAGACCCTTGATCCTGTAGGCGGTTGAGAGGTTCGCGCTGATGGTCGAGCTCATGCACTTGGGAACGGCAAAGGGGCCGATCCGCTTGGGGCTGCCGGATTTCAGGACAGTCTGGTGAGCCGTCAGCATGGCGCTCGTCGAGGGACCGCCCGAGCCGGCCACGAGCCCGGTACGCGGATTGACGACATCGCTCTCTTCCAGCCCCGCGTCTGCGATGGCCTGGCCCATGGCGATATGCGCATAGGCGGCGCCGGGTCCCATGAACCGCAAGGTGCGCTTGTCCACGTGATCGGCGGGGTTGATCTTGAGTGTTCCGGCGATCCGGCTGCGAAAGCCGTGCTCGGCCATTTCGGGAACGGCCTCGATCCCCGAACGTCCGGCCTTGAGGGCGGCGGTGACCTCTTGGGCGCTGTTTCCAACGGGCGAGACGATTCCCAGCCCGGTAACGACGACGCGGCGCATGCGCGGCCTCCCTTAGCTTGTCCGGTGACCGGTGTAGGGTATGCAGGGGGGGGAGAGCAAGGCAGCTGCCATGTTGACGCACAAACGGGGATCTTGGTGTAAAGTCCCTGAAAACTGTCCGGGGCAACGGTTCCCCGCGTGGGCTCGCTCACCACGGATTACCGAGTGGTATCCTGATCCACCGCGCGAGAACCGGGCGGCGAACATTTCCGGTCGTTTATGGCCGGGATGCTCACCGAATTCAGACGCCCGAGCTTTCGCTGCACAATTCCGAAATTCGGGCTCGGGTCCGACCCGGACATCGTCGATCCGTTGCAGAAACGGGATCTCTCATAAGTCCGGCGGGCAGGCTGCGACGGGCCCATTATCCCTCAGAATGTCTTGCGCGCGTTCAACGCGGCGGTGATCGTGCCGTCGTCGAGGTAATCCAACTCGCCGCCCACGGGCACGCCCTGCGCCAGCGAGGTAACCGAGATTCCTTCCAGTTCATCGGCGATGTAATGGGCCGTGGTCTGGCCGTCCACTGTCGCGCCCAGTGCCAGGATCACTTCGGTGATGCCTTCGCTGGCCACCCGCGATTTCAGGCGCGGGATTCGCAGGTCCTCGGGGCCTATATCGTCCAACGCGGACAGCGTTCCGCCCAAAACGTGATAGCGGCCCTTGAAAACGCTGGCGCGTTCCATCGCCCAGAGGTCGGCCACGTCCTCGACCACGCATATCTGGCCCGTGGCGCGTTTCTCGCTCTCGCAGATGCCGCAGATATCCGTGGTGCCGATGTTGCCGCAGTTGAGGCATTCGCGTGCGCTGGTCCCGACTCGCGCCATGGCTTCGGCCAGCGGTGCAAGCAACTGACCGCGCTTCTTGACCATGTGCAGCACGGCCCGCCGCGCCGAGCGCGGCCCCAGGCCGGGCAGCCGCGCCATCAGGTCGATCAACTCTTCGATATCGCTGGTGGTGTTGGTCAAACAGTTCTCCTGCGCGGGACCCCGCAGAAATGCCATCTGCATTTCCGCTCTATCCCGCCTGGTCAGTTCGCGGTGCGACTTGACCTAGAAAGGCAGTTTCATGCCGGCGGGCAGGCCGAGCTCTTCCTGTATCTTCTGCATTTCCTCGGCGGCGCGGTCACTGGCGCGCGACTGGGCATCCTTGATGGCGGCGAGGATCAGGTCCTCGACTACTTCCTTGTCGTCGCCGTTGAAGATCGATGGGTCGATGTCCAGGCCCTTGAGCTCGCCCTTGGCACTGGCGGTGGCCTTGACCAGCCCGGCGCCGCTTTCCCCGGTGACCATCATGGCGTGCATCTCTTCCTGAAGCTGCTCCATCTTCTGTTGCAGCTCTTGGGCGGATTTCATCATCTTGGCCATGTCGCCCATCTGGCCCATCCCCTTGAACATTCCCGTCTCTCCTGTCATCTGCGATACCGCATTCCAGATATGGCCCCCCGGACGCCCGGCCACAAGGCCGGATCATTCTTCCTCGAAAGGGTCCCATTCCTCATCCACCTCGGGCAGGGCCTCCAGCTGGGCCTCCTGTTCCAGGGCGTCCGGCGTGCGGATCTGGGTGATCCGCGCCTCGGGGAAGCGGGTCAGCACCGCCTGGACCAAAGGGTGCGCCGCCGCATGTTCGCGCAGGGCGGCCTCCTCTGCGTCGCGCGCCTGGGCGATGGTCGCGGCCCCGCCGGAGCCGACGACGCTGACTGCCCAGCGGTTCCCCGTCCAGGTCTGCAACCGGCTCCCAAGCTTCGACGCCAGGTCCTTCGGGGCATCCTCGGTTGGCTGGAACTCGATCCGGCCCGGCTGATAGGCGACGAGGCGGACACAGTTTTCCACGTCGACCAGGAGTTTCACGTCGCGGTGACTGCGGATCAGCTCGACCACGTGGTCGAAGGTCGGGTAGCGCGCCAGCGCGGCCTGTGTGGCGACCGCCTGTTCGGCGCCGCCCTGCCGGGCCGAAGGGCCGGATGGGCCGGATTGGGCCGGGGCGCCGGATCTGCCCTGCGCCTCGGTCCGGGGTGCCTGTGCCGCCGGGGAGGTGCCGCCATCGCCCCCGTTCGGCCCGGGCGGCGTCGGGTTGTCCTGCAACCTGCGCACCAGGTCCCCGGGCGTCGGCAAGTCGGCCACGTGCGTCAGCCGGATAACTGCCATTTCCGCCGCCATCATGGCGTTGGGGGCCTGAGCCACCTCTTCCAGTGCCTTTAGCAGCATCTGCCAAAGCCGGGTCAGCACCCGCATCGGCAACGCCTGCGCCATAGCCAGCCCGCGGGCGCGTTCATCCGGGCCGACGGTGGGGTCCTCGGCAGACTCGGGCGTGACCTTGATGACGCTGACCCAATGGGCGATCTCGGCCAGGTCGCGCAGGATTGCCATCGGGTCCGCCCCGTCGGCGTATTGCGCCGACAATTCCGTCAGCGCTCCGGCGGCATCGCCTTTCAGTATCATGTCGAACAGGTCCAGCACGCGGCCGCGGTCGGCCAGTCCCAGCATGGCGCGCACCTGGTCGGCGGTGGTCTCGCCCGCGCCGTGGGAAATCGCCTGATCCAGTAGAGATGTCGCATCGCGCGCCGATCCCTCGGCCGCGCGCGTGATCAAGGCCAGGGCATCGTCGGTGATCTCCGCCGCTTCGGCATCGGCGATGCGGCGCAGCATGGCAATCTGGTCCTCGGGTTCGATCCGGCGCAGGTCGAAACGCTGGCAGCGCGACAGCACCGTCACCGGGACCTTGCGGACCTCGGTGGTGGCAAAGATGAATTTCACGTGTGCGGGCGGTTCCTCCAGCGTCTTGAGCAGCGCGTTGAACGCGCTGGTCGAGAGCATGTGAACTTCGTCGATGATGTAGATCTTGTAGCGCGCGCTGGCCGCACGGTAGTGCACCGTGTCGATGATGTTCTCGCGCACGTAGGACACCTGCGTGTTGGAAGCAGCGTCCATTTCGATCACGTCGACGTGGCGGCCTTCCATGATCGCTACGCAGTGTTCGCATTCGCCGCAGGGGTCGGTGGTGGGGCCGCCGCTGCCGTCCGTGCCGGTGCAGTTCATACCCTTGGCAATGATCCGGGCCGTGGTGGTCTTGCCGGTGCCGCGGATGCCCGTCATCAGAAAGGCCTGCGCGATGCGGTCGGCGGCAAAGGCATTCTTGAGGGTGCGCACCATGGCGTCCTGTCCCACGAGATCGGCAAAGGTCTCGGGGCGGTATTTGCGGGCAAGCACCTGGTAGCTGGGCTGGTCGGTCATGATGGCCTTGGGATTCGGATGATGACCGCACGGTAAGCGGCGCCGGGGGCAAGGTCCACCGCGGCGATGGAGCGTCGAGACCATGTCACGCCCGGCGCGCGCTATTCGTCCCGACGCTTGCGCCTTGCCCGCACCTTGCCCCCGCGATGCACCTTGCCCAGCCCGCGGGCGCGAGACTGCGCCACGGTGTCGCTGTTGTAGCGGTTTTCAGCGGCCAACTTGCGCCAGCGATCCAGTCGGGCGGGATCGAGGCGGCCCGTCTCGATGGCTGCGCGCACGGCGCAGCCGGGTTCGCCGTTGTGGGCGCAATTGCGGAACTTGCAGTCCGCGGCCACTTCCAGAATGTCAGAGAAGACCTCCTCGATGCCTGTCTCGGCCTCCAAAAGGCGCAACTCGCGCATCCCCGGTGTGTCGATCAGCCAGCCGCCGTGCAGTGTCGCGCGCAGAGCGCGGTTGGTGGTGGTATGGCGCCCCCGGGCATCGTCCTCGCGGATGTCGCGGGTTGCCTCGTTGGTGCCGGTCAGGTGGTTCTGCAAGGTGGTCTTGCCCACCCCGGATGAGCCGATCAGCGCCAGCGTCTGCCCGTCGGAACACCAGGGCGCCAGCCGCGCTGCCTCTTCGGCAGTTTTCGCGTTTACCACCAGCACGGGCAGGGTCGGTGACAGCGCCTGCGCCTGCCGGGCGTAGGCCTCCGCATCCTCGGACATGTCGGGTTTGGTCAGCACCAGCAGCGGCAGGCAGCCAGCCATGCTCGCCAGCGCCAGGTAGCGTTCCAGGCGGGCGACGTTGAAATCCGCGTTGCAACTCGTGACGATGGCCAGCGTGTCGACATTGGCGGCGATCAGTTGTGGGCGGGCATCGTGGCCCGCCGCGCGGCGCGTGATTTCGCTCCTGCGGTCCAGCGGGGCAGAGGCCGTGCCGCCCCGGGCCAACACCCAGTCGCCGACGGCATATGCGCTGGTCAGGACCGTGGGGCTCAGCGTGACAGGGCCCTCCGGGGACAGCCCGTCGAGCCGTGTGCGGTGGATGGCGCTCAGGCGGACGGGCGCGCCGTCGGTGTCCGGGCCCAGCTGGTCGGCAAAATGTCGTGACCAACCCAGAGTTGTCAGGCAATAGCCAGTCAAGGCCGTCGACCGACGCGGCCTTGTCGCCAAATCCGGCCACCTTGAGGGCGGTCGTCATGGATGTATGCCGTCAAGCTCAGAGACGCCCTTCGCCGAGTGTCGGAATCGTCATCACCATCCTCCTCGGCATGCTGCGAAATGAGAACATTCTTCCCGGGTCGGAACTTCCAGGCTTGCCGAGCAAGCCGCAGCGTTCCTTGCCGCGAATTCGCGAGACAGATTCGCGAATGGTGAGAGGCTGGACAACGACCCAAGCGGGGCTCGTTACGGCTGCTTCCTTCCGGACCTGACCGGGTTGGCGAGGCGCTTGTCCGCGCCAACCTCTCGAGACGGGACATACTGCTCCGGCGTCGGTCTTTCAAGGGGGTGCAGCCCTCCACAAGGGCCTCACTTCACCAGACCGCCAGGACAGAACAGACGCGTGAAGGCGGCGTAGCAGGTGGCCTTGCGCCCGAAACCCTGCGCATCGATCCGAGCGTAAAGCCGGCGATCGGTGTGGTCGATCCGGGTGGCCCGTGACAGGACCTCGGCGCAGCCCCGGGCATCGGCCTTGCAGCCGGCGACAACCAGGGCCAGCGCGGGGTCGGCGACGTCATCCAGCTCGTTTCGCTCGATGCTGTCCTGCATGAGTGTCCTCGCCTTGTCCCGGATCTCGGCCTCTGTGGGGCGCGTCACGAAGGCGGCGAGGGCGGCTACCAGGCCGACGACAAGAACGATGCGGATCATGTGGGCCTTCGGGTCTGTTTGTCCTGCTTCGATCAGGTTCCGGGCTTCGCGTCCAGATCAATCTCGCAGACCAGCCGACCCTGTTCGTCTGACCCCAAGGCGCTGATACCCGGTAGAGGCAGGCTGGCCGCGGCGCCGGGCGCGGTGGTGAAACTGGCGCTGGCCCCGGCGATGGGGCGGAAGCCCCAGTTGATCACGGGCTCGAAATCCAACGGATCGTTGGCGGCGAAATAACTGGCTATGGCCTCGCTCGCAGTGCCGTTGCTTTCGAACAGCAAGGGTGCCGCAATGGGGATGTCGAAATGCCCTCCGCCGCCCATCCGGTAGGAATTCGTTGCCAGCACGAAGCGCTGCTCCTCGGTCACCGGCCGCCCTGCGTGGCTCAGGTCGCACACACGCGCGGCCCCCGGTGACAACACCTCTCCCTGTGGGCCGAACCGTGGTGGCTTGGTCAGATCGAAATTGTAACTGACCCCGTCGATCACGTCGAAGATGAAACCGGGAAGACGCGGGTCAAGCAGAGGCTGGCGCCCGCGCCCCGGTGCGATGCGGGCAAAAGTCGTAGCCGAGCGTTCAAGCCAGCCGCGCAACTGCCGTCCGGTAATCTCGATGGCGCAGACTGAATTGGGAAAGGGATAGAGGTCGGCGGCATGGCGCAAGGCCAGCGGCCCGGCCGGTATCTCCACGAAGGGGCCCGCCCCGGTCTGGGACCCGGACTTGAAGGGCGCCGCCGCTGAAAGCACCGGCAGGCCGGCGGCCCGGGTGTCCGCAAGCGCGTCGGCGACCATCTGCCGTTGCGCCGCATTGATGATCTGGACGGCCGCGTCGGGTCGGACCCGGCTGAAATGTGTGGTGATTGGCCGCCGTGTGCGCCCCACGGGTCGGCGGATTCGGGAAAGCGTTCGCTCATGAACCGGGGCCAGCATGGCCATCATGTCGGGGCAAGGGGACAGTCCGTGGCGCGCAAGAGTCTCGGCCAGGGGCACCAGCCTGGTGTCATGGCCGGTGATCACCCAACCGTTGCCACGCGGCGCCAGGGCGAGGTCGATCACGCCGAGGTAGGCGGCCTCGGCGCCGGGGTTGACCGCAGGCTTGCCGTGGATCGTGCCGTCGCCGGGGTCGATGCCCGGAGCCGCTGGGTGGTGCCGGTGTGGAAAGGGGACGTGGCTGTGACCGAGGATCAGCAGGTCGATCCCCTCGACCCTGGCCAGGTCTGCTCCGACGTTGTCCTCTGCGGGTGGGAGCGGCAGGGTTTCGATCCCGGTATGGGCAAGGGCGATCACGATATCGGCGCCCGTCTCGCGCACGCGCGCCACCTCCGCTCTGGCCGCCGCGACAAGGTCCCTGATGACCAGGTGCTCGCCCATTTGCCGGCCCTCCCATTGCGCGGTTTGTGCCGGGGTCAGGCCGATCAGGCCGATGCGGAAATCCAGCGTATCGCCGCGCCTGGTCTGCAGCTGCCGGGTGACGATATGCGATCGCGCCGTCAGCGGACGGACGGACCCCGGGCCCGTGACCTGCTCGACATTGCTGGCCAGCATGGGAAACCGGGCCTGCGCCCGGGCCGAGCGGACATAGTCCAGCCCCCAGTCGAATTCATGGTTGCCCAGGCTGGCCGCGTCGTAGCCCAGCGCGTTCATGGCCGCGACGATTGCATTGGGGGTTTCGGCATCATCGCGGAAGTCGGCGTGCACGACCTCTGCCAGCGGCGTACCCTGGAGGAAATCGCCGTTGTCCAGAAGCAGCGTTGGCGTGCCCTCGGCGCGAGCGTGCCGCACCAGGGTGGCCAGGCCCGCCAGGCCCGATGGATCGCTCGGCCTGTCGGCATAATAGTCGTAGGGCAGAAGGTTTCCATGGACGTCGCTGGTGGCCAGGATACGCAGGCTTGCGTGGTCGGCGGACGGGGATATCTTGGAGGGAAAAGTCAATTCTTGCATTTTCACTATATATATCAATGCAACCTTAGGGCGATTGCCGATCAGCGCAAGCCCCTTATACGAATTGAACAATTCCGCGTTGCGTGGCATCGACCCTGCATGAGACAGGCGGAAACGGTAACATTCGGCGGTTCGGGGCTGGACCGGGCCGCGCATCTGCGCGGCGACGCCGCGGCGATCGAGGCCATGCGCCGGGCGCCCACGGCGCGGTTCATCCTTGCCTGGCGCGGGAAGATGATGATCGCGGGCGGCGCGCTGGCGCGGCTGGCCGCCGATCATCCGCTGATCCGGGACGCGGCCGAGGCGCCCCTGTTCCTTGGCCGGGACGACGACGGGCCGGTCTTCTGCGCGGATGTCTCGGGCTGGGACCCGGTGTCCGACGGAGAGGCCCTGCCCGACGGCAGCTTCCTCGATGTGACGTTGCAACGTCATCCGCTCATTCCCGATGCCGAGGGTTTTTCCGATCTGAAGGCCTGCATGACACGGTTGAGCGCCCGCGACGCCGAGTTGGCGGCCATGGCACGGGGGCTGCTGTCCTGGCACCGAACGCATCGGTTCTGCGCCCGCTGCGGCGCTCCCAGCGAGGTGGCACAGGCCGGGTGGCAGCGGCTCTGCCCTGCTTGCGAGGCGTCGCATTTTCCACGCACGGACCCCGTGGTGATCATGCTGGTGACGTGTGGCAATCGCGCGCTGCTGGGCCGTGGTGTGGCTTGGCCCGAGGGGATGTTCTCTTGCCTGGCGGGCTTCATCGAGCCGGGTGAGACCGTCGAGGCTGCCGTCCGCCGCGAGGTCGTCGAGGAATCCGGCATCCGGGTGGGCCGGGTCGATTACCTGGCCAGTCAGCCATGGGCTTTTCCCGGATCGCTCATGATCGGCTGTCACGGCCAGGCCGAGAGCGAGGAGATCACCCTTGACCCAACCGAGCTGGCGGATGCCCGCTGGATCACGCGCGAGGAGCTGGCCGCGGCCTTTGCCGGCGAGGTGCCGGGCCTGCTGCCTGCCCGCCGGGGTGCCATCGCGCAATTCCTGCTGTCCAACTGGCTTGCGGATCGGCTTGGTTGAGGGACATACTGTTCACAATGGCAGTACTCCCGGGCCGGGCGGCTTCGGAATGGCCGGGTATTTGAGACGGGGTGACACATGGAGCTGAGTGCGCGCGAGGATATCGAGGCCCCGGTCGAACAGGTTTTCCGGGAAGTGACGGATTTCGCGGTCTTCGAGCGCGCGATCATGCGGCGGGGCGGCGATGTCGGGTTGCTGGAAGGACCGGTGCCCCCCGAAACGGGCGCGCGCTGGGAGGTGAAATTCCGCCTGCGCGGCAAGAACCGGCGGGTCCTGGCCACGCTGGAGCGTCTCGACCCCGGCCAAGGCCTGACCATCGGCTTCGTTTCGCCGAACATCAAGGGCCATTGCACGGTCGACCTGGTTGCGCTGTCGGCCAGCCGGACCCGTCTGAACGTGGTGATCGTGACCCGCCCGGTCTCGATCGCGGCCAAGGTGCTGGCGCAGTCCCTGCGCCTCGGGCGCGGCCGGATTGAGCGGCGTTTCCGGACCACTGTCGCCACCTATGCCGAGGATATCGAGGCGCGCCACCGGGAGCGGGCGTGACCTGACCGGACTGGCTCAGGCGCGTTCGTGGCGCCGCGGCGCGGCCGGGTAGACCCCCATCAGCTTGATGTGGTCCGTGAAATAGTCCAGCTCTTCCATGGCCAGTTGGACGTTGCGGTCGTCCGGGTGGCCCTCGATCTCGGCGTAGAACTGGGTGGCGTGGAAGTCGCCGCCTACCATGTAGCTTTCGAGCTTGGTCATGTTGACGCCGTTGGTCGCGAAACCGCCCATGGCCTTGTAAAGCGCCGCGGGGATGTTGCGGACCCGGAAGATGAAGCTGGTCATCATGCCGTGCTTGCCGCGCCGCTTGAAATCGGGGTCGCGGGCCATGATCAGGAAGCGGGTCGTGTTGCGCGCATGATCCTCGATATGGCGGGCCACCACGTCCAGCCCGTAAATATCGGCCGCCAGCTCAGAGGCCAGTGCACCCAGGCTGGGGTCTTCGCCCAGGGCCACCTCGCGCGCCGCGCGGGCGTTGTCGGAACTGACCCGCGTCTGGATCGCGTTCTCGCGCAGGAACCCCGAGCATTGCGGCAGGATCACCACGTGCCCCAGGGCGGTGCGGATATCGGGCAGCCGTGTGCCCCGCATGCCCAGAAGGTTGATGTGCACCCGGATGAAGACCTCGTCGATGATGTGCAGTCCGCTTTCGGGCAGAAGGTGATGCACGTCGCCGACGCGGCCGTAAATCGAGTTCTCGACCGCGATCATGCCCAGGTCGGCCTCACCCTTTCGGACCGCCTCGATGGCTGCGTCGAAGGTGGCACAGGGCAGGGGCTCGTGGTTTGGCAGGGCCTCCTTGCAGGCCTGGTGGCCATAGGCGCCGGGTTCTCCCTGGAAGGCGATACGCTGGGTCATCCGCGGTTCTCTCCCACTGTCGGATCATGCGATGGGCATTTCGTCGCGCTGCTACACCTTGAACAATGCAGGTGGAAGCGGATAGATGACGTCTGAATCAGGAACCAGATGGAACGCGACATGTTCGACACAATGACGATGACCAAGATCCTGGGCGGCTTCTCCGGCACGCTTCTGGTATTCTTGCTTGGCAGTTGGGCGGCGGAAACGATCTATCACGTGGGCGGTGGCTACGGCGATGATCAGGCGCAGGCCTATGTGATCGAGGTCGCGGAGGATGACGGTGCCGAAGAGGACGTGGTCGAGGACGAAGGCCCCGAGTTCTCAGAGGTCTTCGCCAGTGCCGATGCCGCGGCGGGGGAATCCCAGTGGCGTGCCTGCCGTGCCTGTCACGCACTGGAGCCGGGTCAGAACATGACCGGCCCGACACTCTACGACGTGGTCGGACGCGAGATCTCTGCGGTCGAGGGCTTCAACTACTCTGGCAGCCTTGTCGAGGTCGCCGATGTCTGGACCCCGGAGAACCTGAACGGGTTCCTCGAGAACCCGAGCGGCTGGGCCCCCGGCACCGCGATGTCCTATGCCGGCATGCGCCGCATCGAGGATCGCGCCGACCTGATCGCCTACCTGGAAACGATCGGCGAGTGATCCGGCGGCGGCCGTCCTGCCCATCCTACAGGAAGGGTCGCCCGCCGGGGCGGCCCTTTTTCGTGCTCGGAGGCTGCCTTGACACCTGTTGGCATAGGCGGGGGGAATGGCACCCGATTCACGCGCGATCACGCATTCTCAACTTGAAGGCTGGACCTTTCGCCCATTAGCCTCATCCTCAAGCTCACAGAACGCCGGAGGAATGACCATGCGCAGACCTGCCACCGAACCCCGGAGCGCCCGCGCCCGGGCCCTCAGCGCCCCCGCCGTGCCGGATTGGCGCGCCTGGGCCATGGGCGGACTGCTGGTGATGGGGAGTGCGGTTGGCGCCTGGGCCGAGGGCCATCAAGATGTCACGGTCAGCCACGGCTACACCAATTTCGGTGATCTGAAGTATTCCGCCGATATGGAACACCTGGACTACGTCAATCCCGAGGCACCCAAGGGTGGCGAGATCAGCCAATGGTCCCAGGGCAGCTTCGACAGCTTCAACCGCTATACCCGCGAGGGGGTGGTCGCCGCGCTGACAGGGATCATGTATGAAAGCCTGCTGGTGTCCACGGCAGACGATCCCTACGGTCTCTATTGCTATCTCTGCGAAACGCTGGAATACCCCGACAGCCGTGACTGGGTGATCTTCAACCTGCGTGACGACGTCACCTTTTCCGATGGCCGCCCGATGACGGCCGAGGACGTGGCCTTTACCTTCCAGCTTTTCATGGAACAGGGCATCGCCGAATACCGGACGGTGGTCGAGGGCTTCGTCGAGCAGGTCGAGGTGCTGGACGAGCACCGCATCCGGTTCACCTTCACCGAGGAGGCCCCGCGCCGCGACGTGATCGGCTTTGCCGGCGGGACGACGGTATTCTCGAAATCCTGGTTCGAGGAGACCGGCGCGCGCATCGACGAAAGCACCGATACGCCCTTTCTGGGCACCGGGGCATACGTGCTGGACAGCTACGAGACGAACGAACGCCTGATCTACGCCCGGGATCGCGACCACTGGGGCGCCGATCACCCGCTCAACGTGGGCCAGAACAATTTCGACACCATCCGGGTCGAGTATTTCGCCGACAGCGCCACAGCCTTCGAGGCCTTCAAGGTCGGCGCTTATACCTTCCGCACCGAGAATTCTTCCAAGACCTGGGCGACGGGCTACGATTTCCCGGCGCTCGACAATGGCTGGATGGTCAAGAAGGAACTGCCCGACGGCAACATCGGATCCGCGCAGTCCTTCGTGTTCAATCTCGACAAGCCCGAATGGCAGGACCCTCGCGTGCGTGAGGCAGTGCGCCTGATGTTCAACTTCGAATGGTCCAACGAAACGCTGTTCTACGGCCTTTATGAACGGGTCGAATCCTTCTGGCAGAATACCCGTCTGCAGGCGCGGGGCACGCCGTCCGACAGTGAACTGGCCCTCCTGCGCCCGCTGGTGGACGAGGGGCTGCTGGACCCGACCATCCTGACAGACCCGGCGCAGATACCACCGGACTCCCGCGCCGAACGGTCCACCGACCGGGGCAACCTGCGCCGCGCATCGGATCTGCTGGACGAGGCGGGCTGGATCGTGGGCGACGACGGCATCCGCCGCAAGGACGGGCGAGTGCTTTCGCTGACGGTGCTGCAGTTCTCGCCGGCCTTCGATCGCATCGTGAATCCCTATGTCGAGAACCTGTCGCGCCTCGGGGTCGACGCCGAGCTTGAACGGGTGGACACCGCCCAGTACGTGGAGCGCCGCCGGACCGGAGATTTCGATCTGGTCAACCACACCCTGACGCAGGGCTTCGAGCCGGGTATCGCCCTCAAGCAGTGGTTCCACAGTTCCACCGCCGATGACAGTTCACGCAACCTCATGCGGTTGCGTGATCCGGCCATCGACCGGCTGATCGATCACGTCATCGACGCGCAGACCCTTGACGAGATGACGACGGCGACCCACGCGCTGGACCGGGCCCTGCGTGCCTACGGCTTCTGGGTGCCGCAGTGGTTCAAGGATGTGCATACGGTGGCCTATTACGACATGTATCGTCACCCCGAGAACATGCCCCCCTTCGCGCTGGGCGAGCTGTCCTTCTGGTGGTATGACGCGGACCGGGCGGAAGATCTGCGCGAAGCAGGCGCCTTTTAGGACAGAGGGAAGGGCAGGCAGGCCACATGGGCGCCTATATCCTGAGACGCTTGCTGCTCGTGATCCCCACGTTGCTGGGGATCATGATCATCAATTTCACGCTGGTGCAATTCGTGCCGGGCGGCCCGATCGAGCAGATCATCGCCCAGATGGAAGGCTCGGGCGATGTTTTCGAGACGATCTCGGGCGGCGGCAGCGAAACGGTCGAGAGCGGTGACACCAGCTATGCCGGGGCACAGGGGCTGCCGCAGGAATTCCTGGACGAGCTGCAGGTCGAGTTCAACTTTGCCCGCGTGGTCTGCGAAGACGGTTTCACCGGAGAACCCAGCCTGCGCGCCGAGGGGTGCGCGGCGGTTCCGGTGCCCACGCTTGAACGGTTCTTCATGATGATGTGGGACTACATGCGCTTCGATTTCGGCGACAGCTACTTCCGCTCGGTCGGCGTGCTCGAACTCGTGGCCGAGAAACTGCCCGTCTCGATCACGCTGGGACTGTGGTCCACGCTGATTGCCTACCTGGTCTCGATCCCGTTGGGCATCCGCAAGGCAGTGCGCGACGGTTCGTCCTTCGACACCTGGACCAGCGCGGCGATCATTGTCGGTTATGCCATCCCGGGCTTTCTCTTCGCGATCCTTCTGATCGTGCTCTTCGCCTCGAACAACTGTTTCCAGATCCCATGGCTTGCCGAGCGCTTTCCCGAGCTGCGCAATTTCAACCCCACCTGCCACAGGATCTTTCCGCTGCGCGGCCTGACCAGCAGCAACTTCGAAGACCTCTCGGCCATGGGGAAGGCGCTGGACTACCTGCATCACATCGTGCTGCCGGTGCTGGCCCTGACTATCGGTGCCTTCGCCACGCTCACCCTGCTGACCAAGAATTCCTTTCTTGAAGAGATCAAGAAGCACTACGTCATCACCGCCAAGGCCAAGGGTGTCTCGGAACGCCGGGTGCTTTACGGCCATGTCTTCCGCAACGCCATGCTGATCGTGATCTCGGGTTTTCCGGCCCTGTTCATCGGGGTCTTCTTCGGCGGCAGCCTGATCATCGAGACGCTGTTCTCGCTCGACGGGCTGGGGCGGCTGGGCTTCGAGGCGACGCTGGCGCGCGATTACCCGGTGATGTTCGGCACGCTTTTCACCTTCTCGCTGCTGGGGTTGGTGGTGGGCATCATCACCGACCTGACCTATGTTCTGATCGACCCGCGGATCGACTTCGAGAGGCGCGACTAGATGGCCGATCCCGCCCCCGATCATACCCCGGAAAATGGCGGGCAAGATTACTTGCGCGTGCCCCGGCGGAGGTGGTTCGAGCCCTCGCCACTCAACAAGCGGCGCTGGCGCAACTTCACCCGCAACCGCCGCGCCTACTGGTCGCTGTGGATCTTCCTGGTGCTTTTCGGACTCAGCCTCTTTGCCGAGTTCCTGGCAAACGACAAGCCTATCCTCGTGAACTACCGCGGCGAGCTGCGGATGCCCGTCTTCACCTTCTACGCGGAACGCGAATTCGGCGGCGATTTCCCCACCGAGGCGCCCTATCGCGACATCGAGGTCGAGTGCCTCATTATCACCGGCGGGTTGGAGGATTGCTTCTACGAACCGGACGAGATGATCGCCGCCGCGGAGGCGGGCACGATAGACCATCCGGATTTCCAAAAGGGCTGGCTGCTCTGGCCGCCGATCCCGTATTCCTTTGACACCATCGTCGATGTGCCCGGCGTGGCGCCCTCGCCGCCCGACGGCAACAACCTGTTGGGCACCGACGACACCAAGCGCGACGTATTGGCGCGAGTGATCCACGGCTTTCGCCTGTCCATCCTGTTCACGCTCATCGTGACCTCGCTGGCCTCGATCATCGGGATCGTCGCGGGGGCGATCCAGGGCTTCTTCGGCGGCTGGATCGACCTGGTCTTTCAGCGTATCCTCGAGATCTGGTCCTCGACGCCGTCGCTCTACGTCATCATCATCCTCTTCGCGATCCTGGGGCGAAGTTTCTGGTTGCTGGTCTTCCTGACGGTACTGTTCGGATGGCCGGCGCTGGTGGGCGTGGTGCGCGCCGAATTCCTGCGCGCGCGCAATTTCGAGTATGTCAGGGCGGCGCGGGCGTTGGGCGTGTCCAACCGTACCATCATGTTTCGCCACATGCTGCCCAACGCCATGGTCGCCACGCTGACCCTGCTGCCCTTCATCATCACCGGCACCATCGCCACGCTGGCCAGCCTTGATTTCCTGGGCTTCGGCCTGCCGTCCTCGGCGCCCTCGCTGGGCGAGCTGACGTTGCAGGCCAAGCAGAACCTGCAAGCCCCCTGGCTGGGCTTCACCGCCTTTTTCACCTTTGCGATCATGCTGTCGCTGCTGGTGTTCATCTTCGAGGGGGTGCGCGACGCCTTCGATCCCAGAAAGACCTTCTCATGAAGACGATCCTCGACGTGCAGGACCTGTCGGTCAGTTTCCGGCAGGACGGCGAGACGACCCGGGCCGTGAAAGGGGTCAGTTTCCAGGTGGGCGATGGTGAGACCGTTGCACTGGTGGGTGAAAGCGGCTCGGGCAAGTCTGTCACCGCGCTGTCCACCGTGCGGCTGCTGGGCGATAGCGCCCAGATCGAGGGCTCCGTCCGATACGAGGGCGAAGAGATGGTCAGAGCGGACGAGGCCAAGCTGCGACGAGTGCGGGGGAATGACATCAGTTTCATCTTCCAGGAACCGATGACGAGCCTTAACCCGTTGCACACCATCGAGAAACAGCTGCGCGAGTCGATCGAGTTGCACCAGGGTCTGCGCGGCGCGGCTCTGCGCGCGCAGATTCTCGAATTGCTCGACAAGGTCGGTATCCGTGACGCCGAGTCGCGCCTGATCGCCTATCCGCACCAGCTTTCGGGTGGTCAACGCCAGCGCGTGATGATCGCCATGGCCCTGGCCAACGGCCCCGATCTGCTGGTTGCGGATGAGCCGACGACAGCGCTCGACGTGACAATCCAGGCTCAGATCCTCGAATTGCTGGACCGGCTCAAGCAGGACATGAACATGTCCATGCTCTTCATTACCCATGACCTTGGTATTGTACGCAAGATCGCCGACCGGGTCTGCGTGATGAAGGACGGCGAGATCGTGGAGCAGGGTAGAACCGAGGTCATCTTCCAAGACCCGCAGCATCCCTACACCCGGATGCTTCTGGCAGCTGAAAGCACCGGTGACCCGACGCCCGTGCCCGCGGAGGCACCGGTTGTGGCCGAGGCCGAGAACCTGAAGATCTGGTTCCCGATCCAGGCCGGTCTTCTCAAGCGCACGGTGGGTCACGTCAAGGCGGTCAACGATGCCACCTTCACCGTGCGCGCCGGGGAAACGCTGGGGGTGGTCGGCGAAAGCGGGTCGGGCAAGACCACGCTGGCGCTGGCCATGATGAAACTGCTGGGCTCGCAGGGGCGGATACTGTTCCAGGGGCGCGAGATCCAGGATTTCCGCGAAAAGCAGATGCGCCCTCTGCGCGGCGAGATGCAGATCGTCTTCCAGGACCCTTACGGCAGCTTGTCCCCACGCATGACCGTGGAACAGATCATTGCCGAGGGGCTGAGTATTCACGCCGTCCGGAAGCCAAGCGAACAGCGCGCCATGGTGGCCGAGATCATGGCTGAGGTGGGCCTCGACCCGGTCACGATGGACCGTTACCCGCACGAGTTCTCGGGCGGGCAGCGCCAGCGCGTCGCCATCGCCCGGGCCATGATCCTGCGGCCGCGCCTTCTGGTGCTGGACGAGCCCACCAGCGCCCTGGACATGACGGTGCAGGTGCAGATCGTCGACCTGCTGCGCGACCTGCAGCGCAAGTATCAGCTGGCCTACCTGTTCATCTCGCATGACCTCAAGGTCGTGCGGGCACTGTCGCACAAGATCATCGTGATGAAGCAGGGCGACGTTGTCGAGGCCGGGCCGGTCGACCGGGTATTCGACGCGCCCGAAACCGACTATACCCGCGAGTTGATGGCTGCCGCGCTGGGCTGAGGCCCCCCGCGGCGCGGCTCAGGCCAGTGTCACCGTTGCCGGGTCAAATCCGTCGATTTCGACCGTGCAGGTCTGGCCGCGCGCCAGTGGGCCGACCCCCGCCGGCGTGCCGGTCAGGATCAGGTCGCCGGGTTGCAGCGTCAGCAGGCGCGACACGTGGGCGATGATCTCCTCGACGGGCCAGATCATTGCCGACAGGGGGGCATCCTGACGCAAGACGTCATCGACCCGGCAACGGATCGATCTGTCGCCGGCGAGGTCCACGCCCCTGTGCAACCTGCCCAGGACTGCGGAGTTGTCGAACCCCTTGGCCATGTCCCAGGGGCGGCGCATCTGCTTTGCCTCTGCCTGC
>Ga0209938_1000233_pt1 | contig 30256 bp, 21 predicted proteins | sample SalPonR2_C_D1_MG_FD_185708 | JGI IMG/M metagenome (GOLD analysis project Ga0209938, IMG submission 185708) | Salt pond soil microbial communities from South San Francisco under conditions of wetland restoration - Salt Pond MetaG R2_C_D1_MG... ... | reverse complement strand
GGTAGGTGACGTAGCCGGTGTCGGGCCCGGTCATCGTGACCGGGTCCGCGGTAAAGATGTGCAGGATGTCCGTGTTGGAATCAAGGACGAAGAAGCTGGTCGAGTTGACCGTGACATCCTCGGCCACGCCGAACTCGCCGATGACGAAGCAGTTCACCGCATCGCAATCCGAGATCGCCTGGCCGGCAAAGAAACCTTCGGGCGTGAAGCGCTGGATGCGGTTGTTGCCTCGATCGGCCACGTACAGGATGTCGTTCGGATCGATCGCAAAGCCCTGAGGGCGGCTGAACTGACTCGGCAGGTCGCCCGCGGTCTGGGTCGCGCCGCAGGTCGAGTCGGTGCACGAATAGCCGATGCTGCGCTGGCGCGCCACGTCGCACACGGCGGCATCGCCCGGCGCATTGTCGCTGTCGCAGCGACCCAGCCAGCCGACGAAGTCGCCGGACGTGAAGACCGGGGGTGACACGCTGCGATCGATCGTCGAGGCACCGAACTTGTAGATCCGGCTGTTGCCCCAGTCGCTGATGTACAGCGCATCCATGGAATCGATGTCCATGTCCCAGGCCTGGCCGTAACTACCGGTGCCCGAACTCAGCGGCGCGCCGACGCGATCGAGGAAGGCCAGCGCGTTGCTCGAATTGCGCTCGAGGAAATCGAAGGCGTAGATTCGTCGGGTGTCGGTCACATAGGCCACCCCTTGCAGATCGATCACGGCATCGACCGGATCGCCCTGCGCAGGCGTTCCGGACGGCAGAAAGTCGATGACGATCACCTCCACGCTGCCGCTCAGTTCGGCATCGAGCGTGATCAGCCGGTCGGTGCCGGGGCTGACCCAATACATGAACGGATCGGGATAGCCGGGCAGCCCGCCCGGATGAAACGACAGCCGCTCGACCTGATCCGCGGAACTGCCCGAACCCAGATCGAATTCGGCCAACAACTCACCGTCGGGGCCGAATCGGGCGATGCGGCTATTGCTCGTATTGATTCCGGAGCCGCTGCTCGTGCATTCGACGATCCGATCGATGACGTAGGTAATGCCGTCGTCGTTGGTCGTGACGTAGCGCGGGTCCCAGACGTAGTCCTGGGGCGGCAGGGTCCCACCGCCCAGACACAGCGAACGCGGATCGAACTGGGCCTGGACGCGCAGGTCGTCGACAAACGTCGGCAGCAGCGGCGCCACGAAGAAGCCCTCGTCGGGCTGGCGGTCGATGTAGAGATAGAGTTCGTCACCGTCGAGGTCGCTGGCGGTCAGCTGGACGTCGACCTCTTCGAAGGAAATCGCCTCGGCGGTGACGTCGTCGGCAACCGGCACAGTGTTGCTACCGGTCAGCTTGACGTTGATGGTCTGGTCAACCCAGGGCGAAACGTTGCCGGATGCATCGATCGCCCGCCAGCGCACGACGGTGACGCCGAAGGAAAAATCGGCCGGGCCGTCGTACTCGATGACCGGCTCGAGATCGACCACGTCGAAGACCTGCGGCGATCCGGTGTCGACGGCGATCGGCGCGATGTTGCTCTCGATGACGATCGACGGCGGCGGCGCGATCTGCGGTGGGGAGGTGTCCTCGACGACGATCGTCTGCACCAGCGTCGTCGAATTGACGCCGCCGCCCGGTGCCGGGCCGGCATCGCTCGCGGTCCAGGTGATCGGATGGCTGCCCAGTGTCAGAAACGGGGCCAGAGGCACCGTCACCTGCGGCGTGCGATTGCAGGCATCGGTCGCCGCGATCGCATCGCGCAGCACGGCGCGAAGACCGCGCGTGGACTGTCCGCCGGGCTCCTGCGCCTCGATCCGGAACGTGGCCAGGGCCGGATCGATGAAGTCCAGCGTCGGCGGAATCTCGTCGAGCACGTCCACCGTCTGCCGTGCAATCGTGACCACGCCGGTCGGGTAGCTCTCGAGGAAGGACCCCGCCGCCGTATCGCGCACGGCTTCGTAGATGCCTTTGAGGACCTGTTTCGCCGCTTCCTTCTTCGAGCCCGGCGGCTTGCCCGGCACGTAGATGGGCGGCAAGGTGTCGAGCAGGCCGACCGAGGTCTCGGCCCGCCAGGTAATCGCGTGCCGGCCGACCGGCAGCTGCAGCCTGCGGTCGAAGTCGATCGGACAGGGGCCGCCGTCGTTGTTCAGCGGCACGCTGCCGTCCAGCGCGCAGCCGATGGCGTTGAAGACCTCGTTCTGCGGCGCACGGATGCCGAAGGGACCGATCTCGGCGACGAACTGCGGATCGGGAATTTCTTCCAGGTATCCGGGTGGCGCCTCGCCGGGCAGCACCATGCGCACGTCGACCCCGGTGTTGTAGTGGAACACGCTGGGCGTGCCGAAGCCACGCGAGTCCGATGTGCGGGTAAACGTCCAGTCGCCGAGGAACCTGTAGGGCACGCCCATGAAGTCCTCGCGCCCGCCGGCGATGATCGGCTGGCTGAAGTCGTAGGCACAGTTCATGCCATCGTCCGTATCGACGTTGGGGAGGACCTCGAAGTCACCGGGCGCCTCGAGCACCGCCGGGCAGAATTTCAGACCCAGGTTGGCCGCGTATGCCGGCAACTGCCCCAGCAGGTAGTCCCACGGCGGGTTCGGCACCAGACCGATCCCGAAGGCCACGGCATAGGGAACGGAGAACGCGCCGATGCAGAGCAGACTCCGGTCGTTCTTGCTCAACTGACCGGCGTCGAGACGGGCTTCGACGGCGTCGAGTCCTCCAGCGATCTCGGCCAGGTCCAGGGAGCGAAGATTGGCCAGCGCCTGGCGCTTTTCGGCCTCGGTCTTCGGCATGCCGTTCGGGACATACGTTTCGGCGACGATGTCTGCGGCGAGTTCAGCGGCAATCTCGGCGTCCGCGAACGCGGGACCGGTCGACAGGACCGCCCCCGCAATCAGCATCAGCAGGCACAGGATTCGAAAACGGGCTCGGTGGGTCGGTGCATCCATCGTTCAGTGCTTCCTTCGGGACTGCGGCCCGGGCGGGTTCGGGCCATGCGCCCGGCGCCCGTGTGATCGGGGGTGTACGGACCAATGCGCCGTTTTCTGCATGATCGGATCATCGGAGCGAAACGCCAGGCACGACCGACCGAACCCCACAGGCAGACGATCCGCCGTTGACCGGGCAGGTCTTTCCGACAGAAATCCGGGGCCTCACTGACGCGCACAAGCGCGACTGCGATCGATCGGCGCACACCGCCCGACGGACCGCCGGTGGCCAAGCCGGGCGACCCGTGCGGAAATCAGTATCCCGGTTCGAACCCGTCGGCGAAGATCGGCGGCGGCAGGGGCTGCTGGCTGGTCGAGACCGTGCCGAAGTACTCGTTCTCGTTCGCGGTCGTCGTCTCGCGAATCTCGAGCCGATCGAACGGCGCCTGCGCCCAGACGCCGAGGTAGTCCTGGTCGGGCAGCTGGTCGGTCCGGAACCAGAACCGGCCGAGGGTCGTATCGCCCGCCTTGACCGTCACGTCGAAGGTCGATGGCGTGTCGCCGCCCGAGGCGTCGTCGAAATCGATGCCCATTGCGAACGTGAACCCGTCCGCCATCGCGATGTCGATGTCCTCTTTGTCGTTGATGGCAAGCTCGATGTCGTTATCGGCCGGGAAATCAGCCGGGAAATTGCCGAAGACCAGGCTCGACGGTGCAATCGCATCGAACGTGACCTGGCCGCTCTGGAACGGTTCCGGAGGCCGACTGACTGCGCTGTACGGCGCGCTTGCCGCGGTCGCGCCGGTTGCGCCCAGGAACCGTTCGCGGTCGGTAAAGAACACCGGGCCGGTCATCGGTGACGGGCCGAAGACCACGTAGCTTTCGCCGGCTTCTGGATTGCCCCGGGGATCGGCAGCATCGGCTCCGACGATCAAATCGTCGAGGCCGTCACCGTTGACGTCGCCGGCGCCGGAGACGCTTGTTCCCGACTTGTCTCCTCCGTCGATGCCGTCGATCCGGAAACCACCGCTGCCCAGGGCTGCGAGATCGACAGGGGCGCTATTGGTTTTGCCGTACACCAGGTAGCTTTCGCCGGCACTGACATTGCCGTCGGGATCGGCGCCAGGCGCACCGACGATCACGTCGGCCAGGCCGTCGCCGTTGACGTCGCCGGCGCCGGCGACGCTTGTTCCCGACCGATCTCCTCCGTCGATGCCATCGATCCGGAAGCCGCCGCTGCCGAGGGAGGCAAGTTCGACGGGGACACTATCGGCCTTGCCGAACACCACGTAGCTTTCGCCGGCACTGAAATTGCCATCGGGATCGGCTTCTTCGGCGCCGACGATCACGTCGGCCAGGCCGTCGCCGTTGACGTCGCCGGCGCCGGAGACAGGTCTTCCCGACTCGTCTTCTGCATCGATGCCGTCGATCCGGAAGCCGCCGCTGCCGAGGGCGCCGAGATCGATCGAGGCGCTATCGGCCTTGCCGAACACCACGTAGCTTTCGCCGGCATTGAAATTGCCATCGGGATCGGCGCGAGGAGCACCGACGATCACGTCGGCCAGGCCGTCGCCGTTGACGTCGCCGGCGCCGGCTACACTCGCTCCCGAACTATCACCGGCGTCGATCCCGTCGATGCGGAAGCCGCCGCTGCCAAGGGTGGCAAGATCGACGGTCGCGCCATCGGTCTTGCCGAACAACACGTAGCTTTCCCCGGCATCCGTTCTCCCGTCGGGATCGCCCCCATAGGCCCCGATGATCACGTCGTCGAGACCGTCACCGTTGACGTCGCCGGCGCCGGAAACGCTTCGGCCCGAAAGATCCAAGGCGTCGACGCCGACGATGCGGAAGCCACCGGCACCAAGGGCACCGAGATCGATCGGCGCGCCATCGGTCTTGCCGAACACCACGTACGTTTCGCCGGCCCTGTCCCTGCCATCCGGATCGGCCGCCCAGGCACCCACGATCACATCGTCGAGACCATCGCCGTTGACGTCGCCAGCGCCGGAGACGCTTCTTCCCGAAAGGTCCACATCGTCGATACCGTCGATCCGGAAGCCGCCGTTGCCGAGGGCGCCGAGATCGATCGAGGCGCTATCGGCCTTGCCGAACACCACGTAGCTTTCGCCGGCATTGAAATTGCCATCGGGATCGGCGCGAGGAGCACCGACGATCACATCGGCCAGGCCATCGCCGTTGACGTCGCCGGCGCCGGAAACCCTGAATCCCGAGTTATCCCCGTCGTCGATGCCGTCGATCCGGAAGCCACCGGCGCCCAGCGCCTCGGAATCGATCGGATCGTCTGCCTGGGCGAGGCCGGCACCGAGGCCGAGCGCACAGACGATGGCCCGATGCATGGCAGTCCGGCCAGGGCCCGTCGCGCGAGGCCAAGCTGTCTTCGCCGGCGCAGGGCGATGAGTACCGCCGTTCATCCGATCCGCATTCTTCATGGCCATTTTCTTTCTCCTCCGTTCGTTCTGCTTGGCGTACTGCAGAAACCGTTCTGCGGACGCTCGAGCGTTCTAACGGCCGCTCTTCAATGCAGCGCCAGATGATTGCCAGTCCATCGATGCGTGCGGCGCAACGCTCTGTTTCCGGACGTGTACCGGGTACTGCGACCTTTTCTGCATAATCGAATCACCCGACCGCGCAGGAACGACCATGACCGAACGGCCCGCAGCCCCCGACGATTCGCCCTTGACCGAGCTGCTGAGGCGTTCGGCCGACGGCGATCGCGTCGCCCGCGAGCGGGTCTGGGCCGAGGTGCACGGCCAGCTGCGCGCGCTGGCGCGAAGCCGGCTGGCGCGCGAGGCGCCGGTGACCTGCCAGCCGACCGAGCTGGTCCACGAAGCCTTCCTGAAGCTCTCCGGGCCGAGCGTGGAACCGCGCGACCGCAACCACTTCATGGCACTGGCCGCCGTGGCCATGCGCCAGGTGCTCGTGGACCAGGCCCGCAGCCGCAATCGCCAGAAACGCGGCAGCGGCGCGCGGCCGCTGACACTCGACACCCGCGGCGGCGCGGATGCCGACGCGACCACCGACGGCATCGACGTGCTCGACCTGCACGCCGCAATCGACGAACTGGCCGAAGCCGACCCGCGCAAGGCAGAGGCCGTGGTGATGAGCTATTTCGGGGGTCTGACCGACGAGGAAGTCGCCTCCGCGCTCGACATTTCGCCGGCGACCGCGAAGCGCGATCTCCGCACGGCCCGGGCCTGGCTGGGCAGCGTGCTGGGGCCGATATCTTGACCCGCGACGACTTTCTGCGTCTGGAGCGCTGGTTCGAGCGCGCCGTGGACGCCGACGACCGCGATGCTGTGATCCTGGCCTGCCGGGCCGAGGACCCGAACCTGGTCGAGCGGCTCCAGGCCATGCTGGCCGCCGACGACGAGCAAGGTAGTGCAGGCGATTCGCTTCGACGGGTGGTCGCCGAAGAAATCGCCGAGACCGACAAGAACGAAGCCCCCGATCGCATCGGACCGTTCGAGGTCGTTCGCCGGCTCGGCGCTGGTGGCATGGGCGTGGTCTACCTGTGCCGCCGATCGGGCCCGGACTTCGAGCAGCAGGTCGCCGTCAAGCGCCTGCCGGCGGCCGGCGACTCGGACTTCGCCCGCGAGCGACTGAAGATGGAGCGGCGGGTGCTGGCCGGCCTGCGGCACCCGAACATCGCCCAGCTGATCGACGGCGGCGAAGACAACAACGGCACGCCCTGGGTCGCGATGGAATACGTCGATGGCCAGGCGATCGATCAATGGGCCGCCACCCGCGATCTGGGCCGAAGGCAGCGCATCGAACTGTTCCTGGCGCTGTGCGACGCGGTCCAGTTCGCCCATCGCAACCTGGTCGTGCACCGCGATCTCAAGGCCGCGAACGTGCTGATCGATGCGCACGGCCAACTGAAACTGCTCGACTTCGGCATCGCCAAGCTGGTCGACGACGCCAGCGCCGACGACGCACCGCTGACCGTGGCCTCGACGATGACACCGCACTACGCCAGCCCCGAACAGGTGCGCGGCGAGGCGGTCACCCCGGCCTCGGACGTGTACTCGCTCGGCGTGCTGCTGTTCGAACTGCTGGCCGGCCAGCGGCCGTACGAGTTCCCGACCCGGCGGCCCACCGACATCGAGCGAATCGTGTGCGAAGTCGAGCCACCGCCGCTGGGCGGCCGCAACGCCGCCGACCTGGACTGCATCATCGCCCGGGCCATGCACAAGGACCCGGGCCGCCGCTACGCCAGCGCCCGCGAGCTGGCCGATGACCTGCGGCGCTGGCTCGACGGCCGCCCCGTCGAGGCCCGCCCGGACAGCGCGCTGTACCGGACCGGACGGTTCATCCGCCGGCATCCATTCGGGGTCGGGACCGCCGCGCTGATCGCGGTGCTCGTCGTCGGCTTCGGCGCGACCATGGCCCGCCAGGCTCACCTGCTGGAACGGGAGCGCGACGCGGCCGCGCGTGAAGCCCGGGTGGCGCAGGAAACCTCCGAGTTCCTGATCGACCTGTTCGCGGTCTCCGACCCGCGCGAGTCCAACCCGGCCGACGTCCGCGCGCGCGACATGCTGGACGCCGCGGCCGAGCGGCTGCCCGAGGAGCTTGAAAGCGATCCGCTCGGGCGCGCGCAGCTGATGCACGTGATCGGACTGGCCTACTCGAACCTCGGGATCGGCGATCGCGGCCTCGAGCTGCTGCGCCGGGCGATGGACCTTCGCATCGAACACGCCGGCGACGACAGCGCGCTGGTCGCCGACTCGCGCAACCGGTTGGGCAATGCACTCCGGCGCTTCGGCTACATGTCGGAGGCCGAGCCGCTGCTGGTGCAAGCGCTGGAGTGGCGGGAACAAAACGGTCCGGTCGACCAGGATCTGGCCGATTCGTACAACAACGTCGGGCTGCTGCAGAACGAACTCGGAAACTACGAGGAGGCCGAGAGGACGCTGCGCCATGCCATCGCACTGCACAGACAGGTCGATGGCCAGACCACCCGCGCGGCCGCCGCACCGCTTCACAACCTGGCGCTCGCACTGCGCCGCCAGCAGCGCTTCGACGACGCAGCGGAGGCGGCCGCCGAGTCGATCGCGATCAAGCGCGCGGCGGAAGACTGGAGTCTGTCGTCGCTGGCCGTCACGCTCGCGGTGCTGGCCAACATCGAGCGCCAGCGCGGCGACCTGGACGCCGCACTGACCTACTCCACCGAGTCGCTCGGGCTGCGCGAGCAGGTCTTCGGCCGCGACAACGTGCTGATCGCCAGCGGCCTGGTGACCCACGCCAACATCGTCGAGGCGATGGGCGACCTGGAGCAGGCCGAGCAGCTGAAGCGGGAATCGGTCGCGTTGTTCGAGGCCGACGGCAGCGCCGACAGCCTCCGGGCCGCCAATTCGCAGCTGGGTCTCGGCCAGCTGCTGCTCGACCAGGCCCGGTACGACGAAGCCCGACCACTGCTCGAACGCGCCGCCTCCAGCGCACGGCGCGAGCTGCCCGCCGGCAGCCCGGAACTGGAGCGATTCGAAGTGGCGCTGGCGCGGTTGAACGGAACCGAGTGAGCCCGGTCCGGACGGTCCGGCCGGCAGACCGGTCGCTGCGCGCGATTACGAGGGCTGCGTTTCGACCGTCGGAGCGTTCGACACGGGCCCCTTCGATCGCGGCCGCATGTAGCGCCGGTTCAGCCACCAGCCGGCCACGAACGACAGCGCCAGCGGGCCGAACCAGGCCAGGTGCTGGACCGCGCCGCTGCCGAGTTCGGGCACGAACCGCATCAAGCCGATCTGCAGGAACGCGATGTGCGTGGCCACACCGTTGGCGATCATTGCGCCGTAGTGCTCCTTCAACCACCAGCGAGGCGACTGCGGGCCGTTGCGGATCAGGGACCGGGCGCCAACTGCACTCATCGGGCCGATCATCCCGAAGATGATCAGGAGCCAGGCCTCGAAGACGATACCCAGCGCCGTGACCGCGAGACCGGCCGCCGTCAGGATTGCGGCGCTGACGCGCAGCCCGGTACCCGTGTAGCGGGCGAAGTCATTCTTCCAGCGAATGGCGGTCCAGGCGCTGCGGCAGGCATAGGCCACGAGAATCACCAGGTAGCCGAGAAACGTGGCGCCGACCCACTGCCCCTTCATCGCCTGGGACAGCGCCAGGGGGATGGCGGTCAGCAACACACCGATCATGGCCAGCAGGTAGACGCGGCCGATACTGCGATGCAGGGGCGAGCCCTTCTTCGCGAACGCGGCGGTCCAGAAGGTCGCGAGTGCAACGGTGCCGATCAGCGCATGCGGAAGCGCGAAGCCGGACAGGAGCTGGATGACTGTCATGGCGGGGTCCTCGTGGGAGCGTGGAAACAGCATCGCCTGCCGGCCGTCCGGATCGAGGTGCCGGAAGTCAGGAAAACCGGGTGCCGAAAGTCATGACTTTGCGGCCACCGGTTGTCGCCGGGCGTCGGCCCGGCTATACAGGACCCCATGAAGCACGCACTGCGCGACGGCCTGCTCGACCTGGTCATCAACCCGCTGGCCTGGGCATCCTATGCCGCTTGGCTGGCCGTCTGGCTGTCGGCCAGCGCCGTGTTCGGTGCGCAGGATGCCGCGTTCCCGTCGCTCGTCGACGGCCTGCTGTTCGCGTGGCTGGGCTGCTGGCTGGTCTGCCTGCTCGACGACCTGGTCCCGTCTCTCGTCGACACCGCCGCCCTGCTGGCGCTGATCGTCCTGACCGCGCTGGTGTTGTGGTTCATCCAGAACGGGACCACGCCGATCCTGCTGATCCTGGTCGCGATCCGACTGACCGGCCGGCTGCCCAGCCGGGCGCTGGCGGCCAGCCTGGTCGTCGCCAACCTGTACTTCTTCGGCGTCATGCTCGGCCCCTGGGACCAATCGATCCAGAGTGCGGCGCTGACCGTGCTGGCGATGGGCGGCTTCCAACTGTTCGCAGTGATGGTCATGGTCTACGCCAACCGATCGCAGCGGCTGGCCGAGGACCTGCAGGCCGTCAATTCGCGGCTGCTGGCCACCCGCTCCCTGCTGGGCGAGACGGCCCGGGACCACGAACGGTTGAGGCTTTCGCGCGAGCTGCACGACGTGGCCGGGCACAAGGTCACGGCACTGAAGCTGAACCTGCGCGGGCTGGCCCGGAAGCTCGACGGCGAGGCTGCCGCCGATGTCGAGAAATCCACAGCGCTGGCCGACGAACTGCTGCAGGACCTGCGCTCGGTGGTCCGGCACCTGCGCGACACCGAGGGCATCGACCTGGTCGAAAGCCTGCGCGAGCTCGCGCGGCCGTTTCCGCGGCCACGGCTGGCGCTGGAGGTCGACGACAACGCACGCGTTCCCCGCGCCGACCAGGCCGAGGCGCTGCTGCGCGTAGTCCAGGAAGGCCTGACCAACGCCGCGCGCCACGGACCGGCCGAGGTCCTGCAGGTGCGGCTGGACCGTGAAGGCGATCGGCTGGTGCTGACCGTCGACGACGACGGCCGGTTCCGTGAACCCCTGCGCCCCGGCAATGGCCTGACCGGCATGCGCGAACGTCTGGCCGAACTCGATGGATCGCTGGAGATTTCGAAATCAGAACGCGGCGGCGTCCGGCTGACCGCCTCGTTACCGCTGGAGTTGCATTGATGACAACGCGCATTGCATTGGCCGACGATCAGGCCCTGATTCGCGAAGGGCTGAAATCGGTCATCAACGACCTGCCCGGGATGGACGTCGTGATCGAAGCGGCTTCGGGCGAGCCGCTGCTGGCCGCGCTGGACGACCAGCCGGTGGACCTGGTCGTCTCCGACATCCGGATGCCCGGCGTCGACGGCATCGAGCTGTGCCGCCGGCTGGCCGAGCGCGAGGACGCACCGCCGGTGCTGCTGCTGACCACCTTCGACGACAGCGCGCTGATGCTGGCGGCGGTCGAGGCCGGTGCCCACGGGTTCGCGCTGAAGGACATCTCGCCGGAAGACCTGGCCAAGCTGATCGATGCCGTGATCAACGGACGGGGCGGGTTCCAGCCCGTGAACACCCGCGGCGTGGCCGAGCGGTACCCCTATTCGGACGACCGCCCGCCGCTGGATGCGTTCTCCGACCGCGAACTGGACATCCTGCGCCTGATCGCCGGCGGCTATTCCAACCGCGAGATCGCGCGCGCGGTCCACCTGGCGGAAGGCACAGTGAAGAACTACGTCTCCGACATCCTCGACAAGCTCGACACGCGCGACCGGACCCGCGCCGTGCTCAAGGCCATCACGCTGCGAATCATCTGACCGCCGATCGGCGGTCGACGGCGAACGCCGCGTCTTCACGCTTGTTGACGGCGCGCGTTAGTGTCTGTGGACACGTTCAGCGCACCGAGCAATCCATGGCGTACCGAATCCGGTCCGGCGAAACCGTCCAGGCCGCGCTGCATCGCGTCGTCGACGAGCAATCCGGCAAGGCCCTCCGGGACCTGGCCGGCACGCGAGAGTCCGGCGTGGAAGAGGCGATCCACGACGCACGCAAGCGCTGCAAGAAGATGCGCGGCGCACTGCGCTGGATCCGTCCGGCGATCGGCGATGTCTACAAACCCGCCAACCGGCACTTCCGCGACGCGGCCCGCCTTCTCGGCCCCTACCGCGACGCCCACGCCGTGCTGGAGACCTTCGACCTGCTGTGCGCGGCCGCCCCCGGGCGGGCCGCCGACCAGCAGCCGCTGAAGGCCGTCCGCGACGGGCTTGTCGCCGACGCCGAAACGTCCTCGAAGGCGGTCCGTGACGCCACGGAGGCTTTGGCCGAAGCGGCGCACAGGATCGAATCCGGCGTGGCCAACGCGCGCCGGGCGTGGATCGACGGGCCGGCGTGGTCCAGCATCGGGCCGGGCGTGAAGAAGACCTACCGGCGGGGCCGAAAGGCGCTGAAACACGCGCGCAAACATCGGGAGGCCGACGACTTCCACGAGTGGCGCAAGCGCTGCAAGTACAGCTGGTATCACTTGCGATTGCTCGGCAGCAGCGCGCCGTGGATTCTCGGACCTCTGGCCGGCGGCTTTCATGCCTTGTCCAGCACGCTGGGCGATGCACACGACCTGCACGTGCTCGCCGAGCGCCTGCAGGCCGACCCCGACCGCTACGGGACCGCCGATGCCGTCGAACACGTCCTCCCGGTGGCCAACGCGCTGCGCAAGCGCTTCGAGCAGCGCGCGCTGCGAAGCGGATCGATTCTCTACGCCGAGCCCCCCGACGCGTTCGTCGAGCGGCTGGGCGGCTACTGGAGGACCTGGCGCAGACACGGCCCGGAGCCGGCCTTGCCCGAACTCGAGCAGCTCGCCGACTGAACCGGAACCACGGCTCGACGCTGCAACCTCGATCCCGTATTGAAATTTCAGGAGTCCGACATGAACAGGACCGTTCGTACCACGCTTTCGATGACACTGCCCCTGACGCTACTGCTGCTTGCCGGCTGCGACAACGGCGAACCGGAACCGATGAAGTCCCCGCCGGTGCGGGACCCCGGACAGGAGCCAGTGAGCGGTGCCGACGCGGGCACCTCCGAGGGTTCCTCGGCCTCGACGGAACTGGCCCGTGATGACGCGGCATTTCTCGAACGCCTCGGGCTGATCCGCGGCCACCTACACGCCGGACACGCGCTCTACACCGATGGCAAACCGGCCATGGCCGAAACCCACATGAAGCATCCCCGCGACGAACTGTACGCCGGGCTGGTGCCGGCGATCGAAGCGCGCGGCTTCACGCCGTTCGACGCCGAACTGACGGCGCTGAAGAGCGCCGTCGACGCCGGCGCACCGAGCGACGAGGTCACGACGGCCTGGCGCGAGGTCGACGGCGCGATCGAACGCCTCGAACGTGCCACCGACGCAACAGCGCAGGAGGAACTGCTGGCGATCGCGGCCATGCTCGACACGGCCGCCGAGGAGTACGGCATCGGCGTGGTCGACGGGGTGGTCGACAACGTCCACGAATACCAGGACGCCTGGGGCTTCAGCCAGGTCGCGCTGGAACGCGTCGGCCAGATCGCATCGACCACCGACGTCGAGCGTCAAGCCACGGCCGAAGCCGCGGTCGCAATCTCGAGCCTTGAAGACCTGTGGCCCAATCTCGACCCGAAGGTGCGCCTCGGGACCCGCGAGGAGCGGATCGCCGATGCCGCCGATCGGGTCCGCTCGCTGGCCCGGAGCATCGGGGAGCCGGGCTGACCGGATCGGCGTGGCCCGTCCGGACTGGACGGTCCCTGCATTTCTTCGTATCGTGAGCGCTGCGCAGCGCTTGCGGAAAGGCACATCGGGTGCTCGGATCCCGGAAGCGTCCAATCGACCTCGACTGGGTGAACAGGGCCGATGAACATGCCGAACTCTTCATGACGCCGTTCAACGGTCCGTCGATCCGACTGTTGCTGGTCGTGCTGCTGGCCTTTTCGCTGGTGGCGTCGATATCTGCCCGGGAGGACATGGACCGATTGCAAGCGCCCTCGGCGCTGCGGGAGTCGATCGAACGCCACGAGCGCGAAAGCGACTACCGGGCCATGATCCTGGCCGCTGTGGAGCTGCGCGATATTGCATCGAGTCCGGAAGACCGGATCCATGCCCAGCGGTCGCTGGGACGGGCCTACGCGCTGCTGGGTGACGTCGACCGCGCAGTCGAAGCGCTGAGCCAAGCGGTCGAACTGGTCCAGCCCGACATGCCGCCCGAGCTTCTGGCCGAGCTCTATCGAGACACCGCCGGGATGCTCGGCGAACTGGGGCGCTACGAACAGGCGCTGGCGCTGGTCGAGCGGGCGCTCGACACGCTCGACGGAATCGAGGCCCCGGACCTCGAGGCGGCGCTGCTGGTCATGCAGGGCTCGATCCTCGGCGCACTCGGCCGGCTCGACGCGGCGATGGCCAGTATCGAACAGGCCATGGATCATCCGCTCTCGACGCCGCGCCAGGAAATCATGCGGCGCAACAACCTCGGCATGATCCACAAGTGGCGCGCCGAACTCGACCAGGCGCTTCCGGCCTTCCGGGCCGTCTACGACCTCGCACTCGAACAGGGCTCGGAACAACTGATCGTCTACGGCCTGCTCGAGCTCGGCGACGTCGAGCGACAGCTGGGCAACATCGAAGATGCGCGCATGCATCTCGTAGACGCGCTGCGTCGGGCCGAGACCGCCGAGGAAGATCGTTGGCAGCTGTTCGCCCATACCTACCTGGCCGAACTCGAAGCCGCCGACGGGAATCCGGACGCCGCCGCCGGCCATCGCGATGCCGCGACCCGGCTCCAGGCCGAAATGCAGGGTGAGGCGAACGAAAACCGGGCGCGCGTGCTCGAGATCAGCCTGGAAGTCCTGGAGCGCGAGAAGGAGATCGACCGACTGCAGATGGAACGTGAACTGCAGGCGATGGAGATCGAGCGTGGACGCACCCTGATCCTACTGGCCGCGATCGTCGGGGTACTGCTGTTGATCGCACTGTGGCTGGCCATCCAGCAGAGCCGGGTGCGCGCATCGGCCAATCGAGAGCTCGACGAACTGGCCAACACCGACACGCTGACCGGGCTGCGCAACCGGCGCTATTTCATCGATCACATCCGCCGGCGAGCCGCCAGTGGCCAGGCGCGGGGCGCGTTGATCCTGATCGACCTCGACCAGTTCAAGCGGATCAACGACGATCACGGCCACGAGGTCGGTGACATCGTGCTCAAGGAGGCCGCCGGCCGAATCCAGGCGATGATGCGCGCCGAGGACACCGTTGCCCGCTGGGGCGGCGAGGAATTCCTCGCCTTCCTGCCGGACTGCGACGGCGAGGCTGCGGTTCAGGTCGCCGAGCGCATCCGCGAGGCCATCCACGAGCCGCCGATCCTCCACGACGGCGCCACGCAATCGATCACCGCTACGCTGGGCGTCGCCGAAGTCGACCATGACCAGGACTTCGATCGCTCGTTCCGGCGCGCGGACGCCGCGCTTTACCGAGGCAAGCAAGCCGGCCGCGACTGCGTCCGGCTCGCCGAGGCCGATACCGACGGCGACTGAACCGGGACCACTGCCGCGCGGAAAGGCAGCGCAGCAACGCCACCAGGGCATGTCCGCAGGAGAGACCCAAAAAAAACGGCCCGGGTCGGGCCGCGAAAGAACATTCGTCCAGGTCGATTCCTTCCGTTCCATCCCGGGACCGGGCAAACGGAGGCGCCGGGATCATTCCGGCGAGTACGGCAACGACGAGTGGTGCAGGTTGATCTTCAGTTCGCCGTTGTCGTCAAGCACGTAGCCGAAGGTGTACTCGACCTTGGTCTCCGAACCGTCCGGACCGGTGAAGTAGTAGTTGCCCATGGCCATCGCCGAGTCCTCGTCGGCGTGGATTCCGTTGTTCTCCCAGCGCACGTCGGTCCAGCCGGAAATCGCGAAACCGCCGTCCTCCGTACCTTCCTGGCCGATGAAATAACTGAGCGCTTCATCGAAAGTCTCGCGGAACTGGTCTGCGGCCGCCAGCGTCGGTTTGAACATCACATCGCCATGGCCATAGGCGTACAGCGTGTCGATGTGCTCGGTGGCGCGGGCCGCGTAATCGCCGCCTTCGGCGTGGACCGAGGAGATCGCCACGATGCCCTCGCCCCATTCCTTCTGCGCCGCGATCACGTCCTGCTCGGTGATTTCAGCCAATGCGTTCGTCGAGTACAGCGATGCAGCGGTAGCGATCGCCGCGATTGCCAGGGGGGTCTTGAGTATCTGACGCGTCATGGTTCGTAGTCTCCGTGATTCCAGGGGTGTCCCTGCTCGAGGGCAGGGCAAAAGCAATGATATAACATTCCAGACGTGAGTCCGGCCGCCATCGGCACTGCAATGATCGAAGGCTCGGGATGATTTCGATCGGACCGGCTCGATGACTCCGTCGTTCCGACCGGCATCGACGGCGATCGAGGCGATCCGTCCGTTGGCCGGGCTCGCATCACGCCAAGCCACCGACGAGGCAACGCCAACGCGGCAGTCAGCTCGTGGATGAAGACGTCCAGGCCCCAGGGCAACGCCGATCAGCCCCATCAGACGGGTTCGCAGCGCCGGGGAACACGCCGACGGTCAGCGAACAGAAACGCTCCGGCTTGTCATGCGGGTTTGACGAGGCGATTCAGCCCGGTGGGCGGCGGACTGGCCTGCCATATGATGACGACCGCACTCCGCGGATCCCGATCAGGCGATGGATCGGCCCGGGTTCACGGTCTGCTGCGGCGACGTCGAGGTCGGGCGGAATAGGCCCAGCTCGGGTCCCGGCGTCCAGCCGCCGAGGATGGCGGAGGGGTCGACGACGCCGAGACGCCGGACCAGTAGTTCGGCCAGCACCCGGCGGTAGTCGGTCGTCACCCGGAGGTCCTGACCATCGGACAGATCGCCCGGGCCGAGGCCAGGCCAGTCGCCGAAGACCTGGCCACCGTGGACGTTGCCGCCGGCGGCGAACATCACCCCGCCGTGGCCGTGGTCGGTGCCCAACGAAGCGTTCTCGCGAACGCGGCGGCCGAACTCGGTCATGACCACCACGGTGGTCGTGTCCCAGGCCGAGCCGATGTCCTCGCGGAACGCCGCCAGCGCACCGCCGAGGTCGGCCAGCAGCGGATCGATCTGCTCGGCCTGGTCGTCGTGGTGGTCCCAGCCGCCGCTGTCGATGGCCGCGACCTGCAGGCCGACTCCTGCCTTGATCAGGCGCGCGCAGTCGGCCAGGCCCGCGCCGAGCTGACCCTGGGGATAGCCGGCACCCGGCGGCAGCGCCGCGGCCGGTCCCAGCGCGTCGGCGGCGTCGAACACGCCGGACGCGGTCGGCATCAGCAGCGGATCGCCGGCGTAGGCGGCCAGCAGCGCGGATCGGTCGAGCGGCCCCAGCGCGACCTCGAAGTCGTCGATGCGGCCGATGGCCAGCGCATCGACCGGGCCGGTCATCGATTTGGGCACCGCGGCGTCCAGCGAGACGACGGACAGCGGATCGGTCGGCGCCAGCTCGGCCAGATAGCGGCCGATCCAGCCGTCGGCCGGTTTCAGATCGCCGGCGTCGACGCCCAGCTCCATCGTGGCCTGGGCTTCGAAATGGGAGCGCTCGGCGGTCTGCAGTCCGCTGGCGTGGATCACGGCCAGGTCGCCGGCGTCGAATAGATCCTTGAGCCCGCCGGCGGCCGGGTGCAGGCCGAAGAACCCATCGAGCGGTAGCGCGTCGGCCTCGGCGACTGCCAGCGTCGGGCGGACGTCGAAGTAGGCGTTCTCGCCGAGCGGCGGGACCGCGGTCAGCCCATCGGTTCCGCCGCGCAGGTAGATGGCCACCAGGCGATCGCCGCCGGCCAGGCCCTTGACCGCCGACCACGCCCAGCGGGGCGCCAGCGAGGCGCCTCCGGTCAGCGCAGCGGTGTGCAGGAACGTGCGTCGTTTCATGTCGGAGTCTCCGTGCTCAGCGCCACTGCGCGTCGGGCCCGGCCAGCAGCCAGGCGGCCATGGCCGGGACGCGATCGGTCGCCGGCAGACCGTTGGCGTAGCGGATCAGGATGCGCCGGGTCCGGGCGGTGACGCCGGCCGGGGCGAGCCCGTCGATCAGCACCGTTGCAGCAGCGCTGATGCGCGCTTCGCCGGCGGCTGTCCGCAGCAACTGCGAGCCGTCGACCAGCCGCCGCGTCCAGTCGTAGGCGGAATTGAAGCGGACCAGGAACCCGGTCGTCGATTGCCAGTGCTCGCGCTCGTCGGGATAGCCGTCCGGTGCCGGCCAGCCGAACGGCACCTGGCCGGACGCGTTCAGAGCGTCGAAGATGGCGCCGAAGATGTCCGTGCCCGGGTCGGGCTGCAGTCTGCGCAGGACCCCGGCCGTGAACTCGTTGGGGCGTTTGAGCTTCAGCGCCATGGTGTCGGCCACCTGCGGATCCAGCAACAGGGCGCGCAGAATGGTCTTCACGTCGCCCCCGGAGTCGAGGAAGGCCTGGGCCACGCGGTCGATGACGGCTTGATCGGGCAGGTCGGCGACGAACCGCCTCGCCAGCTTGGTGGCGATGAAGCGCGCAGTGGACGGGTGCTCGGCCAAGCGATCGAGCAGCGCGCGTCCCTGCGCCACGCCCTCGCCCGGAACTGGTTCGCCCATCACCGTCTTGCCGCCGAAGTCGTGGGTGGACGGGTCGAACACGAAGTAGGCCGGCGGTCGGATGGTCCATCCGGTGAACACCCGCGCGACTTCCTTGACGTCGTCTTCGCTGTAGCCGCCGTCGACGCCCAGCGAGTGCAGCTCCATCAGCTCGCGGGCGTAGTTCTCGTTCGGCCCCTCGGCGGTGTTGGTCGCATTGTCCAGGTAGTCGAGCATGGCCGGGCTGGCCGCGCTGTTGCGCAGCAGGTCGACGAAGCGGTTCATCGCCAGCGGCCGGACCATGTCGCGGTCCTCGAGGAACTTGTAGTAGCTGCCGACGACACCGCTGGCCGGCACGTTGAAGTGATCGGACCAGAACTCGACCATGCGCTCGTAGAGCTGGCGCGGGCTGAACGCGCGGCGGATCATCGTCGCGATGATCAGGTCGCGCTGGGCGGCGCCGAAGTCCCGCTCGACGAAGATCTGCCGGGCCAGTTCCTCCGGCGTCATCGACAGCGTCGGCAGCGCGTCGCGGAGCAGGTCCTCCAGCGGCCCGTCGTCGATGGCCTCGGGGGCCAGCTGCCATTCGACGAAGTCTTCGTAGCCGAGCTGCTCCGCGATGGCCACCGTGCCGGCGTCGGCGCCATAGGTGATGCGCTCGACCAGGCGGAGCACGCGGGCACGTTCGGATTGCGGGTCCAGGACCGGGATCATGGGGCCGTTCCCTCGGCGGGTCTGAGCGCTACAACGCCGACCGGCACGAATCGGTTGACAGGTCCTCGACCCTACCCCCCGGGCGGGCCCGGCGCAAGCGAGCGCCACGTGGACCCACGCCCGATTGTTACAATTGAAACCATTCGTGGCGATCCGGTCGGATCGACGAACCCTGGATCACGAGGAGAACATGCATGGGCCTGCTGGTCGACGGCGAGTGGAAGGATCAGTGGTACGACACCGAGTCGACCGGCGGGCGCTTCGAGCGCTCGAAGGCCGCATTCCGCAACTGGATCACCGCCGACGGATCGCCCGGCCCCAGCGGGGAGGGTGGATTCGACGCCGAACCGGGCCGCTATCACCTGTACGTGGCCTACGCCTGCCCGTGGGCGCACCGCGCGCTGATCTTCCGCAAGCTCAAGGGCCTGGAGTCGATGATCACGCTGTCGGTGGTCAACCCGATCATGAAGGAGAACGGCTGGACCTTCGAGCCTGGCTACAAGGTGCACCGCGATTTGATCCATGACGCGACCTACATGCACCAGGTCTACACCGCCGCGATGCCGGACTATTCCGGCCGGGTCACGGTGCCGGTGATCTGGGACAAGCAGAAGCAGACCATCGTGACCAATGAATCATCGGAGATCATCCGGATGTTCAATTCGGCGTTCGACGGCGTCGGCGCCAAAGAGGGCGACTTCTATCCCGATGACCTGCGCGAAGAGATCGACGCGGTCAACGCCACGGTCTACGACAACGTCAACAACGGCGTCTACAAGGCGGGCTTCGCGACCACGCAGAACGCTTATGAAGAAGCGGTGATTCCGCTGTTCGAAACGCTGGACGACCTCGAAGAGCGGCTCGGCGAGCGGCGCTACCTGTGCGGCGATCGAATCACCGAGGCCGACTGGCGGCTGTTCACCACCCTGATCCGCTTCGATCCGGTCTACGTAGGTCACTTCAAGTGCAACCTGCGCCGGATCGAGGACTATCCGAACCTGTCGAACTACGTTCGCGAGCTCTACCAGGTGCCGGGCGTCTCGGAAACCTGCGAGTTCCACGCGATCAAGCTGCACTATTACGGCAGCCACGACATGATCAACCCGACCGGCGTCTTCCCGCTGGGGCCGGCGCTGGACCTCCACCGCCCGCACGACCGCGGGCGGCTCTCCTGACCCGGACGATCGGGTGCGACCCAGCGGCACGTTCCTCTATTTCGCCTACGGCTCCAACCTGCTGACCGCCCGGCTGATCGCGCGCTGCCCCTCGGCGCGCAAGCTTGGCAACGCCCGACTGGTCGGCCACCGCTTGGCCTGGCACAAGTTCGGCTGCGACGCGACCGGGAAATGCGACGTCGTGGCCACCGGCCGGCCAGCCGACATCGTCCATGGCGTGGCCTGGCGAATCCGCTGCGCCGAGCGACCCGCACTGGATTTCCACGAGGAACTGGGCACTGGCTACACCGCCGAGACCGTCCGCGTGTCGATCAGCGGGCGGGCCCGGCTGGCCCGGACCTATAAGGCCATTCCGCTCGACCCGTCGCTGCGCCCGCTGGACTGGTACAAGCGATTCGTCGTGCTCGGCGCGCGCGAACACGGCCTGCCCGAAGGCTGGGTTGCGCGTTTGAAGCGCACCCCGGCCCGGGCCGACCGCCAGCTCCCACGACGCAACCGGAATCTGCGCGTCGAACGAAGGCGCTGAATTCCCCGTAGCCCGCGACTACCTGCGTCGAGTCCGATCCGGCCGGCGCTTGGCCGGCCCCGGCGGCTGGGCTATGCTGTCGATCACGCGCTGACGCTGCGCTCCTGGGTCCGCCGCACGGTCGGCGTCACGGAGATTGCGATGGAATGGCGACGCTCCGTACCGGGGTCGCGCATCTCGGCGCCCGTGATCTACCCCGATCAGCGGCGTGCGATGAACTCGCGCGAGAATGCTCGAGTACCGCACTATCGTCCGTGTCGGACCGTCCATACGCAACATGACCCGGGCGCCGTTCATTCGTTTCCATCCGGAGAACCCCATGCCGAACAACCGACCATCGAAACGCCTTGCCGCGATCGTGGGTGCTGCTTTGCTGACCGTCACCGCAGCTCAGGCGAACGATGCCCTGCGACTCGCCGACGACCCGCGCGTCGCCGACGCGGTCCGGCTGTGGTCGGACTGGGTTGAGTACCAGGCCGGCAGCAGCCGGGTGCCGGGCGTGTCCTTCGGCATCGTCCACGACCAGGAACTGGTCGCCAGCGGGGCATTCGGGCTGGCCAATCCCGACGCCGGTCTCGCCGCGACCGCCGACACGCTCTACAGCATCTGCTCGATCTCCAAGCTGTTCACCAGCGTTGGGCTGATGCAGCAATACGACGCCGGTCGCGTCCGGCTCGACGACCCGGTCGGCGATCACCTCGACTGGTTCGAACGGCTCGAGGATGCCCATCCCGACGACGAACCGGTGACCGTGCGCCGCCTGCTGACCCATTCTTCGGGCCTGCCGCGCGAATCCGATTTCCCGTACTGGACGGACGCAGACTACCCATTCCCGACTTCGGAACAGATCCGCGAGCGGCTGAATGCGCAGCAGACGCTGTACCCCACCTCGACCTACTGGCAGTACTCGAACCTCGGCCTGACGCTGGTCGGCGAAATCGTTGCCGAGGTCTCGGGACAGGCCTATGACGACTACATGCGCGAACAACTCCTCGACCCGCTGGACATGGACGACACGTTTACCGACATCCCCGTCGAACTCCGGGGCGGTCGCATGGCCATTGGGTATACGGCGCTCAAGCACGACGGCTCGCGCGACGTGGTCGCACCGTTCCAGACCCGCGGGATCGCGCCGGCCGCCGGCTTTGCCTCGAACGTGACCGACCTGGCGAAGTTCGCGATGTGGCAGTTCCGGGTGCTCGAAGGCGAGCAGGAACTACTGCGGCCATCTTCGCTGCGCGAAATGCAGCGCGTGCAGTACCTCGACCCCGATTTCGAGACCACCTGGGGCCTCGGATTCAGCGTGCGCAAGGAAGGCAACCGGACCTATGCGCGCCACGGCGGCGGTTGCCCGGGCTTCTACACCGAGTTCCGGATCGAGCCGAAGACGAAGATCGGCGCGATCGTGCTGACCAACACGATCGGCTCACCGCCCGGCACCTGGGCCGGCCAGGCCTTCGAGCTGGTCGGGCCGATGATCGAAAAGGCCCTCGAGGCACCAGACGACGCACCGGAACGCAACGGATCGCTGGCGCGCTTCGCCGGCCTGTACGGCACGATCTGGGGCCGCAGCAGCATCGTTCCCTGGGAAGACGGACTGGCCGTTCTCGACCTGGGAAGCTCCAATCCGGCACAGGGCCTATCCCGCCTGCGCTTGATCGAGGGCACGACCTTTGCCCGCGTCCGCGACGACGACAGCCTGGGCGAGACCTTCGAGTTCGAACTCGATCCCGATGGCCGCGCGACCCGGGTCAAGGTGCACAGCATCTACCTGGACCGGATCGGCCGTTGATCGGATCGTTTCGAAAGGCAGGAGCAACCGGGTGATCCTCCGCTCCGTCATGCAACACGTCCGCGACCAGAACTGGCTCGCCGTGGGACTCGACTTCGTCATTGTCGTCATAGGTGTCTTCATCGGAATCCAGTTCGCCAATTGGAACGAGGAACGGGCCGAGGCCGATCTGGCGGATCGCTACCGTCTTCAGCTGATCGAAGACGTCCAGGCTGATCTCGCCGACATCGAGGTCGGCTATCGAACCTCGGAGTGGCGGCTGGCCGCGCTGACCGAACTGCTCGAACGCGCCGGTGCACCGACCGTCGACACGACCTTTCTGCCCGAACGCGAGTTGACTCTTCCCCGACCTGAGATCACGAGCGATTCGATCACCTACCTGATGAACGCCTCGACCTATACGCGGTTCCTCGACAACGACCAGGCGGCCTACGCCTCGCTGCTGAGCTCGGGAAATGCGCGCCTGATCGGGCAACTCGAGCCCTGGCCCTGCGTACAGTTCTATTACGCACAGCAACAGGAGGTGCAGAAAGCCGAGGATCGGCTGCTGCTGTTCCGGACCGAGCTGGCGCGCGCCCAGCACGAGGCGGGCCTATCGCTTGCCGGCCACCTGTCCGAACAAGAAACGCTGCAACGTATCGCCGGCGACGACCGGCTGATCGCAGCGATGTCCAGCAACCGGCTCTGGGTGTTCTACCACCTCGTCGTGCTGGAGGAACTGCGGGGCCAGGCAGCGCTGCTCCTCGACGCGCTCGAGGCCAACACCGCGCAATGTGAATTCGAGGACGATTCGCTGTGATGCTGCGGCGCCTCGGAAACGCCATCCGTCGGCAGGATCCCGCTACGGTGCTGATCGAGATTCTGGTGCTGGTCGTCGGCATCGCGCTGGGCCTGCAGGTCGATGACTGGCGTGCGGAGCGCCAGCAGCGCCAGCTCGAGCAGAGCTTGATCGAGCGCCTGACCCTGGACTTCGGCCAGATCGAGAATCGCCTGACCAGTTCCATCGAAGATCTCGACGGGTTTCTGGACCGCATCCAGCGGGTACGAATCACGATCCGATCCGGTCGCTCGCCGGACGCCGGCGACGAACGCGAACGGTTTCTCGAAGCGCTGAGCAGTATCACGGCCAGCCGCATTCCCGCCGGACGTTCGCCCACCTATGTCGAAATGCTCTCCTCCGGCGTGTTCGACATCCTGCGGGACGATGAACTCAAGCGCCGACTGGTGGACTACGACCAGCGCCAGGGGATCTCGATCACGGCCTGGCAAGCGCTGCGCGATCAGTCGCTGCTGTTCAGTCCGCCGATCCTCTACGCGCAGACCATGGGGCCGCCCGCGGACGACGGGGCCGCCATCAACCCGGTGGCCTTCGATTTCGGGCGCATGCGTGATGATCCCGACTTCGATGGCGCCCTCGGTGTACAGCTTTCCGTTCAGTCGAACAATCGGCAGTTGCAAGAGGCGCAGCTGACCTCCGCGCGCGCCGTCCTAGAACGTCTCGCGACGCAGGCGCGCCCATGAACGTCTACCTTGACCGGCGCAGTCTGCGCTTCAGGCGATCCCCGGAGAAGCTTTTGAAACCCACCTCCCTGTTTCTTGCACTCCTCTTCCTGCCGCCCCTGGTGCAGGCCGGCACGACGGTTCACTACGACTGGCTGACCCAGGGCGAAAAGTCCGGCGAACTCGTGCTGACCATTCACGATGAAGGTCGCCGAAGCGTTGCATTCCAGTTCAACGACCGGGGTCGCGGACCGTCATTGAACACGCAATTCCGGACCGACCCGGCCGGACGAGTCACGCGCTTCGAGAGCCGTGGCAATGCCTACATGGGCGCGCCGGTCAGCGAAGACTTCCGGTTCGAGCAGGGCGTGGCGGCATGGGGCAGCACGCTCGAGTCCGGGCGTGTCGAATCGCCGGCGCTCGAGGCCTTCTATCTGGCCAACGATTCCAGCCCGGAATATCTGGCAGCCCTTGCCCGGGCGCTGCTCGCGGCACCGGATCAGCGCATGGCCATGTTGCCGAGCGGCACGGCCAGCATCGAGAAGCTGGCCGACGAACGCGTCGAGCAGGATGGTGTTTCACGCAGCGTGTCCCTGTACGCCATCTCGGGTCTCGGATTCGACCCCCAGTATCTCTGGCTCGACGAAGACCGCGAGCTGTTCGCCCTGGCCATGGGCTGGATGGGGATGACCCCGGAGGGGTGGGCGGACGTACTGCCGAGCCTGGACACCCGCCAGCAGGAGGCAGAGCAGGCGCACCTCGCTCGCCGCGCGGCGGCGTTGACCCATGAACTCACGGCGCCATTCTGCCTGCACGATTTCCGCGTGCTCGATGTCGACGCCGGGCGCCTGCGCGAAGGCTTCAGCGTCCGCGTCGAGGACGGCATGATCACGGCGGTCGGCGCCGACGGGACGATCGACTGCGAGGGACTGACGATCATCGAAGGGGACGGGCGCAGCCTGATCCCCGGTCTCTGGGACATGCACGTGCATATCGGTGCGTCGGACGGTGCCTTGCACCTGGCCGCCGGCGTGACGACGGTTCGCGACCTGGCCAATACCCATGAACGACTGATGGGCACCATCGCCCAGTTCGAGCAAGGAACGGCCATCGGACCGCGCGTCTATCGGGCGGGGTTCATCGACGCCGCCGGACCGTTTGCGGCACCGACCGGCAATCTCGCCGAGTCCCTCGACGAGGCCCTGGAGTACATCGAGCAGATCGACGAGCAGGGATACGGTCACATCAAGATCTACTCGTCGATCGATCCCGAATGGGTCGCACCGATGGCCGAGGCGATGCACGAACGCGGAATCCGGCTGTCCGGTCACATTCCCTCGGGCATGACGGCCGAGGACGCCGTCCGTGCCGGCTTCGACGAAATCCAGCACATCAATATGGTGTTCCTGAACTTCCTCGCCGGACCCGATGACGACACGCGCACGCCGGTTCGTTTCGTGCTGGTGGCCGAGGAAGGGCATGCGCTCGATCTGGATTCGGACGAGGTGCAGGCGTTCATCGACCTGCTGGTCCGGGAAGACGTGGTCGTTGACCCGACCGTGGCGATCTTCGAGACCATGTTCCGCCACCGCTCCGGCGAGGTCAGCCCCTCCTATGCGATGGTCGCGGATCACTTCCCGCCCAACGTGCGCCGCTCGATGCTCGCCGGACGGATGGATATCGATGACGACAACGCCGAGCGCTATGCGTCCTCGTCGCGGGCCCTGCTGGCCATGATCCGGCGCCTGCACGAGGCGGGCGTACCGCTCGTGGCGGGTACGGATGCCCTGGCAGGCTTCACCCTGCATCGCGAGCTCGAACTCTACGCCCAGGCCGGCATTCCGAACGCCGAGGTGCTGCGTCTGGCCACGGTCGGCTCGGCCGAGATTCTCGGGGATGGCGATCGCATCGGCCGCATCGCGCCCGGCTACGCCGCCGACCTGGTCGCCCTGGACGGTGATCCGCTTGCTGACATCAGCGCGATTCGTTCAGCCGCCATGACGCTCAAGGGACAGCGCCTCTATCACTCTTCCGAAATCCACCGTGCCCTGGGAATCGCGCCCTTCTCCGAGCCTGTCGCGGTGCGCGCACCTTGATCCTCCGCTCCGTCATACGGCATGTTCGCGACCAGAACTGGTTCGCCGTTGGGCTTGACTTCCTGATCGTGGTGGTCGGGGTGTTCATCGGCATCCAGGTGGCGAACTGGAACGAGGAGCGGACCAACCGCGCCGTCGCTGCAGGCCACCTGTCCGAGGTTGCCGAGGACATCCAGACGCATCTGGACTTCCATCCCGAGCTGTACGGTTCGGCCGTCGCCCGGATCGCGGCGGTCGATGCGATCTTCGATCGGGCCTTCGGCCAGGAACTGCCGGGCCGACTGGAGCTGTCGACGCTGTCCTGGGCGGTGCCGGCCACCCCGGCACTGGCCGACGATGAACTCGATCGGGCGATGGGCGCGGTCAACCTGGTCCGGATCACCGTCGGCTCGAGGAATGGCTACGAATCGTTGATCAGTTCGGGCAACCTGGGCCTCGTCGAGGACCGGGGGCTGGCGCGCGCGATCCAGCAGTACTACGGCCGGTATGACGACCTGCTGGATACCGGCGAGGTCTTCCGAGCGTTTCGAAACGACGGCGCATCGATCTACCACGCGGCCGGCCTATCTGTATTCGACCGGCGGCCGCTCGAGGACATCATCGACATCGCGCAGCGCGATCCGGCCTTCGCCGCCTACCTCCGATCGACGCGGGAATGGGCCATCGTTCATGCCGGGCTGCTGGAGGACCTGCGCGTCGAATCCGAGGCCCTGCTGGCCAGGATCCGGGTCGATCTGGAGCGCTCGTCCCGATGAGCCCGCGCCGCGCCAGCGTTCGCGCAACCGGCTGCGGCAGTGGGGTGCCCGCGGAATGACCGCCAACCCGACCCGGTCCTCGACGCCGCTGCGAGCCGACCTGTTCGGCCGATTCCGGGTGTCAGGGCGCGACGGGCGCGAGATCGGCCTCAACGGCAAACGGGCGCAGGCCGTACTGGCGATTCTCTGCCTTGCTCCGGGCGAGCCGGTCGAGCGCGAGCAGCTCAGTCAGCTGCTGTGGCGCGGCAAGTTCCGGGCGCAGGCCCGGGCGAGCCTGCGCCAGACCCTGCTGGAGCTGAAGAAACAACTGGCCGAGGCCTGCCCGGAGCCCTTCGAAAGCAGCCGGGAGCGGATCGCTCTCCGGCCCGGGGCGATCGACACCGACCTTTCGGAGCTCGAAGGCCTGCTGGCGGCGGGCGAGCACCACGCGGCGGTGGACCGGCTGCTCGCAATCGGCCAGCAGCCGCTGCTGGACGGCATGGACTTCGGCCGGGGCTTCCGCGAGTTTCTCGCGGCTCGGCGAAGCGCGGTCGAGCAGCGCCTGGAGCAGACCATCGAGAAGGCCCTTGCCGATGACGGGCTCCGGGACCTTGGCCATGTCCACAGCCAGCTCCGCGATGCCTGGCGTCGACGCAGCCTGTCGAAGGGTGCCGAAGATCGCGAAATTCGCGTGGCCGTTCTGCCTTTCGCAACCAGGCCCGGCGATGACACGCTGGACCTGTTCGCCAAGGGCCTGTTCGACGAACTGGTCACCACGCTGGGCCGGGTCCCGCAGCTCCGGGTGGCCGGACGCGGGTCGTCGAGGCAGCTCGACCTCGCCGACGTCCAGCCGACCGAGGCGGCCCGGACGTTGAACGTTTCGCACCTGATCGGCGGCTCCATCCGGCGGGAGGGCCCGGCCGTTCGCGCGCACGTCGCGCTGGTCAACGGGCGCGACGGATGCGAGGACTGGTCCGGGCACTTCGACGGCAGCACCGACGACCTGTTCGCGGTTCAGCAGTCCATCGCCGAAGCAGTGACCGAGGAACTCGGCAGAACGCTTCGGCAGCCGGTCAAGCTACCCGTACGGCGTCGCAGCACGTCCGACAAGGCCGCCTATACGCTGTACCTGCAGGGCCGGGCGCTGACCGCCCGCGCAATCGGCGACGGCGTGCTGGCCAAGGCCATCGAACTGCTGGAGGCCGCACTGGCGATCGATCCCGAGTTCGCCGCCGGCTGGACCGCGCTGGCCGAGGCGCACGTCTACACCGCGGTCTACACCCCTTGCCTCGACCGGCTCCGGCAGTCGGAGCGCATGGCCGAGTGCGCCATGACCGCCATCGAACTCGACCCTGCCCAGGGCCACGCCCGCACCATGCTCGGCATCCACCGCTGGACGCTGAACGACCCGGTCGGCGCGCTGGACCTGGCGCACGAAGGCTTCCGTCTCGAGCCGGAAAATCCGGACGTGATGTTGCGGCTCGGCTCGTTCCTGCTCTACATCGGCCGGACGCGGGAAGCCCTGCCCTACATCGAGGCCGCCGTCGACCAGGACCCGGTCAACGGACGCAACCACGCCATGCTGTGCGTGGCCCGCCTCAATCTCGGCGATATCGACGGCGCCATCGTCGCCGGCCAGCGCATGGTCGATCTCGGCATGCCGTCGATGTGGCTGGCCGTGGCCACCGCCGCCTCGGGCGACCGGAAACGGGCCGTGAACCAGTACCTCCAGACCCGGCACCTGATCAACAAGACGATGTTTCCACCGGCCGGGTCCAGACCGTTGAGCGGGCCGGCCCTGAACGCCTTCTGGCAGATCGCCGCGCGCGGCGTGTGCAGCGGCCGGGCCGTGCACCGCAAGGTGTACTGCGCCTTGCTGGACCATCTCCACGCCACGCTGCACGATCCCTGCGACACCAGCGTCGTGCAGCCGGCCATCTGGATGGGGCATGCCGAGCTGGTCTTCAGGACGCTGGGTACGCAGATCACACCGGCCAACATGTTCTGCCTGATGTCGCTGTGGGCCGATCTCGAGCCGATCCGCCGCGTCCGACTCCATCCCGACTTTCCAGCCTTCGCCGAGCGTACCGGCCTGGCGGATGCGTGGACGAAGTACGGGCCGCCCGATCTCCCGGTTCCCGAATCCGAAGCATCTCCACGCCCTTCTGGCGGTGAAGAAATGACGCATCTTTGACGCTCCGGGTCTTGGTCGGCAGCGCACCCCATGGCTACGCTGCAGTCGCGCCATGCGCATCCAATGCCACCAGGAGCCCTTGTCATGAAGAAACTGTTCGGATGCATCCTCATCCTTTTCTCGACGGCCAGCCAGGCCGACCACCTCGACGTCATCGGTTTCACGCTGAGCGAAGACTGCTCGTTTGCCGAGTATCTCGAGATCGTCGATGACTTCAACGAGTGGGCAGCGCCCTACGGATACCGGACCGAAATTGCCGCTCCGACCTTCCACGACGACATGGCGACGCACTACTGGCTGGGCCGCAGCGCCGGCTTCGAAGCCTTCGGCGCCGCCTACGACGCATGGACCGCCGCGCAGGCCGACGCCGACAGCGGACCGGCACGCCTGAACGCCCGGTTCGGCGAATGCACGTCCAACTCCTCGCGTCGCGCCTACCAGACCTTCCCGTAGCCGCGCAGCGCAAGCGACCGGGCGCACGGGGGCCGACGCGGACCGGCCTTCGTGCATCCCCGGCTCGCGCTCGCCGATTGCTCCGCCTGCGGTAGTGCGGGCCCTTTCCTCGAGCGTTGCGCCTGCCCGCAGACCCCTTCGCCGGGCCGATCGAGGCACAAATGACGCAACTCTGACGCTTCCATCATTGCGTCGTTCAGGCACCCGGCGCAGTCTGGACTGTGAAGTCCATCACACCAGCACGATGGCCGCGGTCCAGTGGCCGCGCCCGGCCGATGCCGATTACAGCGAGAAGCACGAGATGAGCGAGTCAGGGAACGACTGTCACCGGAGCCGGGCCGCAGCACGGCCGAAGGCATACGCCCCGTGACGTCGATATCGACGGCGACCGCACCGGCACCGACCGCCGCGCGCATCGAACTGCTGGACGCGCTGCGCGGCATCGCGTTGCTCGGCATCCTGCTCGCCAACATGCTGGTGTTCTCGGGCTGGGTGTTCCTCGCGCCGGAACAGAAGGTCGCGCTCGCCGGCCCGACGCAGACTGCCGTCGCCGAGTTCCTCTTCTACATGCTGCTCGACGGCAAGTTCTACACCCTGTTCTCGCTGCTGTTCGGCATCGGCTTCGCCGTCCAGCTCGAGCGGCTGAGCGCGCGCCGTCCCGATGCGGCCCGGATCTACACTCGCCGCCTGCTCGGCCTGCTGGCGATCGGCCTGGTCCACCTGATGTTCATCTGGGTCGGCGACATCCTGACGCTGTATGCGCTGACCGGTTTCGTGCTGCTGCTGGTGCGGGACTGGTCGACACGGGCGCTGGCCCGGACCTCGGTGGCACTGATCCTGCTGCCGGTTCCGGCCTACGCGCTGTGGTGGCTGGCCGGTTGGCCGGCCCCCGGCAGCGGCGCGGCGTCGCTGGCCGAATCGTATCGGTCGTGGATCAGCTCCGATCCGGGCCTGTCCTGGGTCGCGGCCATGCGGCAGGAGGGCTGGGCCAGCTATCGCGACTGGGTGCTGGCAATCGGGCCGTTCCGGCTCGCGAACATCCTGGAAAGCTGGCGCATCCCCAAGGTCATGGGCCTGTTCTTCCTGGGCGCCTGCGTGGGCCGGGCGCTGATGGCCGGACGGTTGCTCGAGGACACGCAG
>Ga0209938_1000231_pt1 | contig 30286 bp, 18 predicted proteins | sample SalPonR2_C_D1_MG_FD_185708 | JGI IMG/M metagenome (GOLD analysis project Ga0209938, IMG submission 185708) | Salt pond soil microbial communities from South San Francisco under conditions of wetland restoration - Salt Pond MetaG R2_C_D1_MG... ... | reverse complement strand
ATGCAACGGCCAAGGACTGACGAAACGCGTAGCCTTCGCCAAACGGAATGAGCATCGGTACGAGTCCCAATATAGTGGTTACACTTGTCATCACGACCGGACGAAATCGGTGTTTACCCGCCATCTCAATCGCTTTCTGAAGATTTCCTGTATCTGCGAGGTAGCGTCGCATAAAGTCTACTTTTAGGATGGAGTCATTCACAGCTATACCGGTCAAAATCAATATTCCCATAAACGACATCGCGTTCAGTGTACTTCCGGTTAAGTAAATGGCCAGCATCGACCCGACCCACGCAAACGGAACGGCCGCGATGATTATCATCGGGTACTTCAGGTTTTCAAACTGGATGGCCAGGATGATGTAGATCAACAAGATGCTGAGTGCAAGCAGCAGCCCCATGTCAGTCATCAGGTTTTGAACCATCAGCGCGTTACCGGCAATCTGTACCTCAACTCCGGTCTGCCTCATAAAATCATTAACCGTTTCTTCGGTTTGTGCACGATTCCACCACCAGTCGCTCAGCTCCCAATTGGCTACATAACTCAGAACCGGAGTTTGATCCACCCGTTCAAGTTGCTCAGGTTCTTTCGCACGCTGAATGTCAGCCAGATAACTCAATGGTACCTCGCGATTAGCCAGACGTAACGAGATCTCTTCAGGGTTATAAATCCGCTGCTGATCACCCAGCAGACGTATCCCGATCCGTTCGTCCTGCCGGTTCCAATCCGTCACAAAGCTACCGCGCGTTACTGATTCAAGATAGCGAACGATCTCCTGTTCACTAATACCAAGCTGCAGCATGCGGTCTGACCTAAATCGAATATTCCAGGTATCCACTTCCTGATCGTACTGTTTTTGTAGTGATACCTGAAGTCCTGTTTGAGTCAGTGCGTTCTGGAGTTCTCTGGAATATCGCTCATTCAGATCGCGGTCCATACCCACAAGACGGAAAAGGACGGGAGGTTGGTCAGCTCCAATGAGTGCACTCCAGCTTTGAGTATCTGAAACCGGATCGACACTCCACCCGGGAAAGTCTGAGTTGAATTTATCCATGACATCCGTTGCACGTTCGGCTTCGGCATACCCTGCAACCGGTATAACAACTGTAAATTTATTCAGGCCTTCTCTGGCAAGATTGGCTAGGTTGGTTTGATCAGTAAAACCACCTGACATCTGAATATTCCCCTGCCCAAGACTGGCCCGCTCCAGTCGCTGGCGAAGGGCATTAGCCGCTTCCTGCGTAGATGGCAGTGCTGTATTGCCCGGAAGCTGTATGCGATAGCTTACCGATGTTGGCTCATCCTCCGGAAGCATGGTTTTGGACACCATCAAAAATGAAATTATCGAGCCGGCTACAAGGAACGTAGCCAGAAGAAGTATCCAAACCGGCCGTTTCAGTACTGATTGCAGACTTGTCTCATATCGCTCCAGCAAGTTGTCGAAAAATTTCCTTGTGTTGAGCTGACCGCTTTCGCCCGGTGTGTCTTTGGCTTTTTTCTTACGGCGCTCGAGAATCTGGACTACCAGCACCGGCAGAATAATCAGCGCAACAAACAGAGAAGCCAGCAGACTGATGGAAAGCGTATAGGCCTGATCCTGGAAAAAAGCTCCCTCAAATCCGCCCAGGAAAATGAGCGGCAGAAATACAGAGATGGTCGTGAATGTTGATGCAGTCACAGCCAGGGCGATCTCTTTCGTCCCAACCGCAGCAGCCCGTTTCACCGATGGCGCGGCCGGCATGTGCCGGTTGATATTTTCGAGCACCACGATTGCGTTATCAAGCAGGAGCCCTATACCTAGCGTGAGTCCGCTCAGTGATACTATATTTAGTTGTATGCCTGACCCATACATCACAAAAAAGGTGAGGAAGATAGAGACCGGAATGGCCACCCCTATCGTAAACGGTGTTCGGATATCATTCAAAAACATGAAGAGCACAATAAAGGCCAGTATGCCACCAATCAGCAGTGTCTGAAGCAGATTACTGATTGCTTTTCGAATAAAGGTGGCATCTTCGCGGATTACCTCAATCGCAATATTGGGATGTAATTCGCGCATCTCCTCAAGCAGTGGAGTCAGCGTATCAAATACTTCCACCGTATTGCTTCCAAACTCTTTTTTGACCAGTAAATTAAGAACCCGTTCGCCATCAAGCATCGCAAAAGATGATGGATCCGTTTCACCCAGCTGAACCTCGGCGATATCACTGAGCAGCAGTACTTTACCATCGCCAAGTTTTTTGAGTGGAACGGTGTTAAGATCCTCGAGCTCATCGATCCGGCTCTGGATTTTCATGGAGTAACGGTACCAGCCATCGCGAAGCTCTCCGCTTGTGGCAAAAAGGTTGGCTTGTTGAATGAGACTCTGTACTTCACCAAGAGTCAGATCAAACCGATCGACTTCTCGAGGGAGATATCGAATCTGAACTTCCGGCTCCACTGCTCCCACCGGAACCACCTGGGCGATCCCTTCGGCCTGCTCCAACCGTCGTGAAAGAACCTGCTCGGCCCAGCGCTTAAGAGATAGCCGGGTATCGAATTCACTATTTGGACGATCTTTAGAAGTGACGGCAAGCACGGCGATTGGCTCATCGGCGGTAGTATTGAATATCAGCTGCGGGCGGGAGGCCTCTTCAGGCATGGAATACTGTGCCTGGTCTAGTTTCTCCCGCACATTCAGAAACGCGAGGTCCATGTTGTGGCCCCACTGAAAATTGAGATAGATCACACTCTGACCCTGACGGGCAAATCCCTGTACCTGGTCTATCCCGGGAATGGTACTCAGTACTGCCTCAAGACGTTCGTTTATGCGCGTTTCTACCTCACGCGGTGAGGCACCCTGCCAGTCAGTACGGACCACAAGATTGGGTGAATCCACATCTGGCAGCAGATCGACAGAAAGCTCACTGAGGGCAAGGCTCCCAAAAATAAAGGCCGCAAGAATAAGAATAACAGCTGTTATAGGGCGATTTAATAACAAACGTCAAAATCTAACTTAGTGGTTCTGATAATTTTGCAGGAGAGTCAGCTCTGAATATAACCATCCTTTGATGAATACCGCGTTTTATAATACTATGATTATAGTTTTATAAATATCATTTTGCAAACCGAAAATAAAATAAATGGACTTTTCGGACTCACCCCTTGTTCCCCTCTCTACTCTCTCCGTTCGCATAGAGGGGAGACTCCTGAAATCTTTTAGAGACAATCAAATTCGCCCACAGTTACAAACTGGTGCCTATGGCCTTCTTATCAACTCTCTGCGCCAGCCGACGGATCACATAGAGTAGAGACTCATAGACCTCATTTTGGGCTTCAAGATGTTTAGTGAACGGTAATTCTGTTCTGAAGTCCTCCCTCTCTACCCGTAGAGAGGGAGACAGAGGATGAATCAAAAAAGTGTAAGGAAAGCTCAAAATCCTGATCATAAATCTACACACCTAAAAATCAGTCAAAGAACCGAATGGCATCTCACCGCTCTATAATAAAGCTGGCTAGAGAGCTAAGAAAAAGACAAACTCCCTCCGAAAAAATTCTATGACACGAGCTTAGAAGCCGAAAGCTTAAAGGTGTAAAATTCTTTCGTCAGCATCCGTTGATATACGAAGAGGACAGGGGCATACTTCATTTCTTTATAGCAGACTTTTACAGCGCAGAACAAAATCTCGTCATCGAATTAGACGGTAAAATTCATGACCATCAGCAATATTACGATCATGTGCGAGATTTAATTATTTCAAAAATGGGGCTGAAAGTCGTTCGATACAAAAATGAGGAGGTTTGGGATATGGAAAAATTAAAGGCAAAAATATGCTCCCATTTCTGCTGACTCACCACTTGACCCGCTCTTTACTCGCTCCGCTCGCAATGAGGGGGAAACTCCTGAAATCATTTTTAAAATGAAAATATCTACCAAATATCAATTTAATTGTAGAGTCCTCCCTCTCTACGCGTAGAGAGGGAGACAGAGGGTGAGTCAGAGATCCGTTACACACCCCAAACTCGCCGTCGACACCGTTTTCGCGTACTTTCGTAAAACTCCCGTCGTAAATGCGGGCGTCGGAGCCGACCAATTCTTTCGGCGTTTTTCGATTTCATTTTCGGTCAGCTCAACATTAATTGTCTGATCATCAGCATTAATAGTGATGGTATCTCCATTCTCAATTAAGCCAATCAGGCCACCGACTTGCGCTTCCGGTGTAACATGGCCAATCACAAATCCGTGTGTGCCACCTGAAAACCGTCCGTCGGTAATGAGTGCCACCTCGTTGCCAAGTCCTGCTCCCATAATTGCTGCCGTGATGGAAAGCATCTCCCGCATGCCCGGTCCTCCTTTTGGTCCTTCATATCGAATAATCACTACATCACCTTTTTCCACTTCACCATTTTGAATTCCTACAAGGCTCTCTTCTTCAGAATTGTAAACTTTTGCCGTGCCTGAAAATTTCGTCCCCTCTTTCCCGGTAATTTTGGCCACAGAACCCTCTTCGGCAAGGTTACCATACAAAATCTGAAGGTGTCCGGTTTTCTTGATCGGTTCCGATACCGGATATATCACTTTTTGCTCCTCTAAAAGACCCGGCAGGTCTGCAACATTTTCTTCTAGTGTTTTCCCGGTCACGGTGAGACAGCTGCCATCAAGCAGATCCTCTTTTAACAAAAGCTTTTGTACTGCAGGTACGCCCCCTGCATTATATAGGTCTTCCATTACGTACTTACCGCTTGGCTTTAAATCGGCGATGAACGGTACACGATCACTCACCATTTGAAAATCATCAATCGAAAATGAGACACCCGCAGCGTGAGCTATTGCCAGCATATGCATGACAGCATTGGTTGAGCCACCTAATGCAATGATCATTGTAATAGCGTTTTCAAGTGATTGTCTGTTGATAATGTCCCTTGGCTTGATGTCTTTCTCCATCAGCAATCGGATCGCTTCTCCGGCACGCTCACACTCTTTTATTTTCTCCTGATGTGTTGCCGGGATGGATGAACTATATGGCAAGCTCATCCCAAGCGTTTCGATCGCAGATGCCATTGTATTGGCAGTGTACATCCCGCCACATGCACCCGCCCCGGGGCATGCATGCTTCACTACCCTGTCCATCTGCTCTTCAGTGTACTCATTTGACAGAAACTTGCCATAGGATTCGAATGCTGAGACGATATCAAGCTTTTCGCCATTCAGATTACCCGGTCGAATCGTGCCGCCATATATCATGATCGACGGCCGATTTACGCGCCCCATAGCCATCACTGCACCGGGCATATTTTTGTCGCACCCTACAACAGAAATATTGGCGTCGTACCATTGAGCGTTCATCACAGTTTCGATAGAGTCGGCTATGATATCACGTGACGGCAAAGAAAATTTCATGCCCTGGGTTCCCATAGATATACCATCACTCACCCCAATCGAATGAAACATAAATCCAACCATCTCATTCTTCCAAACACTCTTCTTAGCTACGGCAGCAAGATCATTCAAATGCATGTTGCACGGATTACCATCCCATCCGGTGGATGCAATACCGATTTGAGGCTTTTTCATATCATCCTCGCTCAAACCGGTAGCGTACAACATCGCTTTTGAGCCTACCTGAGATTGCGATTCGGTAAGTCTTGAGCTAAATTTATTTAATTTTTCTAACATTTAGTATCGGTGTGTTTAAACTATGATTCTATTGAACTTAGAGGCTTAAATAAAAAATTTTGAAAGCGCTTTTAAATTTGCCTTATATCTTATCTTATACTAACGAAATAAATAGTAATTATTTTTCTTGACAGCTAAAACTCAGATATATATAATGTTGTAGAAATATAAATAATCGTACATTTTGTCTACCACAAAAGCTTTTAACAATAATTTAACCAGACGCATTAACCGCGTTGAGTCTCATGTGGTTGGACAATCAAGCATTTCTTTTGTACGTCTGTTTCCTATAACATCTCTACATACTGATCGTGATTTTTTACGTCAGTTTATTCTGTCTAATCTACTAATTCTTATTCTAATCCTAATTCTGAGCTAATTAATCAGCCGGAGATTAGAATTTAGATTCCTAAACACATCTTAAATTTTGACCTCCGGCAGGAAACGTATACCCATATGTCAATGAAACCTGCAAAGCAACAGTCCGCCTCCGAGAAAAGAGCTCCATTTCTTGAATCACTTAAATCTTCTGTTCCCGAAGAAGATGTTTCATATTTCAGAGGTGCCGAAATTTTGATCAAAACGTTGACCGATATCGGCGTAGACACGGTTTTCGGTTATCCGGGTGGCGCAGTATTGCCGATTTACGACCAGCTTTTCGACTGCCATGACATAAATCACTACCTGATCCGCCATGAGCAGGCAGGGACTCATGCAGCTGACGGTTATGCAAGGGCTACAGGAAAGGCAGGAGTTGTACTGGCAACGTCGGGGCCCGGTGGCACGAATACTGTCACGGGAATTGCTACGGCTGCTATGGACTCTATTCCGCTGGTTGTTCTCACCGGACAGGTACCTACGGGTGTGATTGGCAATGATGCATTCCAGGAAGCGGATATCGTGGGTATAACAAGGCCAATCACAAAGCATAGCTATCTGGTACGTGATGTCAACGATCTTGAGCATTGCCTGCGTGAGGCGTTCCATATAGCAACAAGCGGTCGCCCCGGTCCTGTGCTGGTAGACCTTCCTAAAGACATGCTTAATACAGAAGGCCGTTATACGGGTAAAAAGAATGTTCAGATTCCAAGCTATAAACCAACCACTCAGGGACACTATTCTCAAATTGCCAAAGCAGCAAAAATGATTAGCGAAGCCAAAAAACCCCTGATTTATGCGGGTGGCGGCGTAATTCTTGGCGAAGCCTGGGAAGAACTTACGGCCATGGCAGAGCGTCATAATATCCCCGTTACTACTACATTGATGGGGCTCGGCGGATTTCCCGAGACAAAACCACAATCACTCGGAATGCTGGGTATGCACGGCACATGGTATGCCAACATGGCTACTTCAGATTGTGATGTTCTTTTATGTGTGGGAGCACGCTTCGATGACCGGGTGACGGGACGGCTGAATGGCTTTTCCCAAAACTCCCGAAAAATTCATATAGATATCGACCCCTCAAGTATTGGGAAAAATGTACCGACTGAAGTTCCTATTGTGGGAGATGTTAAGCAGGTGCTTCCAGTCATGGACAAGCTGATTGAATCACCTTCTATAGATGAGTGGTGGGATCAGATTCATACCTGGCAGAAAGAACATCCTTTGAAAGTGCCTCAGGCTGAGGATAAAATCTACCCTCAGCACATGATGAAAATGATATCTGAAGTCACCCAGGGGAACGCCATTGTTGTGACAGACGTGGGGCAGCATCAAATGTGGGCGGCTCAGCACTACCAATACAATCATCCACGGTCCTGGATATCCTCCGGAGGACTTGGTACTATGGGTTATGGATTTCCCGCGGCTATTGGCGCTACAATTGCATGTCCGGATCGGGATGTTGTTTGTATTACAGGAGACGGCGGTTTCCAGATGTCTTCTTACGAATTGATGACAGCTGTTGAATATAATATTCCGGTTAAGATTGCCCTCATGAATAACGGCTGCCTTGGCATGGTAAGGCAATGGCAGCAGCTCTTCTATAAAAACCGAACCAGCTACTCAGTGTTCGGCAAAAACAATCCTGATTTTGTGAAACTGGCTGAAAGCTATGGTGCAACGGCCATGCGGGCAACCACACCAAAAGAGATGCGCGATGTGCTTGAAAAAGCAATGGCCATTAATGACGGTCCTGTATTGATGGACTTCAGTGTGGTAGAGACAGAAAACTGCTATCCCATGGTGCCCTCAGGTGCTGCACTTAATGAAATGGTGGAATCTGATGAGGAAGCGCAGAAATGAGTATAACGAAAGACATGGCATTTCTCGATTCAGCTCAACCTGCTCAAACAAAAATGAATTCAATTTCTAACCACCATTTTGCTGCAGGCAACAGAAATGCTATGTCTGACCATGGCACTATAAAAAAGCATCGAGCATGAGCACTAATTCAATCTCTTCCGTTTCCGACTCTACAAAAAACACGCTCTCAGTGCTTGTTAAGCACAACTTGAACACGTTTTCCAGAATCATTGGAATTTTCAGTGGCAAAGGGTTCGAGATCGACAGTATCACGTTTGCATCCGAGGCTGAGCCGGGGATGGCACGCATCACTCTTACCACAACAGGAAGTGAGGAAATCGTAGAACAGATCACGAAGCTTCTTCATAATGTGGTGGATGTCAAAAAAGTGACCAACCTGACCAACAAGAAATTTATCGAACGAGAGCTCGCGCTCATTAAAGTATCCAGCTCTTCGGAAAACCGTACTGAAATAATGCTAATAGCCCAGGCTTTCAAGGCCAAGGTGATCGATCTGAGCCCGGACAAAATCTCTTTAGAAGTAACCGGCATTCGGGATAAAATTGATGCTTTGATCGAAGTTCTTCGCCCTCACGGTATTTCATCGGTAGCAAGAACAGGTGCCGTGGCCACTAAACGCGAATTTAAGGGGAAGGCGTGATGGGTAATACGATTTCGGCCAAAACCTCCCCTCTCGAGAGGGGACAGATCATGAGCGTTCAGCGATTGATCAGGGGTATGTTCGACAAGGCTTTGAATCCGAAAACAGGAACACACCCCTCGATCGTGTTAGTTGGCTTCGCCCTTAACACTCACATTTCCCCTCTCAAGAGGGGATTTTCAAATACCAAATTCAAATAATCAACACAAATTAACTCAATGAAAGCTAAGACCTACTATAATACCGACGCAAACCTGGATCATCTCAAAGGAAAAACCGTCGCTGTGATCGGTTATGGAAGCCAGGGACATGCTCATGCACTAAACCTTAAAGAGAGCGGAGTGGATGTGGTCGTTGGCCTTAGAAAAAGCAGCTCTTCCTGGAGTGATGCAGAAAAATCCGGACTCGATGTATTTGAAACGGCAGAAGCTGCCAAGAAGGGCGATATTATCATGATTTTGATTCCCGACCAGCATCAGGCGGAGGTGTTTAAAACTGATATTGAGCCAAATCTTTCAGCAGGAAACACGCTTGCCTTTGCTCATGGGTTTAATATTCACTTCGACGGTATTGTGCCACCCAAAGATGTAGATGTATTTATGGTTGCTCCTAAGGGCCCGGGTCATTTGGTACGCCGTGTATTTACTCAGGAATCTGGCGTGCCCTGCCTGATTGCAATCTATCAGGATCCAAGCAATACCGCGAAAGAGACCGCTCTCGCTTATGCAAAAGCAATTGGCGGCACGCGCGCCGGCGTTCTTGAAACAACGTTTAAAGAAGAGACTGAGACCGACCTTTTTGGTGAGCAAGCCGTTCTTTGCGGCGGGGCATCCGAACTTGTTAAAGCAGGTTTTGAAACCCTCGTTGAGGCAGGATACCAGCCTGAAATCGCTTATTTCGAGTGCCTGCATGAATTGAAACTTATTGTAGATCTGATGTACGAAGGTGGTATTGAAGGAATGTACTACTCCGTAAGTGAAACTGCCGAATATGGCGGACTCAGCCGGGGCGACCGTGTTGTGGATGCCCAAACCAAGAAACGGATGAAAGACATCCTCGGAGAAATTCAAAAAGGTGAATTTGCAAAAGAATGGATGAAGGAAAGTGCTGATGGTATGCCAAATATGAACAAAATGCGTGAGAGCCTCGGTGATCACCAGATTGAAAAAGTTGGCAAAGAGCTCAGGTCAATGATGAACTGGATTGATGACGGAAAGAAAACAGAGCCCGAAACAGTGGAGTGAGTAACTCCTCCCCTCTCAAAAGGGGACAGATCAAGAGCGTTCAGCGATTGATCAGGGGTGTGTCCGACAAGGCTTCCAAATCGGAAATAGAAACACACCCCTCGGCGTGTAAGACAGCCTTCGGCTACTTTCACTTCCTTTTCCACTCTCAAGAGGGGGATTTTCAATCCCAATTTTTACAATAACCAACAACAGACACCACATGTCCAATAAAGTCGAAATTTTCGATACAACTCTCCGAGATGGAACACAGGGAGAAAAAGTTTGTCTCTCGGCGATTGACAAAATTCGCATTGCCAAACGCCTCGATTCTTTTGGAGTAGATTATATTGAAGGTGGCTGGCCGGGATCGAACCCGAAAGACATGGAGTTTTTCCGTCTTGCATCAGCGGATCAGTTCTCCCATTCGAAAATTGTAGCGTTTGGTAGTACCTGCAGGGCTGGATCTGAACCCGGGAATGATAAAAACATACAGTTCTTACTTGATGCCGACACCACAGCAGTGTCCATTTTTGGGAAATCATGGCTGCTGCATGTGAATCAGGCTCTTAAAATTTCTCCGGAAGAGAACCTCGTTATCATCAACAATTCTGTACAGTACCTTAAAGAGCACGGCAAAGAAGTGATTTATGATGCAGAGCACTTTTTTGACGGGTACAAAGATAACCCGGAGTACGCTTTAAAAACTCTTCAGACCGCAGAAGCTGCCGGAGCTGATACTCTTGTTCTTTGTGATACCAATGGCGGCACGCTTCCTCATGAGATATCAAAAATTGTAGAAGATGTTCGTGCTATAACATCCGCCAAGCTCGGCATCCATGCTCATAACGATTGCGATCTTGCCGTGGCAAATTCAATAGCTGCAGTGGCCGCTGGTTGCGAGCATGTTCAGGGAACAATCAACGGCTACGGCGAACGGTGCGGAAATACTAATCTCTGTTCAGTGATTCCCAACCTTCAGATCAAACAAAACTACCGTTGTGTTCCTGAGAGCAGTATCAATAAGCTAACCTCCCTTTCAAGTTTTGTGAGTGAAATTGCCAACGTAGGCCACAATACCCGTATGCCATTTACCGGCCGAAGTGCTTTTGCCCACAAGGGGGGCGTTCACGTGAGTGCCGTAATGAAAAATGAAACAACCTACGAGCATATCCGGCCTGAAAACGTTGGTAATAAACGACGGGTGTTAGTGTCGGATCTTTCTGGTAAAAGCAATGTGCTTTATAAATCAAAGGAGCTTGGTTTTGATATCGAGAAATCGGGAGCCAATGTACCTGAGATCGTAGAGAGGCTCAAAAGCCTTGAAAACGAAGGGTTCCAGTTTGAAGCTGCTGAGGCGTCATTTGAGTTACTGGTTAAAAAGATGACCGAGCCATTCTCTGATTTTTTCGAACTGGAAGGTTTTAGAGTCATCATGGAACGAGATGCCAGCGGAGAATCCCGATCTGAAGCAACGATTCGGGTCAATGTTCAGGGACAACTTGAGCATAGTGCAGCTGAAGGCAATGGCCCTGTTCACGCTCTCGATAGCGCTCTCCGTAAAGCACTCTGCAAGTTTTACCCCGACATTGCTGATGTAATTCTCAAAGATTATAAAGTGCGCGTACTGAATGAGAAAGACGGTACCGGTGCTAAAGTTCGCGTGCTTGTAGACTCAGGAAAAAATGAAACGTCCTGGGGTACGGTCGGCGTCTCAAAAAATATTGTGGATGCAAGCTGGCAGGCCCTTGCCGACAGCATGAATTTCTATTTGATGCATCGCCCCAAACAAACTTCAAATGTTCAGGAGGTCCGTAATGAAATACATGTTCATTAATACCGATGGTATCTACATCATGGATGATCTGCTAGCCGGTCCGGCTAATTAATAAATAAATCACCCGACCGCATACACAGATCTCCTAACTAATTTTTTATGAAAGATACCATGGAACAACAAATAAAAATTTTCGACACCACTCTTCGCGATGGAGAACAATCGCCCGGATATAGCATGAACAAACCGGAAAAACTTAAGCTTGCACAAAAGCTTGAAGAACTTCAGGTTGATGTAATCGAAGCAGGCTTCCCGATCGCTTCTGAAGGTGATTTTGAAACCGTCAAAAAAATTGCGGAAACTATCACAGAGAGTAGTGTGGCTGGACTTTGCCGAACCACACCTGTGGATATCGAAACAGCCGCAAAAGCCGTCGAAAAAGCGGCGAAACCTCGTATTCATACATTTATTGCCACCTCTGACATACACATGCAGTATAAGCTTTGTAAGTCTCGTGAAGAGGTCATCGAATCTGCAGTGAAAGGCGTGGAAATGGCAAAATCATACTGCGATGATGTTGAATTCTCTGCTGAAGATGCTTCGCGAAGCGATCCTGAATTTCTCTATCAAATTTTCGAAGCCGCTATCAGCGCGGGGGCAACCGTCATTAACGTACCTGATACTGTAGGGTATGCCCTCCCCTGGGAATTTGGCGAGCTCATCAAAGGAATACGGGCAAATGTTCCTAATATTGATGATGCCGTCTTGAGTGTACACTGCCATAACGATCTTGGCCTTGCGGTTGCAAACTCCCTCATGGCGATACAGAACGGTGCTCAGCAGATTGAGTGCACGATCAATGGGATCGGTGAGCGGGCTGGCAATGCATCTCTTGAGGAGATTGTAATGGCGATTGAAACGCGAAAAAACAATCTGAATTACAGCACGGGTATAAACACGAAACAGATCTACCCCGCCAGCCAAATGCTTGCTCAAATTACCGGCAAGGGTGTTCAGCCGAATAAAGCGATTGTAGGCGATAATGCATTTGCCCACGAAGCAGGCATACATCAACATGGTGTACTTAAAAATCCACTCTGTTATGAAATTATGACGCCCGAGTCCGTTGGTCTCACTTGCAACAAAATTGTAATCGGAAAACACTCAGGCCGGTTTGCTTTAGGCAAAAAACTTGAGGAGATGGGCTACGAACTCAACAAAGAGGATTTGAACACCGCCTATCAAAGCGTAACACGTCTTGCTGATAAAAAGAAAGTTGTCGAAGACCACGACCTGATTTCTATTATGGCTATGATGAATGATAAACCTGCACCCGGACCGCATAAAATTGCTTCGGGTGGGTGATTAGAAAATATCTCCCCTTGAGGGGAGTGCTTACGCGTGTTGTTCGTGTGAGCGAGGGGTGTTCATTCTATACATTAGTTTCGATAGACATCCCCCTTATCCCCCCTTTTAAAGGGGGACTTGTTCCAGTTTTTTATTTAATATTTTTCAAACCAATACAAAACCAGCACCACACCATGGGAATGACATTAACTGAAAAGATACTCGCAAACAAAAGCGGCAATTCAAAAGTAACGCCGGGAGAAAGTGTTTGGGTAGATGTCGACGTATTGATGACGCATGACGTGTGCGGTCCGCCGGCTATCCAGATTTTTCAGCGGGAATTCGGAGAAAATGCACGCGTCTGGGATAAAGATAAACTCGTGATTATCCCGGATCACTACATTTTTACTAAGGATAAATACGCCAATCGAAACGTAGATATCCTTCGTGCATTTGCCGCCGATCAGGATCTCCCCCATTACTACGATGTTGGAACCGATCGTTATAAAGGTGTCTGTCACGTGGCGCTGCCCGAAGAAGGTTTTACCCGCCCGGGTGAGGTGCTTTTTGGAACTGATTCACACACGTGTACAGCAGGTGCGTTCGGACAATTTGCTACGGGCATTGGTAATACCGATGCGGCTTTCATCATGGGAACTGGCAAACTCTGGGTTAAGGTACCGGAAACCATGCGGTTTGTCTTTAATGGTGACGTGATGCCTCCTTACCTGATGGCGAAAGACCTCATCTTAAAAATAATAGGTGACATCGGCGTTGATGGGGCCACATATAGAACCATGGAGTTTGCCGGAGACGGTGTCAAAGCATTTACAATGGAAGATCGCATGACGCTCACGAACATGGCCATTGAAGCGGGCGGCAAAAACGGTGTTGTGGAAACAGACGACGTAACACGTAAATACGTAAAAGCCCGGACCGACAAACCGTTTCAGGAGTTCTTCAGCGATCCTGATGCAGAGTACCACAGCGAACATTTTTACAATCTGGAGGATATGGTTCCCATGGTAGCCAAACCACACAGCCCGGATAATAAAGCCACAGCAGAAGAGCTGGAAGGTACTGAGCTTACCCGCGCTTACATTGGATCTTGTACCGGGGGAAAATTATCAGATTTCCGTGCAGCTGCTGAGATCATCAAAGGCAAATCACTTAAAGTTGATACATATATCGTACCTGCCACCACTGAAATTGCGAAAGGTCTGGAAACAGAAACTATGTTTGGCCAGTCACTTATGGATATTTTTAAAGAAGCGGGATGTAAAATTGGTAACGCGTCATGTGCAGCTTGTCTTGGCGGGCCTTCCGACACTTTCGGACGCCTGAACGAAGAGGAAGTTTGTATCTCCACCACCAACCGGAACTACCCCGGCCGGATGGGATCCAAAGCTGCATCGGTCTACCTCGCATCACCCTATACCGTTGCTGCATCTGCTGTAACAGGGACTATTACCGATCCGCGGGTATTCATCCAGCAAACGGTGATTTAGATTGTAGATAGTAGATGGTAGATGGAATCTCCCCTTGAGGGGAGATATAAATCATCTAAAAGATGATTTATTGAGGGGTGTCGGTGTCTTGCAAACAGTTAATGAGTTCAAAGCAACACACCCCTCGCTTGACAAATCGCGCATTGCGCTTCTGTCTGCACTTTTCCCCTCCCAAGAGGGGATTTTCAACGCCGATATTTTAAAACAATTTCAAAAAGTAAACCGACATTTCAATGAGCAACGAATCAAAGAAAATAAGAGGCAAGGCGTTTGTCCTTGGTAAAAATATTGATACCGACCAGATCATTCCTGCTGCGCACCTTGTGTACAGCCTGGAAGATCCTGAAGAGCGAAAGTTGTATGGCAAATATGCTCTTTCGGGCGTACCCGATGAAGAGTCAGGCCTTCCTCAGGGAAATATCCCATTAACAGAGGAAGATGCCACTGAAAGTGAATTTGATATCATCATTGGCGGGCCAAACTTCGGGTGCGGCTCATCACGCGAGCACGCTCCTGCCTGTCTTGAAATTGCAGGCGTAAAAGCGATCATAGCCCCCACTTTTGCCCGGATTTTTTATCGTAATTCAGTCGATGGCGGATTTTTGATACCATATGAAAGCCTCAACGATCTCAGCCAGAAAGTGCATACACACGATGAACTGGAGATTGACCCCGAAAACCAGGTGGTTAAAAACATCACGCAGGATGAGGAATATAAAATTCGACCCCTCGGCAGCGTTGCCGACATCGTGGAAGCCGGCGGAATATTTGCCTACGCCCGTAAAACCGGTATGATGGAAGCTAAAAGCGGCTGATAAAATTTATCGGCTAAGCAGTGGCAATATAAATCTCCCCTCGAGGGGAGATAAAAATCATCGTTCAGATGATTTTATGAGGGGTGTTAAATGAGTTATGAAATAGTTTATAACTCATGCAAGAATTAGAATTTCGATAGGATATCCCTTTTGCAACGCTTTCCAAAAATGGCTCTATATTCATAAAATTTGAAAAATTTACCAAGCACATACATTTAACATGACCAACAAACAGATTTCAGTACTTCCGGGCGATGGAATTGGACCTGAAGTAACGTCCGTAGCCGTTTCCATTTTAAAAGCAGCCTGTGCTGCATATGATGTAGAAATAGAAACCGACGAGTATCTGTTTGGAGGGTGCAGTTACGAGGAGCACGGAACACCGGTTACAGATGATACGCTTGAAGCTTGCCTGCAATCTGATGCGGTTCTTCTTGGTGCCGTTGGCGGTCCTAAATGGGATGATCTGCCCGGTGAGGATCGGCCGGAAGCTGCGCTTTTGAAATTAAGAAAAACACTTGGCACCTATACGAATCTGCGCCCGATCAAAATCTACTCTGCCTTGATGGGTGCATCCTCCCTGAAGCCCGAAATACTGGATGGAACTGATATTTTGATAGTGCGGGAACTGACCGGCGGCATCTATTTTGGTGAGCCTCGTCATACAAAAGAAATTAATGGAGATGTAATTGCCACAGATACCATGGTCTATTCAAAATCAGAGATTGAACGCGTGGCACGAAAGGCGTTTGAAGCAGCCCAAAAGCGTAGTGAAAATGTTTGTTCTGTTGATAAATCCAATATACTTGATACATCCCGTCTGTGGCGAAAAACAGTCTCGGACCTCGCGAATGACTATCCGGATGTAGAGCTCAATCACATGCTGGTAGATAATTGCGCCATGCAATTAGTTCGTAATCCCAAACAATTTGATGTGATTCTTACCGGTAATATGTTCGGCGACATTTTAAGTGACGAGGCGTCCATGCTTACAGGATCAATAGGTATGCTTCCTTCAGCCAGTATTGGCAATAAAACAGGATTGTATGAGCCCGTTCATGGTTCTGCACCTGATATAGCGGGACAGAATAAAGCCAATCCGCTTGCAACGATTGCATCGGCCGCTATGCTTTGCAGATACTCCCTAAACCTGCCAGAGGCTGCCAGTAATATCGAAAGGGCAATAGATGAGGTTCTTGCTGCAGGATATCGTTCAGGAGATATCCATAGCGGAGCAGACAGTGAAACACTTCTCTCCACTGAGCTCATGGGTGAGCAGGTTCTTAAAAGCCTGCTAAAACCCGGGAGCGTGCCAAATTAACATTCTGTAAAAATGTAAATCATCTTTTATTTAGCAAAGATTGAACCCTTTTTTAAAATCATAGGGTTCAATCCGATCTCCCTTTACTTTATCAGCGTCATTTTACGCGTTCTAACTTCAGAACCGGCTTCAATTCTGTAAATGTAGGTGCCACTCGTCAAAGCCGATGCATCAAATGAGAACGTATACCGGCCCGCTGCCATACGCTGGTCAACAACGATTCCTACTTCCCTTCCAAGCATGTCAAAAATCTGAAGCTTCACATTACCTGAGGCCGGCAGTGCCACCTCAATTTGGGTTATCGGGTTGAATGGGTTCGGGTAATTCTGTGACAATTCAACTGTTTCGGGCAAGGTGAAATCCACTTCTTCTGTTGAAGTTGCTTCCATTGTCGTAAAGCTCCATGCTTCAGACCAATCACTCTCACCCTCGCTATTTACTGCCTTTACCCGCCAGAAATATTGGATTAAGCCTTCAAGGTTCTCTACCGCAATTGTTAATTCTTCCACATTTTCCTCGTTTACTACAAAACTCGTGAATTGATCACCTGCTGATAGCTGCACGCTGTACGAACTCGCATTCGCACTTTCTGCCCACTCAAGAGTTGGATTCAGTTCAACGTCCTGAGACTGATTAGCTGGCGACAACAGCGTCACTACGTCGGGTGGACTTAGTGGTTCGGCCTCAGTGGTGAACGACCATTCTTGTGACCAAACACCAGCCCCGGCTCCATTAATGGCACGCACCCGCCAATAGTATGGGATTTCGTAGGCCAACGGACCAATTTCTGCATTTGTTTGCGTTAAATTTGATAAATCAGTCACCGTTGTCGTAAACCCTGAATTTGTACTTACTTGTAAATCATATGAATCTGCATTGTCTATTAACTCCCAGCTTAAGACGGGTAATACCGACACATCCATTGCATTGTTAGCTGGCGACAATAAGGTAACCGCACCCGGGATCGTCAGAACATTACTCACTGTTGAAAGTGCAGAAAATTCAGATGTATTCCCATCATTGCTGATAGCAACGGATGTAATATTATCTCCTATGGATATTAGACTTGCGTCTGCCAGCGGAATAACAATTTCCCGTAAATTTCCGGCATTTGCGGATTCATAGGTGTCGGACCCTAATAGAACTTTGCCCTGTCTTGTTCCGTCATCCAGATAGAACTCAATGGTTAGTGGATATTCTGTTTCAGCAATATCTGATGACACAGAATATTCAATCTTAAGCTCTTCAGCAGCCGAATCGTATATTGAATTTACGATTTCAGGGTAGTTTTGAAGTTCGTTAGGACCGGTATCAGAATCGCCATCATCATTAGCAGTAATTCCATCGTTTTCAAGATCTATTCCGATCGCCCCATTTGAAAAGATTTGATTCCCAGATATGCGATTCTGCAAAGAGTTATCGCTGATTGTAATTCCATTTGCGTTAACGTTTATTCCGTTGCCCGTAATAACGTTCCCTATTCCGCTGCCATCCTGACCAAGACCAATGACATTACCTGATGATCCTGAGTCGATAAGTATGCCATGAGAGGAATTCCCGAACTCCTGGACAAATTCTCCGCTGTTGTTCGAGCCTATATAATTACCAATAACAGTATTATTGTTTGATGCTGATGTGAGAAAGATCCCGGTACTTCTTACAAAGAAACCTTCAAATCCACCGCCATTTCCAGATATAATATTTCTGTCGGCTTCAGTCTCTCCGCCGATTATGTTGTTTGAAGATCCGATCAAAATGATACCATCTCTTACATTTCCAATGTTCACTAAACCGCTTGGGTCCGGTCCAATCATATTGCCTGAAACAACAACGTTTTCAGCACCTGCTCCACTTTGAACACTGTTATCAATTCTAACCCCATACCCTTCATTTCCCGAAATCGTATTACCTGTGATTTTATGATCTGACCCACCACTTATTCTTATACCCTGCGACTGGCCCTCAATGGCATTTTCCCCTGAATTATCCAGGCCCACGTAATTTCCTGTGACAGATACATTAACAGCCTCATTGAGATAAAGACCTGTCGAACTATTGCCTGAGATCACGTTTCTGCTTCCGGGAGTTGTCCCACCAACAGTTCCACCAGCACCTCTTATTTCGATTCCAATTGAGTTCGAAATTGCAGAACCACCCTGAGCGTCAGTTCCAATAAGATTACCTCTGATAATGTTATTTTCTCCTTCTATGACTACTATTCCAGCATTATTATTGCCACTTATAACATTTCCTCCATTAGCAGATCCATCGGTACCTATAATATTCGAGTTGTTCTCCTCTAGAAGCCAGACTCCAACATCATTTGGAAGGGAACTTGATCCAGTGACGTCAACACCTATAAAATTACCCTGTATTAAATTATTGTTAACCAGAGAATTTTCACTTCCCTGAAGGTAAACCCCATACTGTCCATTTCCTGAAATAATATTTCTCTCTCCTGATGATTCTCCTCCAATTCTATTTCCGCTTGAACCAAAAAGAAGAAGAACTCCTCCACGCTCATTTGCTAATGACACTTCACCTGTTACATCAGTCCCTATATAATTTCCCGTTATTATATTAGCTGTTGAATTCACGGTAGTATTGCTTGTAGTAGTCCCGGATGTTAATACTACACCAGATCCACCGGTCCTTACACCATCTGTTTGTTCAAAAAATGCACCTGCAATAATGTTTCTCTGCTCAGGTGTACTACCTCCAATTCTGTTTTCAATACTACCTCTTATCTGTACATTGAATTTATTACCAAGGGCTTGAGTACCGTCAGGATCTGTTCCGATAAAATTTCCTTCCACTACACTCTGCCCGCTTCCAGGTTCAAAATCGATACCTACATTATTTCCGGATATTACATTTCTATCTCCGGGAAGGACCCCGCCAATTTGATTATTAACAGAATTCAGCATTGATATACCTGTTCCATTTGGACCTGCAACACCATCCGGGCCAATACCAATAAAATTGCCTTGTATGGTTATTTCATCACCAATTGTAAATATCCCGCTGTTGTCAAAATTTATTATTGACAGGCCCAATACGCTGCTATTATCAGCTGCTCCCGTGAATTCAATTCCTGACTCATCACTTACAAGACTGCCATCAAGAACAATCATGGGATTGCCATCGCTATATCCGGGTTGACTTGTACCATCTATAATTACCGTATTATTAAATGAATTATAGATACTGAGAGGTTGGATAATATGGGGACCCGGATCCTGTATATCGAAAGTTATGGTCTTGGCCTCTGATGATCTATTTACATTCTCAATGACTTGCCGGAATGAACCTTCACCCGAATCATCAGTATTAACGACTACAAAATCTTCAGGCCCTAGTACTATCTCCTCAAAAATGGTTTCAGAGAATTCAGATGAATTCCCCTGATTATCAGTTGCTGTAGCCACAATCCGATCTCCGGTTTCAAATGAGATACCAGTTGGAATAGTAAAACTTACGGTTTTTTCCCCTGATGCATAATCAGTGGCAGTGTATGAATCTGCACCTAACAGTTCCTGACCCTGCCTTTCGCTCGAATTAACGCTGAAAAACTCAATTCGCACTGGATATTCAGAGTTGGACGGATCAGAGGACAATGAATAAGTAACAGTAACTTCATTTGAAATTTCATCATAAGAAGTGGAGACCAATTCAGGATAATTCTGAAGGTTGTGTACTCCTGTATCAGGATCCATATCATCATTAGAGGTAACACCATCACTCCCAAGGTCTATTCCTTGTTCAACGTTGGAGTATATAGAGTTGCCTAATATTTCATTTCCCAGCGAATTAGTACCCAAAAATTCCTCTATCCTTATTCCATCACTGCTGTTATTTGCTATCAGATTTGATTCAATGCTATTTGTACCTCCAATTTTATTGTTGCTAGAGCCAACAATGTTTATTCCTGAATTACCATTAGGCACCGTGGTCATACCATCAGTACCTTCCCCGATAATATTTCCAACTACAGTGTTGGTATTACTTGATTGAATCAATGTAATGCCTGCACCCAGATTACCAGATATATAATTGAAATCGCCATCACCAAATACATCGCCAATAGTATTAGAGGAAGCTGCGTTGAGAGATATACCATTGCCAGCATTACCAATCGCATCTATACCATTTCGAGCCAATCCAATTAGATTACCACCAATAATGTTGCCTGTAGAAAGGCTAAAGTTCAGCAGAATACCAGACCCAGCCCCAGTTGAACCCTGGAATCCATTCCCGGAAATCAGATTATAAAATATTGCATTACCTGAACTTCGTTCTAGTTTGATACCATTACCACCGTTACCAATCGGAATTGTGCTTTGTAAATTGGTTCCAATAGTATTATCAACGATTTCATTTTCAACAACATCAGATACACCACCACTGGAAACACCCTTTAAAAAAATTCCTTCCTCACTATTGCCCGATATTAAATTATCAGAAATTAAAAGTTGACTGCTTGCTTCCACATAAAGCCCGGAAAGTTCGTTACCTGCAGCCGTCTCACCATCTGGCTTAATCCCTAAAAAATTGCCCCTGATTGTCGCATTATCAGCCCCATTAATAAATACCCCGTGACCTGGAAAATTTATGATACATAGGTCGTTTACAGTGGAGCCTGATGCAGTAATTTGCAAGCCGTTTCCTGATGATAATTGAGACCCATCAAGTACAATTACAGGTAAATCATTGAATCCCTCCTGGTTTGACATTGAAAATGAAACTTCTGTCTGAACTGGATCAAGAGGGCTAAGAAGCTGTATAGTATGAGGACCCGCACCCGGAATATTAAAACTGATTGTTTCAGCTTGCGAAGACAGATTCACCTGATCAATAGCCCAGCGCAGTGATCCCGTACCAGAGTCATCAGTTTTGATTACCTCAACTTGAGCAAATGAATAAGGTACAATACCAAATAAAAAGAATAAGGTTATAAAAAGAGGCCCTAATTTAAATTCCGGGATCCAGCTCAAACCCAACATTATTTTTTGCAGTTTAGGAGTTTTGGAAATGTTCATGATGTTAAGATGTGAGTTTAAAAATGTTCTAACCTATTATTTCTCTCCTTAAGATGATTAAACGGAGTGCTATCAATTATATATGCGGGGAAATTTTATAAATCATGTCATCGGCTGACTAAAGATTTCAAGCTTTTTTTAAATCTCTATTAGCTGAGACCTTCACCAGTAAGTGGCATCGTGAAATATGCACATACCCATTTACCGATTACAAAATGAATTCATTGAATGAGGTGAGCAAAGATGAGAGACAGTCTGCTGAGCTGGTCCCATCACATCGAGTAACGTTGGGTTGATGCTTTTAATGATAAATTAAACAACACTTTAACTATAGGTTTACTTTAGCATTAATCTGACTGGATCAGTCGTCTTTAAAGAGATATCAGGAGCTGAATTTAAAAAATGAAAAAATGGTATCAAGGCGATGAGGTGTAATATAATTATGCCTGATACCAACCCTTCTGAGATTGGAGTCAAAACTTAAAAATCTATAAATCCTTGATCATAAGGCGACAAGACATAATATATCTGGTTTGATACAAACTCTGCCAGAATCCCACGCTGCAGCCGCGGTAATTCCGGCAGGTTTTTCAACTAATTAAGGCGCCGGATATACATAGTTAGCCTCAAAACTCAACGGAATACCGATCCACCAGTAAATTAACAAGAAGAGAGTCCACACTACTGCAAAGATGATCGAATATGGAATCATCATGGAAATCAAGGTTCCGATACCGGTTTTCTTCACATAGCGCTGGCAGAAGACAACTACGAGCGGGAAGTATGGAAGAAGCGGTGTGATGATGTTTGAAACGGAATCACCGACCCGGTACGCTGCCTGTGTAAGGTCGGGTGAGATACCAAGCTGCATCAGCATGGGTACAAAGATCGGAGCAATCAGTGCCCATTTTGCTGAGGCTGACCCTACCAAGAGGTTCACAATCATGCTTAAAAACACGATCCCAACAATCGTAACTGAACCGGGCAGTGCCAACGATTCAAGGAAATTGGCTCCTTTCAGTGCCACCATCAATCCTATATTCGATTTTCCGAATGCATCGATAAAAAGTGCGCAGAAAAATGCCATCACGATGTAATAGCCCATGCTCTGCATCGACTTGGTCATATTGTCGATCATATCTTTCGAGCTGCTATACTTGCCGGATGCATAGCCATATACAACACCAGGAATTAAAAGAAGGATAAAGATCAGGGGCACGATCGCCTGCATCAGTGGAGCATTAAAAGAGAATAGCGAGCTCACTTCTGGATTGTCCCAGTTCGGATCTCGGAGTGCTGATCCTTCAGGCCACGCCCACAAAAACAACCCGATGATGCCCAGAATCATGGCACCAAAACCAAACCAAAAAGCACGGCTTTCTTTATCAGATACAGATTCCAGCTGTGGCATTTCATCTTCATCACCGTCAACTTTTATGCCTTCCAGTCTTGGCTCAACAATCTTATCAGTAATGAACCAACCTACACTAACAATGAGAATACTCGACAGGCCCGTAAAGTAGATATTGTTCAATGGATTAAGCTCAATAGTAGGGTCCAGAATACGAGCAGCTTCAAGCGTAAAACTCATCAGCAATGGATCTATTGCAGACGGTATAAAATTAGCTGAGAACCCACCGCTCACCCCTGCAAAAGCTGCGGCAATACCTGCTAATGGATGACGCCCGGCCGCGTAAAAAATAACGCCTCCAAGCGGAATCACCAGCACGTATCCGGCATCTGCAGCCGTGTGGCTTACAATAGCAATCAAAATCAGCATCGGAGTTAAAAAGGATTTTGGAGTAAATCCAAGAAGCTTTTTAAGGCCTGCATCAATCCAGCCGGAATGTTCTGCGACCCCAACTCCGAGCATAGCAACAAGTACAATTCCAAGGGGTGCAAATAGAACAAACGTACTGATCATGTTTGCCAGAAAGCTCGCAAGATTGTCGCCCGTCAAAAGATTATTTATGACCAGCTCATCACCTGTTCGGGGGTGAACCTCACCAAAGTCAATCGGGGCGAGCAGCGCAGACAACGCCCACACAATGACCAGCAGAAGAAAGAATAGCATGGCCGGATCGGGAAGTTTATTGCCCGCCGCTTCAATTCCGTTTAAAAATTTATCGAATAATGTACCCTGACCTTCAGAGGAGGGTGTTTTCTTATTAGGCTGGTTGTTCGTTTCTGCCACGAGCGTTTGTCAGTTAGGTTCAGAAGTTTAACTTCGAAAGTTTGAAAATAAGAGATTCATGCAAGGTTTCAACTTTTTGACGTATTAATTTGATGCATGATCATTTATTCTTCGATTTTTTCATCAATTAGTGCCGGATTATCGGTCTGTTCATCCACTGGTTCTTTTACCAGGTACCAGGCAATGGCTGAAAATGCTACGGTTACTGTACAAATGATCATCAACACACTCTTATTTTCAACCGACTCTACAATATCTCCCACAGCGAAGCTTGACACCAACTGGGGAAGTACTACAGACAGATTGAAAAGCCCCATGTAGAGTCCCATTTTATTCTGCTGGATTTTCTGAGACATGATTGCAAATGGCAAACTGATAATGGAGGCCCAGCCAATTCCCACGATTGTCATTAATCCATAAACCACGTAGGGTGAGCTGCCTGCCAGCACAATACAGAAATACCCCGCCGCCATGATCAATAAAGAGGTTGCGTGAGTCTTTACCCGTCCAAATTTATTAGCCAGCGGTTCTAATGCGAGCACGGGAATGATGGCTGCCACAAGATTCAATGAGAAGAAACTCCAGTTTACGACGGTTCCCACTTCCTCATCGGCCATACCCGGCATTCGAAAATCCACAAATGCGAAAAAATATATAAACATGCTCTGTACCCCGATCCATGAAAATGAATGAGCGGCCAGGACTTTTTGAAATCCGATTTTGCCAGCTTCTTCTTTTGACTTTCCTTCTTCTGATTTAAACAGTGCCTGAGCAATAAGAAGAATTGAAAGCACCAGAGCAAATATTTCAAAATAGTAACCGGGCACTTCAAGACCGGTGAGCCGCCTGATGATGGCATAAATTCCATAAATCAAGAACCCCCAGAGCGGACGAATTCCTTTAAGTATCTCAGCGAGGGAAGCGTCATTCACGCTTCCGGGAATTTCATCAGCTACCTCCTCCTTATCTATCTCTTTTTCATCTTCACCGTAGCGGCCTAAGTATTTTGGTTCCTTGATGAAAAAAGGCGGGATCACGGAGAATACAAATACCAGTACAACTCCGAAGTAGATTAATTCAATATTGCCCGCAGTAGCTCCGATAAAATATGAGATCACTCCAAATGTACCCGATATCGTCTGCATCCAGGTAAATCCTTTGGTCCGTTCACGTCCCTCCGGAGTCACATCAGCAATGATAGAGCGCGTAGGGTTGAAGGATACATTGATGGAGAGATCCAGAATCATGGATATCACAATTGCAATACCAAGAATCGCCTCAAGGCCCAGCCCGGCCTGAATGATACCAAGGTTTGGGAGAGCAAGTAGCATGAGCGACGCCAAAGTTCCTCCGATAACGATAAATACGCGGCGGCGTCCATTCCAAACCCAGACGTTATCGCTGATGATACCAATAATGACCTGGCCCAGAATCCCGGCAATGGGTCCTGTTGCCCATACAAGACCGATATCCGATATTTCCAGTCCGTATTGATAGGTTAGTAGCCAGCTGAGTGCGGCGATCTGAACGGACAGCGCGAAGCCCATGGCGGTGGCCGGAAGAGCAAGGAGCGCATAAAATGAATTTGATAGCCGTTTTTGAATATCGAGCATGCAGGTAGAGCTAATTCATCAATTGTTTAAGGACCAACCAACGATACTAAATGGAAAGGGGAAATGGTAGTGGTGTTTTTTTGAGATGTCAGTCTGAAAAGTGAAAAGTGAAAAAATTACGAGTCCCAATTTTGACTGAGTTACTAAGGACAATTAGTAAAGGCAATGAGTAAGTTTAAATACTACTGCTTAATTGAAGCTTTTGCCTTTTTACCCCTCACCTTTGAACAACTTGCGAACATAGTAAGAGGCATTCGCCACCGCAATCACAATGATAGCTCCAACCAGCGTGTAGAGAGGCCAGGCGATCGTAAGTCCTTCGCCCGGCATGAACTCCTGGAGCGCGCCTTCTACCATGAAAAGAAGGGATATGAGTCCGGTGAAGAATCCTATCATAGCATCACCCTTACCCGGCTTGCTAAAAAGCCGCCCAAGCACGAAAATTCCGAGCAGGCCGCCGTATGTGTATGAAGCTATACCAAGACCCAGCTCAACAATCGCAGGTTGCTCATCACCGCTTAACTGAAGCCAGGTGAATAGAAATGCCGAGCCTGTAAGCATCAGGCCCCACCCGATGGTCACCAGCCGCGACACCCACAGCTCTTTGGCATCATCCCAGGCGCTGCCAAACAATGGTTTAAGGATATCGTATGTGGTTGATGAAGCTAACGCGTTAAGTGACGAACTGAGACTGCTCATGGCGGCAGCAAAGAGTGAGGCAACAATCAAACCGGCGACTCCAACCGGCATAGTATCTACAATAAACATCGCAAAGATCTCGTCGGTTGTCCTGAGGCCAAGATCAGCCAGTGATGCACCCTCATAAAAAACGTAGAGCATCAGTCCGATAAACAAAAACAACCCAAACTGAAGACTTGCTACTACCCCGCTCCAGATCAATGCTTTCTGGCTTGATTTGATGTTGCCAACCGACAATAAGCGCTGCACAATCAGCTGATCCGTCCCGTGAGACGCGATGGAGAAGATGGCGCCTCCGATAATTGAAATCCAGAATACATATGGATTTGCAATAAATTCTGTCCAGCTCAGATCGTTTCCCCAGTTAAATATCTGAAGTTTTCCAGCCTCATCAAGTAAAGATAAACTTTCTGCCAGGCCAATTGGCATTTTACCAAGCATCAGAAACAGGGCAAAAAGGGCCCCGCCAATGTAGACGACCATCTGAACCACATCCATCCAAATGACCGCCTTTATTCCGCCAAAAAACGTGTAAATGAGCGTGATGAACGCTATAACTGAGATCGCCAGCACATATACAGCACCATCACCCCAGGCTTCAAACACTCCGGCAAAACGAAAAATGATGGCCAGCGGAATGGCAGTTGCGAATAACCGGACCCCATCAGCCAGCAGGCGGGTAATAATAAATGTGGAACTGGCAGCCTTCCTCATTCCTGTCCCGAACCGTTTTTCGAGAAACTGGTAGGCGGTTGTGAGTTCTCCCTGAACATAGGCCGGAAGAAACCAAATCGCGACGATGATCCGCCCGATTATATAGCCGAAGGTGAGCTGAAGGAATGTGAGATTGCCTCCATACGCCACGGCAGGTATGCTGATAAATGTAAGTGTGCTGGTTTCGGTGGCAACCACAGAAAAGAGGATAGCCCACCAGGGCATATCGCGTCCGCCCAGGAAATAGTCGGTGGTTGAGTTCTGTTTACCAGCCGACCATATTCCAAACACAGCAACGGCAACCAGGTACACAACAATAACAGCGCCGTCCAGTAACGTAAATCCCATAGCTCCGATTTAGGTGATCGATCAAACGGTGTAAGAAAATCAATTGATCGATTGAATCAAAGCAATCAGGAGTTGGAATCGATTCCTATTTTTAAATCGATTGATTGACACAGGGGGCACCCACCGCAGAGGCGCAAAGACGCGGGTGAATTGAAAAAAGTGTAAGGTGGTTCTCAGTTCAGCTTCATACAAGTAAATATTAATGAACAATTTGATACCTATTGTTATGACTGAAAATGAAATAGGTACCATTATTGTCGATTCTGCTATCGAAGTTCATACACATGTAGGTCCTGGATTACTTGAATCTGCCTATCAGAAATGCATTGTGCATGAATTGGAGAATCGCGGTCTTATTGTATTGGAAGAAGTAGGTCTCCCACTTCGGTATAAAGGTATAAAACTTAATTGCGGATACAGACTTGATCTGTTAGTAAATCAAAAGGTAATTGTAGAAATAAAAACAGTTAACTCGTTGCTCGACATTCATAAGGCACAGCTCCTTACCTATCTGAAACTGAAAAGCTGTAAACTGGGGTACCTTCTGAATTTTAAATCATCCAGAATGAGATATGGAATCAAACGTATGGTTAACGAACTCTGATATTTCAATGAATAATTGTTCCAAATTTTCACCGCGTCCTTGCGCCTCTGCGGTAAATACCACTCGACCTTATTTTAAATACTCCATAAATTTTTGGGTGAACAGCCCCAATGACTGATTATATTTAATTCATCGCTGCTATGTTCAGCAAATGGTCAATCGCACCCTTTTGCTACAAATGAGCCCGTAGTGGTATCGATTCCTATTTTGTAATCAGCATACAGAAACTCTTTTTTTCACCGCAAAGGCGCGGAGGCGCTGAGAAATTGGAGTTGTACTCGAAGAGTTATCAACACTTTCACCGCGTCATTGCGGCTCTGCGGTAAATACCACTCGACCTTATTTTAAATACTCCATAAATTTTTGGGTGAACAGCCCCGATGACTGATTATATTTAATTCATCGCTGCTATGTTCAGCAAATGGTCAATCGTACTCTTTTACCACAAATAAGCCCGTAATGGAATCGATTCATATTTTTAAATCGATTGATTGACACAGGGGGCACCCACCGCAGAGGCGCGGGAGAATTAATCAGAACTCAAAAATCATTTCAAAAGCGTCATAGATCGGATCAGCGACGTGCCGTTTGATTCCAGCCTGTAGTAATAAATACCGCTGGCCAGATTGGACCCATCAAAACTGTAGCTGTACGATCCGGCCGCCAACATTTCACCCCCAACTAAAACTGCAATTTCCTGCCCCAGGCTGTTATAAATACTCAGGTTAACAAAGCCCTGACCCGGTAAATTAAAATTAATTTGAGTGGTTGGATTGAACGGATTCGGATAGTTTTGATTTAGCTGAAGTTGAATCGGCAGCTCTTCTGTGATGGTCTCGAGTGATGTTGCTATTTCGAAGTTGTACACAACCATTGGGCCCGTATCAAATGTGGGTGTATCATAAACCGCTATTTCCGTCACATTGGATCCTCCCAGGTCAGCGTGGTAAGCGGTAGCCTCTCCTCTGAATAATGCATCATCAAGATAGAACAAGCGCTGATTTGCCAAATCCAGATGAAGCCCCTCGGGCGATCTGCTTGTCTCGATCAACACTTGTTTGTTTGATCCGTCAAGATCGGCGATTGTAATTTGATCTTTATATGGATCAGCCCAGTAGACCTTACCCCCTGCAGGATCCACCTGAATGACTGAAACCTGGACAGGATTGTCTTCCTGACCTGGGATAGGATCTACCTCAGCTATCATCTCCACGTTATTGCCGTCAAGATCAGCGCGCATTATGGCATTTAGCTTAGGCCAATAAAGTTTATTGTTAACAGTATCTACAGCAACATCCAATATCCCGTTTGTAACCCCGTCAGCCTCACCGGCAATGATAATCTGAGGATTTGTACCGTCATAGTTGACAGACAAAATTCGTCCATCGTTAAGAAGGTCAGCAACGTAAACAATCATATTTCTTTGATCCAGAGCAATACCTCTTGGAGAAATATCATTTACACCCAAATTACCATCATCCAGAAGCTCTTGTCTTCCTGTTCCATCAAGCGATATTTTTTCCACAATCCTATTAGAGGAAAAAGACACATTGGAAAAAAACAGTAAACCTCTGGTCGTATCGATGGCAAGTCCGGTAATCTCTTCATCAAGAAACACGGTTGGGTTCAGCCCGTTGACGTCCGTTACTTTTAGCTGTTCATCCCCACCAAAATATATCTGTGCTTTTGTGTATTGGGGAAACGCAGTGATGGAAAGAATCAACACTATAAAGAAGGAGAGTAGCTTTTGTAGGTGCATATCCGTAAGAATTAATTATAATTTAAAAGGCTTATGAGCAGAATGGCTGCTCTATGCGGATATGCGGTTTTTATATCAAAGGTCTTTCAAATTCATCAAAATAATTTCCAATTATCACAAGTTATACTGCTGAAGTAGTTTACTGATGCTCTTTTAAATAGGTCAAAAAAGCCTGCATCGCCTTTCCCCTGTGACTAATATCATTCTTCTGCTGACTGCTCAACTCAGCAAAGGTTTCATCATATCCCTCCGGAACAAAAACAGGATCATAACCAAACCCCTTTTCCCCTCTCTTCTCCGAAATTATCTCGCCCTTGCAGATTCCCTCAAAAATATACTCGCTCCCCTTTTGATCAATAAACGCAACAACCGTTCTGAATCGAGCGGACCGGTTTGCCACACCATCCAACTCAGCCAAAAGTTTCTGAGTGTTTTGCTCGTATGTAGCATTTTCACCTGCATATCGTGCCGAATAAACGCCGGGAGCGTCATCCAGCGCATCGACCTCCAGACCCGTATCGTCAGAAAGTGATGGCAGCCCTGTCTTCTCGTGCCAGAAACGTGCTTTCTTCAGCGCATTGCCTTCCAGATCCGGTTTGTCTTCGACCACTTCCTCGGCATCGGGATAATCAAGTGTCGATTTGATTGAGATATCAAACGGTGTAAGCAGATCTTTCAGCTCCCCGATTTTATGTGGATTTCCGGATGCCAGGAATAGTGTATCCATAATCTGTATCGGCAGTTATCGTTTAGTCTATTTCTGG
>Ga0209938_1000214_pt1 | contig 31947 bp, 27 predicted proteins | sample SalPonR2_C_D1_MG_FD_185708 | JGI IMG/M metagenome (GOLD analysis project Ga0209938, IMG submission 185708) | Salt pond soil microbial communities from South San Francisco under conditions of wetland restoration - Salt Pond MetaG R2_C_D1_MG... ... | reverse complement strand
ATCTTCTCGAAACTGTTCGCCAGCAAGGCGCCCTACTTCGCGACCATCTCGCCGCGCGTCACCGAGCTCAAGCCGGACTACTGCGAGGTCCGGTTCCGGAAGCGCCGCAAGGTGCACAACCACATCGGGACCGTGCACGTCATCGCGATCGCCAACGCGCTGGAAATGGCGATGGGCGCGCTGGCCGAGGCCAGCATCCCCAAACATCTTCGATGGATCCCGAAGGGCATGACGCTGGACTACACCGCCAAGGCCACCAGCGACATCCGCGCCGTCGCCGAGACGAACCCGGAGGACTGGACGCCCGGCGACCTGCCGGTGAAGGTCACCGCCTACCGCGATGACGGCACGGCGGTCGTCGAGGGCACGATCCTGCTGTACGTGTCCGAAAAGCCGAAGCGGGACTGATCGCGCCCATCCGACGCACGGCCGCCACCTGCTGCTCACCGGGGCCGATCTCGCCGACCCGCCGGTCTGCGGCCAGGCGGCTGGCAGCAAGGGAGCTTACTGAATATCGACGGTGCCAACCTGACCGGCTCGACCGAGACGCCCGGTCGAGCCGATTCATGAGCCGCCCGGATCGTCAAAGGTCGGCGGGCGTCCGGCCGGACCGGTGGTTGAAGATATGCAGCACGCCGCCGGCCAGGTGCAGCACCAGCAGGACGATCAGTGCGGGCACGGCAAGAAACTTGTGGATGGCCTCGGCCGGCTCGTGGAGGAACTCGAGCCCGCCGAGCGGAAGGCCGACGGCGAACCAGCCGAACACATCGATCGCCTCGTTCTCAGTGAACAGGTACAGCGGTCCGGTGATGACCAGGCCGGTGATCGCGACCAGGATCAGCACGTGCACCGTCCGCGCGAAGCCGCGCTGCCACGCCGGGCCGTCGATGCTGTCCGGAAATCCTTCCTTGATCCGCCAGGCCACCCGCCAAAGCACGAACAGCAGGGTGAAGAATCCGAGCCCGATGTGGGCCGACATCACGTAGTCCTCGACGCCGTCGTTCGGCGAATTCCGGGCCAGCAGTCCCAGCGTCAGCATCGCGGTGACGAGCAGGGCGGTGATCCAGTGGTTGATCGTGGCCACGGCGGAGTGGTGGCGAGTTCGAGTCATCGTGGGGCTCCCTTTTCGACATCGGACGCCCCCATTCTACGGATCGCGCGAGCGGAACGGCCGATCAGCGCCCGCCCGGCACCCACTCCAGCGACAGCACGGCGAAGTGGTTGCGCGGGTCCGCCAGGCCCGCCGGCCCGCGCACGTCGGTGGTGTCGCTGCTCAGCACCGCGTCGAAGTGCAGTCCCCAGGTCGGCCGCTCGTAGTGCAGGCCGAAGGCCAGCTGGCCGATGACGTCGTCGGGCTCGATGGTGTTGTTGTCGGTCCAGGCGTCGTCGCGCAGCAGGTTGCCGTCACGGTGGATGTCGTAGAGGAAGCCGGCGGCGCGAGCGGCGACGGTCACGTACAGGTGTTCGTCCTCGCCGCTCGGGATGCGGCCGTCGTAGTCGAAATCGGCGGCCACCCGCGTCGTCGCAAGCGCGAAGCCCTGCGGCCGGTCGCCGAAGCGCAGCTCCACGCCCGCCTGCCCGTAGGTCACGGCATTGCCGAGCCCGGCGTCCATGCTCCAGGCCGCGTCGAAGACGTCGGTACGCACGAACTTGCGCTTGTAGACCGCGTAGAGATTCACGATCGGCTCGTTGGCCAGCTGGTTGTCCCAGCCCAGAGGTTCGTTGGCGCCGGAAAGTTCGTGGGCGGCCGATTGGAGGGGATCGGCCAGCGTGGCGTCCCCGACCCAGCCGAACAGTGTGCCGACGCCGGCCAGCTCGCGGTCATCGAGCGCGATGAACGAATTGGCCCAGCCGAGCATGCCCACGTACGGCACGTCGTCGAGGATCAGCTCCTCGACCTGCAGCCGGTCCGGCGTCTGCATGGTGTGGCCCAGCGTCCAGGACTCGCGATAGCGCAGGCCGTCGCGCGCGGGCAGCATCCAGCCGAGCAACGACTTCCCGAAGGCCGGGGTGCCGCCGGTGGCCGACAGCGAATCGGCGAGCGCGGAATGCGCCTGCAGCGACACCCCATTGGTGAACTGGTTGTCGGAGCCGGCGAAGGCGTCGTTGGCCCAGGCCACGCGCCAGCGCGTTTCGGCGCCGGTGGGGCCGGCGGAGGCGACAAGCACGGCCAGGGCGGCCAGTGCCGTGAGAAGCGAGGTCTTCGAGTGCATCGCGGTACTCTAGGCAGGCGAGCGTCCGGGCGCGTTAACACGGATCAATGCCCCGCCCGTTCAGTTTCCGTCGAGGCCCATTCGAATCCGCCGATCCGGTATGCGTCGGCGCCATGACCGATGGCATCCGGTCGGACCGGCGCCGCGGTGCTACGCTTGGCGTACAGGTCGTCCGAGGGCGGCCGGATTTCCACTGCCTGGAGACGCACCATGCACGACCGATTCATCCGCCGCGCCTGCCTGATGGCGCTGGTTCTTTTCGCACTGTTCTCCGGGCCGCTGGCCGCGCAGGACGACGAAGTCACGCTGGAGCAGCGGCTCGCCGGCCTGGAACTGCGGACCATCGGCCCGGCCTTCATGTCCGGCCGGATCGCCGACATCGCCATCCACCCCGAGGACGCCAGTACCTGGTACGTCGCGGTCGGGTCGGGCGGCGTCTGGAAGACCACCAATTCCGGAACGACCTGGGCGACATTGTTCGACGACCAGCCCTCCTATTCGATCGGTTCGATCGTGGTCGACGAGAACAACCCGAACACGATCTGGGTCGGCACCGGCGAGAACGTCGGCGGCCGGCACGTCGGCTACGGCGACGGCATCTACGTTTCGCACGACGGCGGTGCGTCCTGGGCCAACAAGGGCCTGGAGGACTCCGAGCACATCAGCACCATCATCATCCACCCTGACGACAGCGACACGCTGTGGGTCGCGGTGCAGGGTCCGCTGTGGTCGCCGGGCGGCCAGCGCGGTCTGTACATGACCACCGACGGCGGCGAGACCTGGGAACGCACGCTGGTCGGGGACGAGGGCGACGACGTCTGGACCGGCGTGACCGACCTGGTCATCGACCCGCGCGATCCCGAGGTACTCTACGCCGCCACCTGGCAGCGCCATCGAACCGTCGCGGCCTACATGGGCGGCGGCCCGAACACCGGCGTGCACAAGTCCACCGACGGCGGGCGGACCTGGACGAAGCTCGGTGGTGGTCTTCCGGGCGGCAACCTCGGCAAGATCGGCCTGGCCATCTCGCCGCAGAATCCGGACGTCGTGTACGCGGCGATCGAGACCAACCGGCGCGAGGGCGGCATCTGGCGTTCGACCGATCGGGGCGCCTCGTGGCGGAAGATGTCGGACCGGGTGGCCGGCGGGACCGGTCCGCACTACTACCAGGAGCTGTACGCCAGCCCCCACGCCTTCGACCGCATCTACCTGATGGACGTGCAGGCGCGCGTGTCGCACGACGGCGGCGCGACCTGGGACAACATCGACGCGTCGTCCAAGCACGTCGACAACCACGCGCTGGCGTTCCGCGACGACGATCCCGACTACATGCTCTGGGGCACCGACGGCGGCCTGTACGAGACCTTCGACCACGCCGAGACCTGGCGCTACATCGACAACCTGCCGGTGACCCAGTTCTACAAGGTCGCGGTCGACGATGCCGAGCCGTTCTACCACGTCTACGGCGGCACCCAGGACAACAACACCCAGGGCGGCCCGTCGCGGACCGACAACCTGCACGGCGTGCGCAACGCCGACTGGTACGTGGTGCTGTTCGGCGACGGCCATCAGCCGGCCACCGAGCCGGGCAACCCGGACATCATGTATGCGCAGTGGCAGCAGGGCAACCTGGTCCGGGTCGACCGGACCAACGGCGAGCTCGTCTACATCCAGCCGCAGCCCGAGCCGGGCGATGATCCGGAGCGCTGGAATTGGGACGCGCCGATCCTGGTCAGCCCGCACAACCCGACCACGATCTTCCACGCCTCGCAGCGCGTCTGGCGCTCCGACGATCGCGGCGATTCCTGGCGGCCGATCTCGGGTGACCTGACCCGCGACCAGGCCCGCATCGAGCTCGACCTGATGGGTCGGCAGTGGAGCTTCGACGCGCCCTGGGACCTGTTCGCGATGTCGAAGTACAACACCATCACCTCGCTGGCCCAGTCGCCGATCGACGAGGACATCCTCTACGCCGGCACCGACGACGGCCTGATCCAGGTCACCACCGACGGCGGCGAGAGCTGGCGCGAGATCGAGGTCGGCGACCTGCCGGGCGTGCCCGAATTCGCGTTCGTCAATGACGTCAAGGCCGACCTGTTCGACGCCGATACCGTCTACGTCGCGCTCGACAACCACAAGTACGGGGATTTCGAGCCGTACCTGCTGAAGTCCACCGATCGTGGCCGCCGCTGGACCTCGATCGCCGACGACCTGCCCGAGCGACACCTGGTCTGGCGCGTGGTCCAGGACCACGTCGACCCGGACCTGATGTTCGTCGGCACCGAGTTCGGCGTATTCGTCACGCTCGATGGCGGCGAAGCCTGGACCGAACTGACCGGTAACGCACCGAACATTTCGTACCGCGACCTCGCCATCCAGCGTCGCGAGAATGACCTGGTCGGCGCCACCTTCGGCCGCGGATTCTGGCTGCTCGACGACTACACGCCCCTGCGTGATCTCGACGAGGACACGCTGGCCGCCGAGGCGACGTTGTTCGACACCCGGCGAGCCTGGTGGTATGTGCCGCAAGGCGTGCTCGGCCTGAACGAGAAGGGGTCTCAGGGCGACAGTCTGTACACGGCCGACAACCCGCCGTTCGGCGCGGTGTTCACCTACCACCTTGCCGAAGGCTACAAGACCGATCAGCAGCAGCGGCAGGAGCGCGAGCGGCCGTTGATCGCCGAGGGCGAGGACGTGGCGTTCCCGGGCTGGGATGTGCTCGAGGCCGAAGTGCGCCAGCCGGCGCCGACGATGCTGCTGACCGTGCGCGATGCCGACGGCAACGTGGTGCGGCGGCTCGATGGGCCGGCCTCGCGCGGCTTCCACCGCGTGGCCTGGGACCTCAGCATGCCCTCGCCGATGGCGATCGGCGCCGGCGGCGGCTTCGGTATGGGCGGCGGTTTCATGGTCGCGCCGGGTACCTACACGGTGGAACTGACCAAGCGGATCGATGGCGTGGTCACCCCGCTGGACGGTCCGAAGGCCTTCGACGTGGTCCGGATGCGCGAAGGTGCGCTCGACGGCGCCGAGCCGGAAGAAACCGCCGCGTTCTGGAAACGGCTGTCGGAGATGCAGCGCAGAACCACGGCCGCCGGTCAGGTGATCGGCGAGGCCCGGGCCAAGATCGATGCGATGCAGCAGGCGCTCGGCCGCAGCCAGGCGCCGGCCGGTGACCTGGATGCAGAGCTCTACCGCACCGACCAGGCACTGTACGAGATCGCCGAGCAGCTGGAAGGCAAGCAGACCATGAACCAGGTCGGCGAACTGCAGCCGCCGACGATCGGCCAGCGGATGTTCGTGGCCATGATCGGTACCGGCCGCTCGACCTACGGACCGACGCCGACCCACGTTCGCTCGCTCGAGATAGCCGAGAGCGAATTCGCCGAGGTTCGCGCTGAACTCGAGCGGCTGGTCGAGCAGCGGATTCCGGCCCTCGAGCAGGCGCTGGACGACGCCGGGGCGCCGTGGACGCCGGGTGCGCCCATCCCCGGCGGCTGAATCGAGCCCGCTTCGCCGGACCTGGCCACCGGGTCCGGTTCCACCGCCGCCGACGCCGACGCTCATCTGCTGGATCGTCCGTCCGTTTAGACTGGGGTCCTGTCTTTGATGGAGTTCCCTTCGTGCCCCGACCGACGTCCACGAACGGCCGCGCGTCCCGCGAGCCGATTGACCTGCGCGCGATGATGAACAAGCGTGGTGGTCCCCCGATCAAGCCGATCCTCGGAGCAGCGCTCGCGATCCTCGCGGTCTGGGGCGTGCTGAGTTCCTTCTACACCGTGCAGCCCGAAGAGCGCGCGGTGGTCAAGCGTTTCGGCGATGTCATCGACATCACCGACCCGGGCCTGCACTTCAAGCTGCCGTTCGGCATCGACAACGTGCAGTTCGTCGCGACCGAGCGCGTGCTGAAGCAGGAGTTCGGCTTCCGCACCACCGGCGTTCAGACCAGTGGACGGACGAGCTATTCCAGCGCCCGGCTCGAGGATGAATCGCTGATGCTGACCGGCGACCTGAACATCATCGACGTCGAGTGGGTGGTGCAGTACCGGATCAACGACCCGATCAAGTTCCTCTACGAAATGCGCGAGCCCACCGAGTCGCTGCGCGACATCTCCGAGTCGGTGATGCGCCGGGTGGTCGGCAACCGGCTCGGCTCTGCAGTGCTCACGGTCGGCCGGGTGGAGATCCAGGCCCAGGCCGCCGAGGAAATCCAGGCGATCATGAACCAGTACGACGCCGGCATCGACATCATTACCGTCGAACTCCAGGACGTGGTGCCGCCGCCGGCCGTGCAGCCGGCCTTCAACGAGGTCAACGAGGCCCGCCAGGAGCGCGAGCGGATGATCAATGAGGCGCAGAAACGGGTCAACCAGGAAATCCCGCGGGCCGAAGGCTCCGCCATCCGGACCATCGCCGAGGCGGAGGGCTACGCGACCGAACGGGTCAATCGGGCGTTCGGTGAGACCGCCCGGTTCACCGCCGTTCTGGCCGAATACGAGCAGGCGCCGGCGGTGACCCGCTCGCGGCTGTACCTGGAAACGCTCAACGAAGTGCTGCCGACCATCGGCCAGGTGCTGGTGGTGCAGGACGACCAGGTCGGCCCGCTGCCGCTGCTCGACGTCAACCGCACCCGCAGCCCGGAAGGAGGTGAACGATGAGGATCGCGGTCGTTGCCGTGCTGGCTGTGGTGCTGATCATCGCCGGCCGGACCATGCTCTGGACGCTGGATGAATCGCAGCAGGCCATCATCGTGCAGTTCGGCGAGCCGATCGGCGAGGTTATCGATGCCCCGGGCCTGCACGTCAAGATGCCGTGGCAGCAGGTGCGCTTCTTCGACAAGCGCCTGCTGGTCTGGGACGGCGACGTGACCCAGATTCCGACACTGGGCCGGGAGTTCATCCTCGTCGACACCACGGCCCGCTGGCGGATTTCCGACCCGCTGCAGTTCCTGCGTTCGGTGCGCGACGAGCGCGGCGCGCGGACCCGGCTCGATGACATCATCGACTCGGTGGTCCGCGACATGGTGTCCTCGACCCAGCTCGAGGAGATCATCCGCTCGCGCGACTGGAGCGTCGATGTCGACGCCATCGACGACCCGGCACTGGTCGAGCGCGGTGACGTGGACCTGGTCGAGAAACCCAAGCTGGGCCGCGAACTGCTGGAGCAGGAAATCCTGACCCGCGCGAAGCGCCTGATGCCGGAGCTTGGCATCGAGCTGGCCGACGTCAGGATCAAACGGGTCAACTACATCGACTCGGTCCGGCGCGAGGTCGAAAACCGGATGATCGCCGAGCGGCAGTCGATCGCGGAGCGGTTCCGGGCCGAAGGCCAGGGTCGCAGCCAGGAGATTCTCGGCGAGATGCAGCGCGAACTGCGCCGGATCCGCTCGGAGGCCGCGCGCGAGGCCGAGGAAATCCGCGGCGACGCCGACGCCGAAGCCACCCGGATCTATGGCCAGGCCTTCGGCGCCGATCCGGAGTTCTATGCCTTCTTCCGCACGCTGGAAAGCTACCGTGCGCTCGGCGAGAACTCGACCCTGATGCTGCGCGCCGATTCGGACTTCTTCCGCTATCTCGAAAACGCCGGGGCCGAGTGATCGGCCGACCCGGGCCGGTTGCCGGTCCGGGCGGCCGCCGGTTGCTCGCGGTTCGCGAAATGCCGGTATGCTTGCCGCCGTCGCTCTCGCCGATCCGCTGCCCGATGACCCGGCCCGCATGAACTCGCCCATCGATACTGCCCTCGACCTGTCCGTGCATGCCGCAGTGCGGGACGATTGCATGCTGCCGATCGCGCTCGACGGCGCCGGCCACCCGGCCGGGCCGGGCCTGGAGCGGCTGGGTGGCGACTATGCACACGAGGCCTGGTGCGGAGACGCCGACGACGTCCGGGCCTTTGTACTGGGCGCACCCGACGCGCCCGAACGGGACGCCGCCGAGCCGGCCGAGCGCCTGTACCGCGAACTGATCGACCGACTGCGCGATTCCGACCTGCCCTACCCACTGCGCCTGTGGAACTTCCTGCCGGCGATCAATGCCGGTGGCGGCGACGACGAGCGCTATCGGCGCTTCTGCGTCGGCCGCGGTCGGGCGCTGGAGGGGGCCGGGCTGGCCGATGCGCGGATGTGCGCGGCAACTGCGATCGGCGGCGACGCGCCGGTCATGCAGCTGGTCGCGCTGGTCGGTCGGCGCCCCGGGGTCTCGATCGAAAACCCCCGCCAGGTCAGCGCCTGGGACTATCCGCGCGACTACGGCCCTCGCCAGCCGGCGTTCGCCCGGGCCACGGCGGTTCCGCTGGCCGATGGCCGGGTCGGTTTGCTGATCTCCGGAACGGCCAGCGTGGTCGGGCACGCCACCGCCCATCCCGGCGACGTGGACGCGCAGACCCTCGAGGCGGCCAGCAACCTCGAAGCCTTGTTGCGTAACGCCGCAGCCACCCTCGATCGCCCGGCGCTGGCCACGTTCTCGGCCGATGCGCTGGCCCGCGTGTATGTCCGCCACGCCGGCGACTGGCCGCGCATCGAGGCGCGGCTGCGCGCGCGCTGGCCGTCGTTGCGGCTGTGCGCGCTGCGCGGCGACGTGTGCCGCGACGACTTGTTGGTCGAAATCGAGGCGTGGCAGGCCGCCTGAGGCGGCGCGCTTTCGTCAGGCCTTCCCCATTTCGCGCATCCGAGCGACCGTTTCGACTCCTTCTTTCTGTGTCTTCCATCCGCTTTGCTAGCCCGAAAGCGTGACGAGGCCAACACATTGAGCAACTTGGCACTGAAATTGAATGTTGAGGGTCTATCGGGCCGGGCGCTTCGCCCGGGCCCACGACAGGATCGGGAGTCAAGTGATGGAACAGCACACCGACAGCGAACGCAGCGCTTCGCCAGCGCCGGAGATCGACGCCGCCGACGCGGAGTTCAGCTTCGCCTTCCAGCCGATCGCCGATCTCGAGACGGCCGAGGTGATCGGCCACGAGGCGCTGGTTCGCGGCGCGGCCGGTGAGTCGGCCAGCGAGGTCCTCGGCTCGATCGCCTCCAGCAGCCGCCATTGCTTCGACGAGGCCTGCCGGCATCGTGCGCTCGATATGGCTTCCCGGCTGGCCATGGACGGAGCGCTGCACATCAACTGCTCGACGATCGTGCCCGAGCGGCTCGAGTCCACGCTCGCGTCGACCCGGGAGGCCGCCGAAGAATTCGGTATCGATCCGACCCATATCGTTCTCGAATTCAGCCGGCTCGAGCCGCTCGGCAGCCCGCGCGAACTCGATCGCGCCCGCGAGGCGGCGAACCGTGCCGGCTTCGCCGTCCTGGCGGACAATTTCGGCGCCAGCGAGCTCGGGATGAAGCGACTGGTGGTGTTCCAGCCGCAGTGGCTGAAGCTGGACCGCAACCTGGTCCAGCGGATTCACTGCAGCGAGCGCCGTCAGGCGCTGGTCAGCGGTCTGCTGGCCACCTGCCGGATGCTGAACATCGGCGTCATCGCCGGTGGTATCGAAGAGCCCGAGGAACTGGAGTGGCTGCAGGACGCCGGCGTCCGCTACGCCCAGGGCTACCTGCTTGGCCGTCCGACCTTCGAGTCGGTGCCGAGCTTCGACCCGGATCGGCTGGCCGTCTGAAAACCGTTCCGTGTTTCCGTCTGCCGTCATCGTCCCGTCAGCGCCCTGAAACGCAGCTGTCGCAGAGGGCGTATAGTGTCTGCTGCATGGAAATGCCGTTTTCCAATGCAGCCCAGCGAGGGTTGGCACGCGTGGACCAGCTGGAGCAGCGACTCTGCCTGGCCCTGAATCGCGTGTCGAGCCGGCCCGGCGTGCGCTCGTTCTTCGCGGCGGTCAGCCGCGTCGGCGACGGGTGGGTCTGGTATGCGCTGATGGTGGTCCTTGCCGCAACGCGGGGCGCCTATGGCGTGCGCGCCGCGCTGGCCATGGGCCTGGCGTCGCTGGTCGGCGTCGGCATCTACAAGCTGCTGAAGGCTCGTCTCGTTCGCGAGCGCCCGTACATCGCCCAGCTCGATATCCGTGTCGGCTGCGCGCCGCTGGACCGCTACAGCTTCCCGTCCGGTCACACGCTGCACGCGGTGCTGTTCACGACTGTAGCAATCGCCTGGTTCCCGGCACTTGCTGCGGTCCTGGTCCCGCTGGCGGTGCTGATCGCGCTTTCGCGCGTGGTGCTGGGGCTTCACTACCCGACCGACGTGCTGGTCGGCGCATTGATCGGCTGGGGCCTGGCCGAATTGTCGCTGTGGGCGGTTCCCCCGGCCACCTGAATCCCTCGCGCCGGGCGCTTCAGTCCGTGTGCCGTCCCTCGAGCACCTCGAGCACGTCCTCCAGCCGCACGTCCGACGCGGCCAGCACCACCAGCAGGTGATACAGCAGGTCGGCGCTCTCGCTGACGAGCTCCCTGCGGTCGCCGGCGGTGGCGGCCAGCGCGACTTCTACGCCCTCTTCGCCGACCTTCTGGGCGCATCGCTTGACGCCCCGATCGAGCAGTTTCGCGGTGTAACTCGACGCCGGATCGGCGCCGCGCCGCGCCTCGATCACGCGCTCCAGCTTGCCGAGGAAGGCCAGCGGCGGCCGGATTCCGTCGCCGAAGCAGGTCGCGGTGCCGGTGTGGCAGGTCGGTCCGTGCGGCCGGGCCTGCACCAGCAGGGTGTCGCGGTCGCAGTCGATGCGGACCTCGACCAGTTCCAGCGTGTTGCCCGAGGTCTCGCCCTTGGTCCAGAGCCGCTGCTTGCTGCGCGAGAAAAACGTCACCTGGCCGGTGGCCCGGGTCTTCTCCAGCGCCACATCGTTCATGTAGCCGAGCATCAGGACCCGGCCGGTGTCGGCGTCCTGGACGACGGCCGGCAGCAGTCCGTCGCCCTTGGCCCAGTCGAGATCGTCGGAAGAAGCGGTCATTCGTTGTCCTTGCCTGTGTGCGAACTCAGTTCAGCGCGCCGCCGCAGCTCGAACCCTGGCCGGCGGTGCAGCCGTAGCAGTGTTCGGCCACGGCGATCGCCGCCGGCACATCGGCCCGTTCGAGCAGCTCGGCCAGCGTCGGTCGGGTCTGGTCGCCGCCCAGCGGAAGGCCGAGCATCTGGTTGAAGTCGCAGTCGTAGATGTGGCCGCGGTAATCGACGCTGATCAGGTCGCGGCACATCACGCCGGCCAGATTGTCGCGCCGGAAGCTGTTCTTCAGCAGCGTCATGTAGTCCTGGAACTGACCCTTGGCCAGCAGGATCGCACCGAAGCGCTTGATCGGCATGTTCGCGAGCGTGAACAACTGGTCGAACGCCAAGCCGAACTCGTCGTCGAGCAGGCGTTTGTAGTCTGCTTCCAGCGACGCCTGGTCCGGCGGTAGGCTCGGGCCCAACGGGTTGTAGACCAGGTTCAGCACGCGCTCGGGAGTGCCCTTTCCATAGCCGAGATCGTTCAGGGTCTTCAGCGCCTTGATCGACGCCTCGAATACGCCGTTGCCGCGCTGCGCGTCGACGTTTTCCTTCGAATGGCACGGCAGCGAGGCGACCACCTCGATGTCGTGCTCGGCGAGGAAGGGTCCGATCCAGTCGTAGCCGGGCTCTTCCATCAGCGTCGGATTGAGCCGGTCGATGACGTGCACCCCGCGCGCCCGGGCCTGCTCGACCAGCCAGCGGAAATCGGGGTTCATCTCCGGCGAGCCGCCGGTGAGATCCAGCGTGCGGATGCCGAACTTGTCGATCACGGCCAGCGCCGTTTCCATCGTCCCGCGGTCCATCAGCTCGGTGCGGTTCGGGCCGGCGTTGACGTGGCAGTGGATGCAGGCCAGGTTGCACAGATAGCCCAGGTTCATCTGGAGCGTGTCCAGCGCACGGCGCCGGATGGCCGGGAAGTCGGTGTTCTCGAGCAGCGGGAAGGTGTCGCGCATCGGTGTCTCCTCGGGCGTCGGCTCAGGATGCCATGGATCAGTTCCGCGTCTGGATGCCTTGTTCGCCCAGCCAGCGTTTCAGGTCCGGAATGTCGATCTGGCTCGAGTGAAACACGGTCGCCGCCAGCGCGCCGTCGACGTCGGCCTGCTGGAACACGTCGCGGAAATGTTCCGGCGCTCCGGCGCCGCCCGAGGCGATCAGCGGAACGTCGCATATGTCTCGAACGTCGGCCAGCTGGTCGATATCGTAGCCTGTACGGACGCCATCGGCATCCATGCAGTTCAGCACGATCTCGCCGGCGCCGAGCGTCTGGGCCCGCTCGACCCAGGCCCGGGTGTCGAGGTCCGGATCGGTCATGTTGTCCGGGTCGCCGGTGTTGGCGCGCAGCCGGTAGCGCCCGTTCTCCCGGATCGAATCCACGCCGATGACCACGCACTGGCTGCCGAATGCGTCGGCCAGTTCGGCGACCAGTTCGGGCCGGGCCAGCGCCGGCGAGTTGACCGAGACCTTGTCGGCCCCGGCGTGCAGCACGGCACGGGCGCGGGCCACGTCGCGGATGCCGCCGGCCACGGTGAACGGGATGTCGATCGCTTCGGCCACCCGCTCGACCCAGTGCACGTCGACGCTGCGGCCCTCCGGACTGGCCGTGATGTCGTAGAACACCAGCTCGTCGGCACCCTGGTCGCGGTAGGCCGAGGCCCGTTCGAGGATGTCGCCCATGTCGACGTGGTCGCGGAATTTCACGCCCTTGACCACGCGCCCGGCGCGGACGTCCAGGCAAGGGATGATCCGCACGGCGACGCCCTCGCTGGTCATGCCGGGCCTCCGTCGCTGGGCCCGGGATTCGATTCGGCGATGGGTCCGGCCAGCACGTCCAGCGGCACGCGGCCTTCCAGCAGGGCACGGCCGACGATGCAGCCGGCCACCCCGGTCGTCGCGACTTCGTCCAGGTGGGCCGGTTCGCCGATTCCGCCCGAGGCCTGCACGACCAGGTCGGGATAGCGCCCGGTCAGTTCGCGATACAGTGCGCGGCCCGAGCCGGTCAGCATGCCGTCGCGGGTGATGTCGGTGCACAGCAGGTGCCGCAGCCCGCTGGCGACGAGCCGGTCGAGCAGCTCGAACAGGTCCTCGTCGCCGGCCTCGGTCCAGCCGGCGGCCTGCGGAATCCAGTGGCCGTCCTCGCCGGGGCGGACGTCCAGCCCGGCGACGATGCGTTCGGCGCCGAAGCGTTCGATCCAGCCGATTACGAGATCGGGCGTGCGCACGCACAGGCTACCGAGCACGACCCGGTCGATGCCGGCTTCCAGCCGCCGCGCGAGCCCGGCCTCGTCGCGCACGCCGCCGCCGGCCTGGACCGGCAGGGTCAGCGCCCGGGCGATCGCCGCGATGACCTCGAGATTGCCATCGCCGCCGTCGCGGGCGGCGTCGAGATCGACCAGGTGCAGCAGCCGGGCCCCGGCGTCCTGGTAGGCCCGGGCCTGGTCGACCGGCGACATGTCGTAGCGGGTTTCGCGCTCGTAGTCGCCCTGCTGCAGGCGGACCACGCCGCCGTTGCGCAGGTCGAGCGCGGGGATGACGATCATCGAGGCCATGGTCACGACTCCAGGAAATTCTTCAGCAGGCGGTGGCCCGGTCCGGCCGATTTCTCGGGATGGAACTGGCAGGCGGCGAAATTGCGGTGCCGGACCACCGCGGCGAAGTCTTCGCCGTGGTGGCCGCGGGCCACGCAGGCCGGGCTTTCGGCCGGCGCGCAATAGCTGTGCACGAAGTAGTACCAGGCGTCGGGGTCGATGCCGGCGGCCAGTGGATCGTCTCGCTGCCAGTCGAGCTGGTTCCAGCCCATGTGCGGCAGGCGCAGGCCCGGTCCGCCGGCGAGTCTGCGGACGCGGCCGGGAATCAACCCCAGGCCGTCGGCATCGCCTTCGTCGGAACCCTCGAACAGCAGCTGCAGACCGAGACAGATGCCGAGCACCGGCTGCTCCAGTCCTCGAATGACCTCGACCAGTCCGGCCTCGCGCAGCGCGTTCATCGCCCAGGCCGCTGCGCCGACGCCGGGCAGGATCACCTTCGAGGCGCGGCGGATCGTGGCCGCGTCGCTGGTCAGCGTCGCCTCGGCTCCGATCCGGTGCAGCGCCTGCACCACCGAGCCGAGGTTGGCGCCGCCGGAATCGATCACGGCCAGGGTCATGCGGGCGGGCCCCCGCAGGAAATCGGACGAGGTCCACAGATGAATGCAGCTGACCGTGGATGAAGGCAGAACGCCGCATGATCGCGAACTTCATCGCGCAACGTCAGACCGCAGGCGGGCCGGCTATGGCTCGCGGCGTATCGGAAACCGGAGCGCACGGACCGAATCTTCATCGGTGTCCGTTGTGCATCCGCGGACGGATTCATCTGCCCTGCGCCGGTCATCGCGGCCGGTCCTTCGAGGGCGGCGAGCTCTCGGGAACGGCGCGTTCGAGCGAAGGGCTCTCGGCATGGAGTTCGGGCGAGGCCGAATAGAGCTTGGCGAGGAACGAAACGGCCACGTCCGGCGGGCAGTCGAGCGTCACCGGGGTCCGTTCGCGGGCCTGTTCTCTCGACCTCGACGCAGCGAAGTCCGTCGTTCTCGGATCCTTGATCGACCCCATCAAAGCACCCCCTTGGTCGAGGGCATGCCGCCGTCGCCGCGGGCCAGCGCCGGGCGCAGCGCGCGGCCGACGGCCTTGAAGCAGCCCTCGACCATGTGGTGGGTGTTTTCGCCGGTGACCTGGATGTGGATCGCGCAGCGCAGCTTCTGGGCCAGCGACTGGAAGAAGTGGGTGACCATTTCCGTGTGCAGTCCGCCGACCGACTCACGCGGGAATTCGCCGTCGAGGACGAAGGCGGGGCGGCCGGACAGGTCGATGGCCGCTGTGGCCAGGGCTTCGTCCATCGGCACGGTGAAGCCGTAGCGGCCGATGCCGTGACGGTCGCCGAGCGCGGCGTCCAGCGCCTCGCCCAGCGCTAGCGCGCAGTCCTCGACGGTGTGGTGCTCGTCGATGTGCAGGTCGCCCTTGCAGCTCAGGTCCAGCGAAAATCCGCCGTGGGCGGCGAGCTGGTCGAGCATGTGGTCGAAGAAGCCGAGCCCGGTCTCGTTGCGGATCGGCGCGGTGGCGTCCAGGTTCACCGCCACCCGGATTGCCGTCTCGTTGGTCCGGCGTTCGGTCACGGCAGTCCGCGGCGCGCCGATCAGCGTCTCGGCGATGTCCGGCCAGTCTAGCCCCCCGGGACCGACGCGCATCCCGGGCAGGCCCATGTTGCCGGCCAGCTGCAGGTCGGTTTCGCGGTCGCCGATCACGGCCGAGCGCGACCGGTCCAGGCCGGGGTCGCGCAGGTAGTCGAGCAGCATGCCGACACCGGGCTTGCGGGTCGGCGCGTGGTCGTCCGGAAAGGAGCGGTCGATGTGGACGGCGTCGAAGACGATGCCCTGCGATTCGAGTATCTGCAGCAACAGATCGTGCGGTCCCTGGAAATCGTCCTCCGGGAACGACGCCGTGCCGAGACCGTCCTGGTTGGTGACCATCACGAAGCGATAGCCGGCCGCCTTCAGTCTCAGCAGCGCCGGAATCACGCCGGGCATCAGCCGGAACTTCTCGAACGCATCGACCTGCTCGTCGGCGGGTTCCTCGATGAGGCAGCCGTCGCGGTCGATGAAAAGGATCTTCTTGGTGCTCATGCGGCGCGATTCTCCAGGAACTCGATCAGGGCGCGATTCTCGTCGGGCGTACCCACGGTGATTCGCACGCAGTTGTCCAGTCCGCGCTGGGCAGACTGGTTGCGCAGGCGGATGCCGGCGGTGGCCGCCTCGTCGACCAGGGCGGCGGCGTCGGCGACGCGGACCAGCACGAAGTTGGCCTCGCCGGGCCACATCGCCTGGATGCCGCCGATGGTCTCGAGCGCTTCGACCAGGCGCGCCTTTTCGGCGTTCAGCAGCGCGACCCGCTCGGCCTGGGTGGCCAGCGCATCGGGGGTCAGGGCGGTCAGCGCGGCTTCGACGGTCGGCGTCGGCAACGGGTAGGGCGCGATGATCCGTTTGACCAGGCCGATCACGGCCGGGTCGGCGATGACCGCGCCGAGCCGGCAGCCGGCCAGCGCGTGCGCCTTCGACAGCGTGCGCAGCACGACCAGGTTCGGATGGCCGTGCTGCAGCGTGGTGGCCGATGCGCCGGACTGGAACTCGACATAGGCTTCGTCGACGACGACCAGCCCGCGGCCTGACAGCGCCGAACAGACCGACGTGATGACCTCCGGCGTCAGCACGTTGCCAGTCGGGTTGTTCGGCGAACACAGGAACGCCAGCTTGCATTCACGCGCTCGTTCGACGAGGTCTCCGGGCGCGTCGAAGCGGTTCCCGCGCTCGACCAGCGGAGCCTCGACGACCCGGGCGCCCTGGACGCGGGCCGAGAGCGCGTACATGCCGAAGCACGGCGGGACGATCAGCACCGCGTCGCCCGGCGCGCAGAACGTGCGCACCAGCAGGTCGATGCCTTCGTCGCTGCCGCGCGTGACCAGCAGCCGCTCGGGGTCGACGTCGTAGAGGTCCGCCAGACGGCCGATCAGTGCGGCCGGCTGCGGATCCGGATACCGGTTCAGGCCCAGGCCCGGATCGCCCGGTGACGGGAACGGGTTCTCGTTGGCGTTGAGCAGGATGCCGGCCGAATCGGCCAGCGCGCGGGCCGACGCATACGGCGTCAGCGCGCGGATTTCCGGTCGCGCCAGGGCATCGAAGTCCGTGCTCATGACGGCGCCTTGTCCAGCGCGTCCAGCCGCGCCGTGATCGCCAGGCGGTGGGCGTCGAGTCGTTCGTGCGCGGCCAGCCGCGCGCCGGCCGGACCGAGTTCCCGCAGCCCTTCGGCGCTGGCCGACTGCACCGTCATCCGGCGCAGGAAGTCGGCCGTGCCGAGACCGCTGTGGGTCCGCGCCCAGCCGCCGGTCGGCAGCGTGTGGTTGGTGCCCGAGATGTAATCGCCCAGCGATTCCGGCGTCCAGCGGCCGACGAACACCGAGCCGGCGGTGGTGATCCGGCCGGCCAGCGACTCGGCCTGATCCGTGGCGACGATCAGGTGCTCCGGCGCGTAGGCCTCGCTGACCTCGACGGCGGCGTTCATGTCCGGTACCCGGACGATCGCGGCATGTTCGAGAGCTTTTCGCGTGACTTCTGCGCGCGGCAGGCTCTCCAGCCGGTCGGCCAGCGCGTCGGGAACGGCGTCGACGAGCCGGTCGGAATCGGTGACCAGCAGCACCTGCGAGTCCGGGCCGTGCTCGGCCTGGCTGAGCAGGTCGAGCGCGATCCAGTCGGCATCGGCGCTATCGTCGGCCAGCACCATCACTTCCGATGGCCCGGCCGGCAGGTCCTGGGCCGCGCCGTCGACGTCCAGCGCGACCTGGCGCTTGGCTTCGGCGACGAAGCGGTTGCCCGGCCCGTACAGTTTGGTGCAGGCCGGCACCGACTCGGTCCCGTAGGCCATGGCAGCGATCGCCTGCGCGCCGCCGGCGATCAGCACGCGGTCGAGGCCGAGCTTCTCGGCCACGGCCAGCACCGCGTCGTCGGCGCGGCCCTGTGCGTTCGGCGCTGTCGTCAGCACGATTTCGCGGCAGCCGGCCAGCCGGGCCGGCACCAGCAGCATGATTGCCGTCGACGGTAGCGGGGCCGAGCCGGCCGGCACGTAGAGGCCGACCGGGTCCAGCGGGACGTGGCGCATCGCGCAGGTCACGCCGGGCGCCGTTTCGACCGAGTAGTCCCTCGGACGGCCGCGTTCATGGAAGGCGCGTACGGTTTCGATCGCCCGGTCGATGGCTGCGTCCAGGTCGGCGTCCAGCGGTTCGCGGGTGGCCACGGCCTGCCACAGCGATTCCGGCTCGACGCGGTCGAAGCGTCGGGTGCAGTCGAGCAGTGCGGCGTCGCCGCCGGCCCGAACCTCGGCGATGATCGATTCGACCTGTCGGGTGAGTTCGTCGTCGGATTCCATCCGCGGGCGCGCCAGCAGCGCGCGGCGCTGCTGGACGTCCAGCGCGGACCAGTCGGCGATGGTGAGGTTCGGTCGTCTCATGCCAGCATCTTCTCCACCGGCAGCACCAGGATCGCCGACGCGCCGGCCTGTTTGAGTTCTTCGAGGTGCTCCCAGAACACCTGCTCGGTGCACAGCGCGTGGACCGCAACGCGGCCGGGCTGGCCTTCCAGCGGCAGCACCGTCGGTGTTTCGGCGCCTGGCAGCACCGCCGAGATCCGGTCCAGCTTCTCGCGCGGGGCATGCAGCATCACGTACTTGGTTTCCTGTGCGGTCTGCACGCCCTGGATGCGCTGGACCAGCTTGTCGAGCAGAGCCTGTTGTTCCGCGTCGAGCTTCGACGGCCCCCGATAGAGTGCCGCCTGGCTCTCCAGCACGGTGTCGACGGCCTTCAGGTGGTTGGCCCGAAGGGTGGTCCCGGTCGAGACCAGGTCGACGATCGCCTCGGCCGTGCCGAGGCTGGGCGCGATCTCGACGGCACCGCTGAGTTCGACGATATCCGCCGAAATGCCGTTATCGTGCAGCCATCGTGCGGCCAAATGGGGGTAACTGGTCGCGATCCGGGCGCCTTCGAGCTGCTCGGGGCCGCGATAATCCTGACCTTCGGGCAGGGCCAGCATCAGCCGGCAGTGACCGAAGTCCAGCGACGCCAGTGCGTCCAGCGCGGCACCGGGTCGGCGGTCGGCCGCTTCGAGCAGCGCTTCGGCGGCGACGTTCTCGCCGACGATCCCCAACTCGCAGACGCCTTCGAGCAGCAGGCGCGGAATGTCGTCGTCGCGGACCAGCAGCAGGTCCACCGGCAGGTTGCGGCCGTACCAGAACAACTTGTCCTTGCTGCGCGAGAACTGCAGCCCCGCCCGCTCGAGCAGCTTCAGCGAGGTTTCCGACAGCCGGCCGGATTTCTGGATCGCGATCTTCAGTCGTCGTTCGTTCATGATTCGTCTTCGCCTTGCAGTCGTTTCAGGGCCAGCGCGTAGCCGCCGTGCCCCATGTCCAGGAATCGCGCGACGCGTCCGATGGTGGTGACGCTGACTCCGGTGCGGTCGTGGATCTCGCGATACGGCAGGCCGGCGTCCAGCAGCTGGACCACCCGCCAGCGATCGACCAGCGCCTCGAGCTCCGCCGGCGTAGTGAGATCGCGCAGCAGCGCGCGGATCTCGTCGGGCGTTTCCATTGCGTGGAATGCCTCGGCCAGGCTGTTGCGGGCGGCCCGGTTGGCCTTCAGGTGGCGCTCGTCGAGTTGTTTCATGGCGGTGGAATGCAGCTGATTTTTCAGCATGCTAACACGCTTTTGTATTAATACGCTATTACATTGAAAGGTCTGGTTCGAGCGAGGCGCGAGTCCGCCGGCGATCGTCGGCGTGCGTCGGGCCGGCGCGCCGCTGGCATCGGGCGGCCGCACCCCGGGCCACGCCCCTGTTACATCGGCCGGACTGCGCGTGCGCCAACGGCCGGTTCGATTGCCCAGCTGCGTGGTACAGGCTAGAATGCTCCGCTTTGCGCGTGAACGCGGCGTTCGCCGCAGCGTGCGCCGGAATGGCCATCGTTTCCGGAATTGGAACTCCATCCAATCGATCGACTCTTCGATCCCCAATCGGATCACCGAATCGAACGACAACGACTGCAGTCAACGAAAACAACCAGGGAGACCCCATGAACATGAGTCTGATCCCGCCGGTGCTCGGAATCATCGGGCTGATCACGGCCTTCATCATCTTCAGCGCGATGATGCGCTACCCGGTCATGGAAGGAAAACCGGCCGATATCGCGAAGCTGATCCAGCAGGGTGCGATGGCCTTTATGCGCCGCGAGCTGGTGATGATCGCAGCGTCGGTCGGCGTCCTGTTCATTGCGCTGGCCTTCTCCGGCCTCGGCATCGAGACGGCGATTTCGTTCCTGGTCGGCGCGTTCTGCTCGGCCATCGCCGGTTACTTCGGCATGATCGCCGCGACCCGCGCCAACGTCCGCACGACGACCGCGGCCCACAACCACGGCACCGATCAGGCGCTGACCGTCGCGTTCTACGGCGGCTCGGTGATGGGTCTGGTCCTGGCCTCGCTGGGCCTGCTCGGCCTGGGAACGCTCTACCTGGTGTTCGGTACCGACCCGGAAACCGCGCATCGCATCCACGGCTTCGGCATGGGCGCCGGGGTGGTCGCGTTGTTCTATCGCGTCGGCGGCGGCATCTTCACCAAGTCCGCTGACGTCGGCGCCGACCTGGTCGGCAAGGTCGAGGCGGGCATCCCCGAGGACGACCCCCGAAACCCGGGCGTGATCGCCGACAACGTCGGCGATAACGTCGGTGACGTTGCCGGCATGGGCTCCGACATCTTCGAGTCCTACTGCGGCGCGATGATTGCCACGGTGGCCCTGGCCACGGTGATGGTCAAGCAGGCCGGATCCACCGGCATGGTCCCGGGCATGGGTCCGGACCAGGCGCTGATGGGCTTGCCGCTGCTGCTGTCTTCGCTGGGCCTGGTCTGCTCCATCCTGGCCATCGGCCTGGTCCGCCTGTCTGCCAGAAAGAGCCCGGAAGTGGCGCTTCGCATCGGTACGATTTCAGCGGCGCTCGGTTTCGTGATCCTCGCGTATTTCCTGATCAGCGCGCTGGATATCCAGAACGGTGTCTGGCTGGCAACCATCGTGGGTGCCGTCGGCGGCGTGATCATCGGCCTGTCGACCGAGTACTACACCGCGGCCAAGCCGATTCGCGATATCGCGAAGTCGGGCGAAACCGGTCCGGCAACGGTGATCATCGCGGGCCTCGCCACCGGGATGCAGTCGGTCGCGATTCCGATCCTGACGATCTGCCTGATGATCTTCATCGCCAATGCGCAGGCCGATCTGTACGGCGTCGGCGTCGCGGCGGTGTCGATGCTGGCCACGGTGGGCATGACCATGGCCATCGACGCCTACGGTCCGGTCGCCGACAACGCCGGCGGTATCGCGGAGATGGCGGCCCTGGGCGAGGACACCCGAAAGATCACCGACTCGCTCGATGAACTGGGCAATACGACGGCGGCGATCGGCAAGGGTTTCGCGATCGGTGCTGCCGCGCTGGCTGCGCTGACGATCATCTCGGCCTACATCGCCGAGATCCAGCACGACATGACCGACTTCGTGCTGGCCATTTCCGATCCAAACGTACTGATCGGGATGTTCATCGGCGGCCTGTTCCCGTTCCTGGTCGCATCGATCACGATGACCGCGGTGGGTGCAGCGGCCTTCGAGATGATCCAGGAGATTCGCCGTCAGTTCCGCGAGATTCCGGGCCTGCTCGAGGGCAAGGCCGAACCGGATGCCGCGCGCTGCGTCGACATCGCCACGACTTCGGCGATCAAGCGCATGCTGTTACCGGCCGCGCTGGCCGTACTCGGCCCGGTGGTGGTCGGTTTCGGCCTCGGTCCGGAAGCGCTCGGCGGAATGCTCGGTGGCGCTTTGGTCGCGGCGGTGCTGCTGGCTCTGACCATGGCCAATGCCGGGGGTGCCTGGGACAATGCCAAGAAGCACGTCGAGAAGGGCAACTTCGGCGGCAAGGGCTCCGAGACCCATAAGGCGAATGTGGTCGGCGACACCGTCGGCGATCCGCTGAAGGACACCTCGGGCCCGTCGATGAACATCCTGATCAACGTGATGGCCATCGTCAGCCTCGTCATCGCCCCGCTGCTCCACTGAGCGAAGCGATCACGCACCACCCGAAGCGCGGCCCCCGGCCGCGCTTTTTTTTGCTTTTTTCGGGGCTAGCGTTACGTTCTCTAAAGGATGCGCGCAAAGACGCGAAGGCGTGAAGAAAGGCAATTCGATTGGAAAACCGCTTGAGCGAGTGGACCCATACCTGAAAACCTCTTCCGGAACCAACCAAGTAACGCTTGAATCTGGACACGTTTCGCTGTTTCGGGTTTCTCTTTGCGTCTTCGCGTCCATCCTCTGGAGAATCGGCCGCAACGCCACGGCCGAACGCGACGTTTCAGCGAATGTCGATCAGGGTCTTGATGGCATGCTGGACGTAGGCTTCGAATTCATCACTGCCGCGGTCCGGGGTCATGCCGCGGGTCTGCAGCTGGATGTAACCGACGTAGCTGGTGTAGGTCAGGCGGGCGCGGTGACGGGCGGATTCGGCGTCGAGGCCGAGCTCGCGGAATGCTTTGGCGAGGTAATCCAGCCTGCGCTGGGTGACGCGCTCGAGCACCGGTCGAACTCGCGGGTCGTCGCTGGCGGCACACAGGGCTGCGTGGATCTGGTGGCTGCGGTTCTGGCGGCTGGTCCGGAGCACGAACTCGGCCAGGCGGTCGGCGGCCGGTTGTTCGGAATCCAGCGAGCGGGCCAGGGATTCGATGTCCTGGCGCTCCCAGCGGTCCAGCGCCTGCTCGAGCAGCTGGTCGCGGGTCGGAAAATGCCAGTAGAAACTGCCCTTGGTGATGCCCAGTCGCCGTGCCAGCGGTTCGACACCCAGTCCGGCGAGGCCTTTTTCGGCAATCAGGTCGAGCGCGGCCCGTTCCCAGTCGGCCGCCGTCAGGGTGGTCTTCTCGGTCGTGGTCGCCGCAGGATGAACTACGCTCATCGACGCATTCTAGCAGTGCGTCGCGCGGCCGCGGGGTGTCAGTCCGATTTGCGCAGTGCGTCGAGTTCTAGCACGCGCGGAGTGATCTGGAGAATCGTATGCCGGACTTCCTTGTCGAGCACCAGCTTGGCGTCACGGGCGAAGGCCTCGAGCCGTCGATCGAAGGTGAGGTTGCCTTCGTCGTCGCGGCCGAGAACGTCGATGTCCTGCAGCGACTCGATGAACTGCTTGAACAGCGTTCGGTCCGAGAACTCCGGCGCATCGAACTGGTGCAGCAGCGAGATGCGCTGGGCCGACAGCGTGCACAGCTGTTCGAGTTGTTGCCGGCTGAGTTTGCCCGAGCCGTTCTTGGCCAGCACGGCGATGGTGATGTAGTAGCGCTCGAAGGTCTGCAGCATGACGTTGCCGAGCAGCCGCAGGTAATAGGTCGCGTCGGAACCGCCCGGGGTTCGCTGCAGGTAGTCGCCGCTCATTCCGATCAGGCCCAGCCGGACCAGCGCGTCGGTGCAGCGCTGGATGATGATCGGTACTTCGGCCGGGTCCCAGGGCAGAAAGAGTTCCTTCTTCAGGAAGGGATAGACCGCTTCGCTGAGCCGACGAACCCGGGTCTTGCCCACTCGCTGGTTGTTCAGGAAGCAGCATGCGATCCACGCCGGCATCGCCAGCAGGTGGGCGATGTTGTTGCGGAAATAGGTCAACAGCACGGCGTTGCCGGGCTCGATGCGGATGATGTCGCCGAGATCGTGGGCCTGGCGTTCGATGATGCCGAGTTCCAGGCCGTACTCGATGATCTGTCCGGGCGTCAGTTCGGTGATCGTGATCCTGTCGGAATACGCGGTCATGCGCAGCAGCCGCTGGTAGACCCCGATCATCGACTCCAGGTCGTCTTCGTCCAGTGCGTGCTTGCGGCTGGCCAGCAGGGCTGCGGCCAGCAGATTGACCGGATTGACGTGGGCGGCGCGGTTGATGTTGACCATGATGCCGTTGGCCAGTTCGTCGACGGCGTGAGGCAGCCATTCCGGCTTGCTGTCGGGCTCGAAACGCTGCTCGGCCCAGTCGGGGCAATGCTTGTCGAGCAATGGCCCGAGCCGGATCGGCTCGCCGAAACTGACCTGCACCTGGCCGTAGTTCTTCCGGATGATGTTGATGACGTTGCGGAAGTCGGCCAGTGATTCCGGCCGCTTTTCCTTGCCCGACAGCTCGGAGATGTAGGAGTTGCCTTCGGCCAGGCGCTCGTAGCCGATGTAGACCGGCTGGAACAGCACCGGACGCTCGCGGCTGCGGAGGAAGGCGCGGATCGTGATCGACAGCATGCCGGCACGCGGCGGCAGCGACCGGCCGGTCCGCGAGCGCGTGCCCTCGATGAAGTATTCCAGCGCGACCCCCCGATCGATGATGGTCGCGACATACTCGTTGAAGACCGCCGAGTACAGCGGCTGTGCGCGGAAGGAGCGGCGCAGGAAGAACGCCCCGCCGAAGCGCAGGAACCGGCCGACTACCGGCAGGTTCAGGTTGATGCCGGCCGCGATGTGCGGGGGAACGAAGCCGCGCCGATACAGGATGAACGACAGCAGCATGTAGTCGATGTGGCTGCGGTGACAGGGCACGTAGACGATCTCGTGGCCCTGCTGCGCCTCGCGGAAGTCGCTGAAGTGGAACACCTGCACGCCGCGGTAGATGCGGTTCCAGAACCACGACAGCAACAGCTCGGCGATCCGGATGAATGAATACGAATAATCGGCCGCGATCTCGTAGGCGTAGGTGCGGGCGTCGGCTTCGGCCTTGTGAATCTCGATCTTTTCACGGCGGGCTTTCTGCGCAATGGCGGCCTGGACCGGATCGGAGCGGACGACCCGATCGACCAGCGTGCGCCGGTGCGACCGGTCGGGGCCGATCGCGGCGGTCCGCACGCGCTTGAAGTGGACCCGCAGAACCCGGCTGACGCGACGCAGGTCGAGCTCGGTGCCCTGGCCCTCGGCCGCGACTTCGGCCAACGACACCGGTTTACCGAACTGGACGAAGGTGGCCCGTCCGTTGACCAGCGTGGCCAGAAGTCGCCGGAAGCGGCCGCCGATGTCCCAGTTCTCCGAGAACAGGATCTTGGCGATCGCCTGTTCCTTTTCGGGTGCGCGGCCGATCAGGACCGAGACCGGAACGATCCGTACGTCGTCGAGCCGGCCGGCATCGATCGCGCCGATCAGCGTTTCGAGCATCTGGGAATGCCGTCGCTTGACCGGGCGACGGACCAGCAGGCCGCGATGGCGGCGGCTGGCGCCGTAGCGGCGCGGAAGATCGACATCGCCCGCCTCGAAATCCGCGTCGAGCTGCGGCCAACCGCGCTTGCGGCAGATCTCGTCGACGATCAGCAGCGAACTCAGCGCATAGGTGTCGAGGATGTAGAAGACCGGGGTGCCCTGGTCGAGCTTCAGGTCATCGACGTCTTCTGGAAGCACCGTTGCACGGACCCACCAATGCAGTACCCTCCGCCACAGCGCACGCCATTGGCGGCCCAGCGCATGCAGGGCCTGACCGGGGAAACGGCGGTGGGCGGGGTTCGACGACATCGAGGGCGGGTCGCTCCTGGCGGGGCGCAGAGTTTACCACCGGCGACCCCGGTCACGATTCGAGCCGGAGACCGTGCGCTCGGGGCAAAAAAAGAGGCAGGACGGAAGCGTCCTGCCTGCAAACCGGCCGGGGCCGGATTCATCCCCACGTGATCATGGCGACACGCTTGATCGGATGTTGTTTTCACTCAGGCCGGATCGCGACGACGACCCGGCGTGGAGAAATAATAACCTGAAGCAGGTTTTGAATGCAATACCTTGACTAGATTCCGCAACATGCTGTTTTGATTATTTAAAAACGGATTCGATCTGCGCCTGGATCGCCGCGGCCGCGGCGGCCGGGTCGTCGGCATCCCGGATCGGGCGCCCGACGACGATGTAGTCGGCGCCGTTGGCGAAGGCCTGTTCGACGCTGAGCGTCCGCTTCTGGTCGTCGGTGTTGGCCACCGGCCGGATGCCGGGGCAGACCGCGATCAGGGCCGGATCGGCGCCGGCCCGCAGCGCAGGGACCTCCAGGCCGGACGACACGACGCCGTCGCAGCCCAGCTTCACAGCGCGCTTCGCGCGCGACAGCACCAGCGCGGCCACGTCGCAGTCGAAGCCGAGGTCGTCGAGGTCGCCCTGGTCGAGGCTGGTCAGTGCGGTGACCGCGAGAATCCGGCTGCTGCCCTTGTTGGCCGCGGCTTCGGCCAGCATCGCGTCCTGGCCGTGTACGGTGATGAAATCCACGCCCCGTTTCGACAGCTGGGCCACTGCACGTCCGACCGTGGCCGGCACGTCGAACAGTTTCAGGTCGGCGAACACCTGTTTGCCGGCGGCGTTCAGTTCGTCGGCCAGCTCGAAGTACGCGCCCGACAGGAACAGTTCCAGCCCCAGCTTGTAGTAGCGAACGTGCTCGCCGAGCGTGGCGATCAGTGTCCGGGCACGATCGGCGTCGGGCACGTCCAGCGCGAAGATCAAGCGATCGGCGGGGTCAGACACGGGATTGTTCGTAAGCATGGATATGGTCCTTGATGCGTCGGGAAACGGGGCCGGGGGCCTGCATGTGAACATGGTGGCCGCCCTCGAATTCGGCCAGCTGCAGATCGCGCACGGCCGCAGCCCGGCGTTCCATCAGGCCGTCGGGCAGCAGCCGCGACCGAGGCGCGGCCAGGGCGCACAGCGTCGGCGCTTCGATCGCGGACAGCAGGTCGAGCACCTGGGGCTCGGTGTATCGCTGGGTCGATGGCCAGGTCAGGCGCAGATCGTGGCGCCACTGCCAACCCCCTTCTTCGGTCTCGACCAGTCCGCGCTCGGCGAGCTGCTGGGCAGCGGCAAGCGGGAGATCGGAGTCGTGGATGCGTGCCTGGACGGCGGCCTCGCGATCGGGGTGGACCCTGCGAGGCCGCTGGCGCTGCCGGCCGAGCGCGTGGCGCCAGTTCGCGGCGGTCCGGTCGCCTGGCGCGGAAAGCGGACCGAGCCCTTCGACGACAGCGAGTGTCCGGATCCGGCGCGGACAGGCCGCGGCGGTCACCGAGGCAACCGCACCGCCCAGCGAGTGACCGAGCAGGTGTGCGTCGTTCCAGCCCAGCGCGTCGAGCGCGCCGAGCGCATCGAACACGTAATCGTCGAAGTGATACCGGGCCGCGACCGGTCGCGGCGGCGATTCGCCGTGGCCCGGAAAATCGATGCAGACCAGGTCGAGATCATCGAGCCCCTCGAAGGTCGGGGCCCAGCTCAGTGCATTGTCCAGCCAGCCGTGAAGGGCCAGCACGGGTGGGCCGTTGCCGGGTCGATGCAGACCGGCGAGACGCGTTCCGGTGTCCGGCAGCGTCAGTTCGATCGGGTGAGTTCGTGACATGGTCCGTGGACAGTGGCCGGCGCGTTGAAGTAGTGTACCGGGATGATGAACGGCATCGGCTCGAGTTCCCGATGCCGGGAGAGAATGGATGAAGAAGTTTCGAGAACCGGACGCAGAAGAAGAAGCCGAACACGACATCTTCAATCCGGGTGTTTCCGAGGAGCAGCGCAAGCGTGCCGAGGAGATGCTGGGCGGAAGCGGATTGTCGATGTTCATCGAGCAGCGCGCGATGGATTCCGAGTTCCGGCGGGGGGTGCTGATCGGCCTGGACGGATCCAGCCCGATCGAGGTCGCCGTCTCGCCGATGGTCGACGAGACCCTGCGCGAGTTCGTGGTGTTGTGCGACCGCCCGCTGCACGCCAAGGAGAAGGCCCAGATCATCACTCGCCGCGCCGGACGCGAGACGAAGCTGATGGGCTCGCTGACAGCCAGCCGACCGGGTCGCCGCAAGGAAGATCGCGCGGCCGATCCTCCGGTCCACGTCGCGCGCTTTTTCGACAATGCCTGACGGCGTCCGGCCGACGTCGTGATCAGCCGATCCGCTCCAGCACTGCGTAGCCGGCAACCAGCCACTTCGGCCCGGCATCGTCGAAATTGATCTGGATGCGGGCGTTTTCGCCCTGACCCTCGACCGACAGCACCGTGCCGGCGCCGAACTTCGCGTGGCTGACCCGGCTGCCGAGTGACGGCAATCCGCCGCCCTGGTCGCGCGGCGCGCGAGCCTGGCTGACCTGCATCCGGGGGCGAACGTCCTCGACCAGTCCGGGCGGCAGTTCGCCGACGAAGCGCGACGGCCGGCCGAACAGGGTCTGGCCGTGCAGACGCCGCGATTCAGCGTAGCTCAGGTACAGCAGCTCCATCGCTCGGGTCATGCCGACGTAGGCCAGCCGGCGTTCTTCGGACAGCCGGCCGGGTTCCTCGGTCGACTTTTGGTGCGGGAACAGGCCTTCCTCCAGGCCGGCCATAAACACCAGCGGAAACTCCAGGCCCTTGGCCGAGTGCAGCGTCATCAGCTGGACGCAGTCTTCCCACTTCTCGCCCTGGTGTTCGCCGGCTTCCAGCGCGGCCTGGGTCAGGAACGACGCGGTCGGACTCAGGCCCGCCTGCTCGTCCTCGATCGACGGCTCGAAGTTCTCGGTCGCGCGGATCAGCTCGTCGAGGTTTTCCTGGCGCGCTTCGGCGCGGTCGGCCGGCTCGCGCGCCCGGTAGTGTTCGATCAGCGCCGAGCGTTCGATGATGCGGTTCATGATCCCGCCGAGATCGGTGGATTCTGCGGCGTCTTCCAGCTCCCGGATCAGCTCGACGAAGCCGGCCAGCGCGTTGCGGGCCCGTCCGCTCACCGCGCCGGTGTTCAATTGATGCAGCGTGGTGTCCCACAGCGAGCGGTCCTGGGCCCGCGCGGCCTCGCGCAGGCCGGCCACGGTGCGCTCGCCGATGCCGCGCGCCGGCACGTTGACGATGCGCTCGAAGGCCGCGTCGTCGGCCGGGTTGTGGACCAGCCGCAGGTAGCCCAGCGCGTCGCGCACCTCGGCGCGCTCGAAGAAGCGCAGCCCGCCGTAGACCCGGTACGGAATGTCGGCGCGCAGCAGCGCCTGTTCGAACAGCCGCGACTGGGCGTTGGAGCGATACAGCACCGCTGACTCCGACGGCTGCCGGCCGGACTCGACCCAGTCCTGGATGCGCCCGACGATGAACTCGGCTTCTTCGTCCTCGTTGTAGGCAGCGAACACCCGGATCGGCTCGCCATCGTCGCCTTCGGTCCAGAGGTTCTTGCCCATCCGGTCGTCGTTGTGGTCGATGACCCGGTTGGCGGCCTCGAGAATGGTCTTCGTCGAGCGATAGTTCTGTTCCAGCCGCACCACCTCGGGCTCGAAGTCGCGCACGAAATGCTGCACGTTCTCGACCCGCGCGCCGCGCCAGCCGTAGATCGACTGGTCGTCGTCGCCGACCACGAACAGCCGCGCGTCCTCGCCGCCGGCCAGCAGCCGGACCAGCGCGTACTGCAGGGTGTTGGTGTCCTGGAACTCGTCGATCATGACGTGGCCGAAGCGGTTGCGGTAGTACGCCAGCCGCTGCGGGTTGTCGCGCAGCAGCTCGACGGTGCGCAGCATCAGCTCGGCGAAGTCGACCAGGCCGGAGCGCTCGCAGGCGGCCTGGTAGGTGCGGTAGATCTCGACCATCTGCGCGGTCAGCGGGTTGCCGCCCGGGTCGATGTGATCGGGCCGCACACCGTCGTCCTTGCGCGCGTTGATGAAGCCCTGGACGACCCGCGGCGGGTACTCGCCCTCGTCGAGCTGCATCTCGCGGATGGTCCGGCGGATCAGCCGGTACTGGTCGTCGGAGTCGAGGATCTGGAAGTTCGGATTCAGCCCCGCCTCGTCGGCGTGCAGCCGGAGGATGCGGTGGCAGATGCCGTGGAAGGTGCCGATCCACAGCCCGGCCGACGGGATCTGCAGCAGTTCCTCGACCCGGCCGCGCATCTCGCTGGCGGCCTTGTTGGTGAAGGTCACCGCCAGCAGCGACATCGGCGAGGCATGCTCGACCTGGATCAGCCATGCGATCCGGTGCACCAGCACCCGCGTCTTCCCCGATCCGGCGCCGGCCAGCACCAGGCAATGCGGCGCCTCGACCGTCACCGCCTGCCGCTGCGCGTCGTTCAGCTCGTCGAGAATGTGGGAAACGTCCATCGGGGTCTGCGGTTCGGGGCCGTGGCCATGTGCGGTCAGAAAAAGCGAAAGGAAACCGCAGATGGACGCAGATTAACGCAGATAAGGAAAAAGAATTCGGGTGCGGCCCGCCGGGACCTTCGGTGGGATACCGCCGAATCCTCCGATCCCGTTGGGGCTCATCGGCAATCGACCCGATCGATCGCTCTGTTGATCCTTAACTGTCTTTATCTGCGTCCATCTGCGTTCATCTGCGGTAAAAACTCAAGAACTCTTGTCCCGCGCCAGCGCCCGGTGTCCGATGTCGCCGCGCCAGTAGGCCTGGGCGAAGCCGATCCGGGGCAGCCAGCGGTAGACCTCGCCGTGGGCCTGTTCCAGCGTGTCGCCGATCGCGGTCACGCAGAGCACCCGCCCGCCGGCGGTGACGGTCTGCTCGTCTTGAATCTTCGTGCCGGCGTGGAAGACCTTGACCGTATCCGGCCAGTCGGTGTCCAGGCCGGTGATGGCGTCGCCCTTGCGGTAGGCCTCCGGGTAGCCGCCGGCGGCCATGACCACGCCGATGGTGACCCGCGGGTCCCAGTCCAGGTCGACCTCGGACAGCCGGCCATCCAGCGCGGCGAGCAGCACCTCGGCCAGGTCGGACTTCAGTCGCATCAGGATCGGCTGGGTCTCCGGATCGCCCATCCGGACGTTGAATTCCAGCACCTTGGCGCCGGTGCGGGTGACCATCAGCCCGGCGTACAGGAAGCCGGTGAACCGGTGGCCGTCGGCGGTCATGCCCTCGGCGGTGGGCTTGATCACGGTTTCGAGCACCTGCTGCTCGAGCTCGGGCGTGATCACCGGCGCCGGCGAACAGGCGCCCATGCCGCCGGTGTTCGGACCGCGGTCGCCCTCGTCGCGCTGCTTGTGGTCCTGGCTGGTCGCCAGCGCGACGATGTCGGTGCCGTCGACCAGCGCGATGAAGCTGGCTTCCTCGCCGACCAGGAACTCCTCGATGACCACGCGGTGACCGGCCGCGCCGAACGCGTCGCCGGAAAGCATGTCCTTCAGCGTGGCCTCGACGGTCTTGATGTCCTCGGCGATCACCACGCCCTTGCCCGCGGCCAGGCCGTCGGCCTTCAGCACCAGCGGCAGCGCGTGGCCGCGGGCGAAGTCCATCCCGGCCTCGACGTCCTCGACCACGGTCCAGTCGGCGGTCGGGATCCGGTGCTTCGACAGGAACTGCTTGGCGAAGGCCTTCGACGATTCCAGCTGCGCCGCGGCGGCGGTCGGACCGAAGCACTTCAGGCCCTCGGCGGTGAAGCGGTCGACCACGCCGGCGGCCAACGGCGCTTCCGGCCCGACCACCGTCAGTCCGACCTCGCGCGACTTCGCCAGCGCCACCAGCCCGTCGATGTCCTCGGCGCCGACCGCGACGTTCTCCACGCCCGGCTCGGCCGCCGTCCCGCCGTTGCCCGGTGCGACCAGCACCTTCTCGACGCGGGCCGACTGCGCCAGTTTCCAGGCCAGCGCATGCTCGCGCCCGCCCGATCCGATGACCAGAACGTTCATTTTCTTGCCCGCTGGAAGTGTGGCTTCGATTCTAACGCTCGGGCTCGATTGAAAAGCGCTCGCGCAGAGACGCAGATACGCGGAGAACAAGCCAATCAAAGAAGAAAGGAAAATAGGGCGAGGTGCGTCGTGTTCGCGGCACAACGCGGGTCGAAATCCCGGAGCGGCGTTGATCAACGGCGCCGTCATCCGAGGGTCAGCAAAGCGGGTGCCCGGTCTCTCGGAACTTAAGGATCCGGCGAGACCGGGAAGCGTACGTTCAAGGTCTCTGCGCAGCCGAAACCCCCGAGTGGAGTTTCTGGATCGAATGGGGCCGGGTCTCTCTGCGCCTCTGCGTCTCTGCGAGAGGCTTTTCGGGCGTTCGGATGCCCGTTGCCTCAGACCACCTTGACCTGCGCGAACTTCCGCTTGCCCACCTGCAGCAGACCGGTGAAGCCGATCGGCAGCATCAGTCCGCGGTCGTCGACCTTCTCGCCGTCGATCTTGACCGCGCCCTGCTTGATCATGCGGAACGCGTCGGAGTTCGAGGCGGTGAGACCGGCGGCGGTGAGGGCCGCGGCGATGCCGAGCTGGCCGTCGTCGCCGGCGGGCAGTTCGGTTTCGGGCAGGTCGTCGGGCAGCTGACTGTCGCGGAAGCGGGCCAGGAAGGCGTCGCGCGCCTGC
>Ga0209938_1000208_pt1 | contig 32153 bp, 28 predicted proteins | sample SalPonR2_C_D1_MG_FD_185708 | JGI IMG/M metagenome (GOLD analysis project Ga0209938, IMG submission 185708) | Salt pond soil microbial communities from South San Francisco under conditions of wetland restoration - Salt Pond MetaG R2_C_D1_MG... ... | reverse complement strand
GTATAGCCCAGCATGATGAGTGAGTAAGAAACGTAGGCAAAAATTAACTTTCCTGATTGCGATAAATCAGGACCTAAAAACAGTAAGTACCCCAAGGCAGCATAGGGAATGGCCACCCAAAGTAAAAACGGGCGATATTTCCCCCATTTAGTTTCCGTTCTGTCGGCAATAATACCCATGGTAGGGTCACTAATTGCATCAATTACCTTAGTTAATAAAAACATGGTAGCCACACCTGTAGGGGAAATGCCCCAAACATCTACATAGTAATACAATAAAAAGATATTGAAAAAACCCATGTAGAATTGGGAGGCCATGTCTCCTGCTCCATATCCCATTTTTTCCAAAAAGGATAGAGGTGCTGTATTGCTTGTGTTTTTCATGCTGTGTCGGGTAATTGAATAATATCTACTTAGATAAAAGACATCTTTGAATTAAAAAAATCTATTTATCGTAGTTGTCCATTTTCAGAAAAAGAGATATTTATCGCCATAGTTGATTAATCAAGGAAAGGGAAAAAAGGCGCCTATTGAAATTGAAATTCTACAATCAAATGTCAAGAGAATTTTTGACTACCATAAGTGATTATTTTTATTACCGCCAACGTACAACTGTAAACCTAAAGTAAAAAGTGGACTGATTATGACTTTGCGTTAAGAGATACTTTACTTCCTTTTCAGCACGAGGTTGAAAGGAGTCCCAACCTACTAAATCAGTCTATTATAAACCAAAAAGAATCCGGCGAAAAACTTGTATGCGACATCATATGAAGAACCCGTCGAAATTACTCTTCCGGAGAAACGATTCGTATAGTCATTATGGAGAACAAAATTCGCAAGCCCGCTACTTTCAGGGAGCAAAAAGCCAACCATCATCAGATGGCCGGTTTTTCTGGTTTTGCGATTATTTGCTAACCTGGTAAATCTCAACTCATCCACATCGCACCATCTATTTCACTTAAAGACTGTCAATCTGAAGAACTGAGATATCTTATATCTAATGATTAGAGCAAGAAATAGCTTATCAGCTCAATGGAGATACCGATTAACCAGAAAAAGTAAGTATTTTATCAAAGGAAGATGATGATAACCTGTTTTTTTCTAATTGGTATATACCTGAAATAATAATTGAAATGATAGTAGGGAAAAGAATTATGGCTGCAGACCTAAACAGTATTGAAAGTACAGAAAGGTCATTTGACAAATAATTCATGTAACTTCCGGCAATTATACTAAAGATGATTATTAAAGTATATAGTGCTGTTCTTCTCATTTTTTCGTTTATGCAATTTTTAAAATGTATCCATTGTGTTGATATAGATGTCTGCAACCAATAGCATTAACCCTGCTAAGGTAATACTCTGTTTTTAAAAAAAAAGTGTTTCATAAAATTCCTATATACAATAATTAGACAATGATTCACTATAAAGTTTACGGGTAACACTGCCACCCTAAGTTTCACTGTTATGATACATTTGATTACTACCTTTGTAGTATAAATCAGGAAATTGGTTTCGGGATATAGAATATCGTCTATAAGAATCCTATTGTACTTTCTGTTCGTGTTGATCTTTAAGTTTTATTGAGAATCCATCTCATTTTTAAGTGCGTTGGCCGTTTCTGAATCCGGGTCGATGTTTAAACTTTCTGTTAAAAACTGCTTAGCTTTCACCAGATCACCATTATTGTAATGATGCCTTGCCAATTCCTCGAAAATTTGAGGATTCTTCGGTATCAATGCTGAAGCGACCTCAAGTAATGGTATTCCATGATTTTGCACTTCACTACCCATATAGCCACGACTTCCATAAATACTTACTTCGGCCAGTAGTCTCTCATTCAGTAGTAAGTCTGCTGCATGAGCTTCAGCAAATGCTAATGCTTCTGATTTGTCATTCTGAACCACTTTTTGAACAATGCCAATAGTAAAACTCATAGCATCTAATGGACGCTCAGGTATAGTTTTACCCATGAGATTCACCATATGTTCAGCAACAGAATAGGTTGAAAGTGGATTTTGACCAGTAACCACGCGGCCATCCACTACAGCCTGGTCAAACATAGGGGGTGCCTCCTGATAGTGAGCGCCCAGTCTTGTTAATTCATCCTGTAACATATACGGAAGAAATTTTCCTGTTTTTGAGAAGAGTTGCTCTTCCATGTTAGTAAAGGAACTCACCTTTAATCCGTCAATCAGACGCTCTCCGTCAGATAAGCGTACGTTAAGTAAAGCAGCCGGGCCATGGCATACGGCACCAATAACTCCATTGTTTTCGTAAATTGCGGCCGTGAGATTTGCCATTGTCTTATTGTCCGGGAAATCCCACATTGTTTTTCCTCCGGCAAAATAGATGGCATCGTACTCTTTTGCATCCACTTCATCCGGGGAGAAGGTGTTGCTTAATTGTTGCATGACTTCATCATTATGTAGAAAAGCCTTATCAAAATCAGTCAGGTGTTCCTCTGGCTCATAAAATGTCTCGCCGCCTTTTGGACTCATAAAGTCTACCTTAAAACCACTTTTTGAGAATACATCAAATGCCTGAGATACTTCCGAAAGTGTATACCCTCCGGCAATAGTCGTGTCTTTTCCCGCTATGGTTGCCTGTACTTCTTTATTATTGGTTACCACGATCAGGATGCGGTCCTGAGCATATACTTTAAAGCTAGTAGTCAGGAGTGAAGTAAATAGAACAAGGAGTGAAAATAGATATTTCATAATTGTTGTCTAGTGAATTAATAGTTGGCTGCTTGTTGCAGCAGTTATGGTTCACTAAACGGATGGAAATACCTTTCTTCTGAATGAATTATAATTCAGTCAGTATACATTATAATGTAATCAGGGCTTTTCTAACTAAGTGCACTTTTACGGTATTGTGACGGAGTAAGGCCGGCTTCTTTTTTGAAAGCAGCATTAAATGCAGATAAACTGTTAAAGCCACTGTCCAGTGCAATAGATGAAATGGTCAAATGGCTGAATTTTTCTGCGGATAGTTTTTCCATAGCGTGACGAACTCTGTAGGAATTGAGATATTGCTGAAAGTTTATGCCAAATTCCTGATTAACTACCTGAGATAACATATGAGGTGTAACCTTAAGCATATCAGCCAGTTCGGGAAGTTTCAGATCAGCATTGAGGTAGGGATGCTCGTTTTCCATACACGATGTTAGTTTACTGGTTAGCTGTCTGGTATTATTCTCATCCAGTGAAGATGACTGATATTTCTGTTCGGGCCGGTTCAGCGGCTTTTTTATAAAAGCCCAGATACTCAGGGGGTATATGACCAGGGAATACGTGACCGGCCCCATGATATAGGGAACCAGTTCATCCAACAAAAACATAAAGTAGGAAATCCATATAACGATGATTCCAACGTGAATAAGCAGAAGCCAAGATTTACGAACCGGCTCAGGGGATTCAGTGGAAGAAACATACCAACGCTTTTGGTAGAAAAAGGCGAATATTATATAGGCCAGAAAATGCAGGTAGATGAAGTAGATACCGAAAGCCAGATAAAACTCTCTCGACAATAAGTTGAAGCTATTCAATCCGAAAAACAGCAGAAATGGTATGGCATGGAGTATATGATATCTGCTGAACGAAAAGTTTTCATCAATATACTGGCGTACATAGAAATAAAAGAGAGGGCCGAAGCTAAGTACCAGTGAAAGACCAAGGGTGATGAACACATAATCAAGGTCAGCCATGAAATAGAGAAAAATGGATTTAGATATCCGAATTCCCATCAACACCAATAATATTCCCAGCGTGAAATTAGCGGATCTTTTACGGGCCTCGGTATAGATCAGATATATGCCTAAAGACAATCCATGAAACACTCCGAATCCGCTTAACGCAAGTATAATGATGTGCTCGACTAGCATAGCATGTAGCTTTAATTAAACTCCTTTTGCCCTACAGTAGTTAATATGAATAAAATTGCTTTGCTAAAATAAAGCTTTTTTATTTCAAAGCATCGATACTTGAGTGATGTATATCTGTGATAGTATGAATAAACTATTTTTAGGGATATCAATCAGATAAAAACGTAATGTTAAAGTCCAGAATTTTAAATACTATCCAAATGAAAAAGAGACGTTTAATAATGGTGGCAATTTTAGGGTTTGTTTAAAGCCTCTCAATTCATGCAAATGCACAGCTACCCAATTCTCCGCAAATTAAGATCATCTATGCTGAAAGTGTGGCAGAAGTATCGGATGTGGAAAAGCTTCTTAAAAGATGGAAAAGTAAAAAGATGACACGACTTGTAATCTATGGCAAAATTCAACTTACCGATTATTTGTGATATTTAGTGTTATAATATCACGAAAGTTTAAAGGCATTAACATTCAACGACCGACCACCTGCATCCAATAAACTGTTCACAACTCCCTAAGCATCGCGAGACCTGTTCATCATTTTTTAGCTCTATCAGAAAACCCAGCTTATTTAACGCAAGCATCTGCTCTCGGGCTCTACGGTTATTGCCCTTTCAATTTCCAATTTTGAAATGTTAAGAGACAGTATGAGCGGGTGCTGAAAAAAGTTCTGTTGTATTTCCTGCCGCGTACTCGATTAAAGCCTGAGCGTTGCCGCTTCCTTATTCCGGTTGATAGCCTGAAGGAACATCCTCATCCTCATCAACATCCTCATTTAAATCCTACTTTAATATATGTTCATGCAGCTTGCCGGGTTGCAGGGAGTCTTGATAGTCATTATGCATTCTCCGGGTATTTGTAAAGCAAAGCAAGGTTCACGTAATAGCTATAAATTATCGATTAGCTCCAGAACATAAATATCCAGCTGCTCACAATGATGTTTATGATGCTATAGAATGGATATGGAATCATGCAAATGAACTCGGAATAGATAAGAAACAATTTGCGATCGCTGGTGAAAGTACCGGAGCCTATTTTAATTGCCGTCAGATAAATAAAAGATCCTAAATTCGAAGTAATAAAAGATTAAAGAGTAGATTGTCTTTTATAATAAATCATCCGTACTTTGATGGTTGTTATAAATCACCAAAGACTACAATCCTCCTCTATGTTACAAAACCAGCATCAGTTCCACATACCTGTAATGGGCACAGGCCATTCTATCGATAGTCCTATCCGCGTAGCCCACCTCGGCATTAACTCCGTTATTTCGGTTGTTGATGACCTGCTTTGTGAAAAAATCCGGAAGCACTATTGCACTGAATTTAATCTGCCTTATACGAACATTCCCCGCTCAGCACACGACGGACGTGCTAAACGGATTACTGCACATCTAGATATGATGAGTGACATTGTTAGTCAAAAATTTGAAAATCTTAAAAGTTTGAATTTACTGGAGGGGACGGAGAAAGATCGTTACTTCAACCTGCTTCCGAATTCTAACCCACTGAAAAAATCTTATCAGTTTATTGATTCACTTGCAGGTGTAGATTCAGAGATGAAAGCACGCCTGAGCCTTGATCTGACCGAGCAAATGAAGCCGGGATCGATTGATGTAAACATCATGGCTAAGGTAGATGCACTGGGGACGGATAAAGATGGCCAACCAATGAGCTCTGAATTTAGTGATGCCAGTTCGGCACTTCGCGGATATGCCAATAGTAAACTGTCATCTTCGGGTCTTGTACTATCTGCTGGGTTCAATCCCCGATTGTACAGTTATCTGTCTGAATTCAAAGACTTTTACCGTGATGCTACCGGGCAGATTAAAAAGAAAATTATTCTGAAAGTAAGTGATTTTCGATCGGCCCTGATCCAGGGTAAGTTTCTTGCGAAAAAAGGCATTGAAGTTGCTGAATTTCGTATTGAATCCGGCCTAAACTGTGGGGGACATGCGTTCGCATCTGATGGACACCTGATGCCAGTGCTGCTGCAGGAATTCCGGGATAAACGTGATCAACTCGTTGATACATTTCAGCCTATGATTCAAAACTTTTATGAAACAATGGGCTGGGACTATCCGGAAGTGTCTGAAGAAGACATCAAACCAAAAATAACGGTACAGGGCGGTATTGGTACAAATGGCGAAATGCGGCGTCTGCTGGAAGATTTTGGTATGGATGGAACCGGGTGGGGGAGTCCTTTTTTGCTTGTACCCGAAGCAACATGCGTTGATGATTATACATCAACACTATTGGCCAATGCCGGCGAAAAGGAGTTGTATCTGAGTAACGTTTCTCCACTCGGAGTTCCGTTTAACAATATTCGGGGGTCAGGCTCCGAAAATCACACCAAAGAACTTGTAGCGAAAGGAAAGCCGGGCTCAAAATGTCCAAAAGGATTTTTACTCTCCAATACCGAGTTTACTGAGAATCCTATTTGTACAGCATCGGCTGAATACCAGATTCTGAAAATCAGCTCTCTTCACGAGAGTGATCTTTCTGATAAGGAGAAAGAGAAACAAAAAAGCAAAGTGATGGAAAAGACCTGTCTCTGTACAAATCTTGGAACAGGGGCACTAATTCGGCTTGGGATTATGAAGCCCACCTACGGTCGTCAGGCAATCTGTCCGGGCCCAAATATCGCATGGTTTAGCCGGGAATATTCCCTGGATGAGATGGTTGACCATATCTATGGCCGTGGAGAGTCGATTGTTCCCAAAGAACGACCTCATATGTTTGCCAAAGAGTTGGTGATGTATGTGGATTATATCAGTGAGCTTGCGGGGCAAATAACTCCGGAAGATAAACAGCAATGGAGAAAGCTTGGAAAGATGAGGAAAAACCTTGATAAGGGGATGGATCTCTGTCTGGAAATATCAGCAAAAGATCCTTATCCTGATGAAAATCTTGCGTCGTTGAAAGAGACGGTTGAAGAGCAACGACTCCGACTTACAATTCTGTTTGAAACTCAGTTGGTTGAATCCTGAAAGAGTAATATTTCTTTTATTATTGGAAAGCCAACCGGGTATCCATAAGGAATGAACCTTTGAACCTGAAGATGAAAATACTCTTTTGAGTATTTTAGATAGATTTAAAAGCAAGTGTTTCAATTTCCCCAGGTTAACGTAGGATGAATGAAACGTATTTTTAAATCGATGAATGAGGGAAAAAATCACTCAAATAAAAAAGCCTCACAGACTATGCGAGGCTTTCAAAAAGGGTAAAAGTCGCGATGCCCCGGAAGCCAATATCGGCTACACAGATTTATCGATATCGAAGTTAAGATATCTGGCAATAGCATCGGCTTCAGGTGCAGTACCGAGCCGTGTATCACTATCACTCGGATCCATAATAGTCACGCAGGAATTCATAAACGTCCCTTGCCTCATCCCGGGTGACATCTCTGTATGGCATCTGAACATTATGTTCCGCGAGCAAATCCAGTCCAACGGGGTGATTTAACACATTTTCTCCCGGGTTAAGCATAAAATTCATAATAAACTCGGGGCTTCTCTGTTCAACAGCATTTCCCAGTGACGGGCCAACTGATTCTTCATTCAATGAGTGGCAAACCTCGCATTTCATCGTATAGATCTCACGTCCGCGCATCACCATCTCTTCGTTTATTTCATCATCAATCTCAATCCTTTCAGTTATCGGCCCTATGCCGTGCTTCTGTTCAAATGGGGTCAATCGCTCCTGAAATTGTTGAAGATAAGGGTCCATCTCCTGTTCTTCATCCGCCTTTAAATTTTCTTCACTGCTTCCACAACCTTGGAATGAAAAAGAAATGAATAGTAAGGTCGTTACCAATATTGTGAGTAAGAAAGGATACTTTTTCATAAGAATTTATTTAATTTATTGTCCTCATCCTGTTGGACTCGCATCTTAATAGCTAAACTCAGCAACCGTTTTTGCTATCAAAATGTGGATATCCTTGTAAGATTAAGAGCAGATATTTGGTTTTAAAAAAATAATTATTACTAACTGTATATTCATAAAAATAAAGTGATTTATCAAAGAATAATTGTGTTTTATGAATTGCTTTTTTGGTTGAAGAAACCTGCTAATGAAAACTCTTTTATGGAAAAAACACTGATCAAAATTTATGATTAAAAAAAAGCAGCTTTTACAGGTATTCCCTCATATTCAACCCGAACTGATTTCTGAAATTACAGATAGTGCTATGCAAAAAGATATTCCCAAAGGCACTGAAATCTTACGTGAGGGGCAATTTGTTTCAGTTGTTCCCATTGTGCTGGATGGTCTGATCAAAGTGTTCAAACAGTATGAGGAGAGAGACTTGCTCTTGTACTATATAAAACCAAATGAAAGCTGCATTATGTCTTTTGCGGCAGGCTTAAAAAATAAGCCGAGTAATGTGTACGCACAAACTGAAGAGGATACTACAGTCCTCTTGCTTCCAATTGAAAAAATAACAGGCTGGATAAATCAATATCCCGATCTGAATTCCCTCTTTTTCCAGCAATACAGCCTGCGATACAGCGAACTGCTTGATACAATACAGCAGGTTATGTTTAACAAAATGGACAAGCGACTGTATGATTATCTCAGGGAAAAGACTGAACTGCTAAATAAAAATCCTATAAAAATGTCGCACCGGGAGATTGCAAATGATTTAGGTACGGCAAGAGAGGTAGTGAGCAGAGTTATAAAGAAGCTGGAAAATGAAGGGAAAGTTCAACAGCAATCAAGCGGTATAAAAATATTATAATAGTGACTAAGGTCACTGAATCATACTGTTAAGGTATTTAAGTTGGTAGAGAATAAAGAAGGGAATTGCTTTGTGAGGCGCTATTATTTGTTCACACAATGCGCTTCTTTTTACTCAGAAACATTAAACTTAAAACAAACAGAACAATGACTAAGAACATGGGTACAGCCGACAGATTCATAAGAACTATTCTCGCTGCCGTTTTTGCGATACTCTATTTTACAAATGTCATAACAGGAACAATTGGTATTGTACTTATGGTACTAGCTGCTGTTTTCCTGCTTACCAGTTTTATCAGTTTTTGTCCGCTATATGCACCTTTTGGGTTATCAACCTGCTCAACGGAAAAAACGTAAAACCTACTTGCAGGGTTATGAGTTGGAACCTGCTCATTTTATACTGACAGGCCAAAAAAAATCGCTACGTCATTAATTCCAGAATCGAATATCGATGCTATAAATAGCCGGATGTTTTTTTCTTCAGAGAAATTCTGACGCAAGGACACTTTCAGGTTTCGTTCTTGATTCAAGACCTCTGAATCGATGGTAATCGTTTTAAATCTTTGTGTTTCCTGTGCGAATGCAGAGGCTGCCATTAAATCGTGATGGGAATACTGAAGATTAATTTCTTCACGATGGTCGTAGTTGATTGATGAGGGTTGTAATTGAATTTTGCAGGATTAGGAAAAACATTATTCTGGGGATTCATTTAATTTATTCAGGCTTACAAAAGAGGAGTCCTCATTCTTGTATACGAATGGCTCAGGCCTGTCAGAATCCCGTACAAAAATATATAATTTACATAATCGCTGGTTGAACGTTCGGATTGGGTATTTAAAATGTCACCCGTAGAGATCAACCGGGTCATCTTGAATAAGCGATTTGATTTATGACAGGGTGAGCTATTGCCATCTATTTTACTAGAGTGGTGGTATTTGATTTTGTAACGCATTTCAAGTCTTCAAGACCGTAGAGGAAGGACATCAGGAGGTTTTTAAAAGAGAAAGATAGACTGGTGTATTTGCCTTCATCCCGAAGGAAAGAAGTATAGCCCAACTTTCGTACACGCTGTTGACTGTCCTCCTAGATAAAAGCGGGCGTCAACATTTGATCCCTGAACCAAGAGTCTTTGTAGCCTGAGTTCGATTGATAATATGTTAATTGAGGCGTTTAAAAGGGCGTTGGTTAAGATATTTCATGCTCAATACCGTCATGCCGGACCCCGATCCGACATCTCCTGCCTTTATAACGATGGGAGATCCTGCATCTCCCGAGGGGATCCCGTTGGGGGAGCGCGGGATGACGCCCTTTTTGGACAACCCAATATATTTCTTTGATATTTTAGAATCGAACTCAGGTTTGTAAGTAAGTCTGTCTGCCAAAGTAAGTCTCCGTTTCGTTTATCAAAAGACCGGAAATTTTCATCTTGGGTGGCCGCAGGTTTGTAAAGCGGATGGTCTTTTATAGTATTTCTGATTGCCCATCTTGTGGAACTGGTTGAGCTGAAATGACGGGGGAGAAACATGGGCGCTGAAGTGGAGAACTCATGATAAAGGTATTAAGCAAGTTAAATGATCGTTTTCTGTAGCATAAAATAAATGCCTTGAGAATCATCATATATAAACAGGAGGAAGGTAAAAGAGGGCACGGGTCAATTTTTTTTTAAAATGGATAAATAATTATAGATAAAAAGGTATAAATATCATAAATTGTAAAAAACAAACTAACCGGCTGTCTTTATGTTAGCAGATTTTGGCTACGTTTTACTCTTTATAGCTACGGGGGCAATATTTGTTGGAATAGCTCTTTTTGTGTCCAGTCTGATACGTCCCGATCGACCCAATGCCGCTAAATTAATGACCTACGAATGCGGCGAAGTACCATTCGGTAATGCCCGAATTCAATTCAACAACCGCTTTTATATCATCGGTTTAATGTTCCTCATTTTTGAGGTGGAAATCCTTCTTCTCTTTCCATGGGCTGTTGTGTTTAAAGATATTGGCACATTTGCTCTGATTGCCATGTTTGTATTTGTATTTCTGATTTTTATCGGATTTGTATATGAACTTGGCAAAGGTCATTTAAAATGGGATATACCAATGCCAAAGGTGCCCGAATATAGAGAGGGGGTTGGAGTGATTACTGATGAACACGTTGAAGAAGATAAACCGATGGCTGTACACACAGAAAAATAGAATTTAGGAGATGGCTTAGAGACTTATGGGAATGCTCGATAAAAAATATCACGACAGTAATATTATTATTGTAGGTCTTGAAAGCGCACTAAACTGGGCGCGGAAAAATTCACTTTGGTATGAACAGTTTGGGCTTGCATGCTGTGCAATCGAGATGATGGCTACGGCTGCTTCAAAGTATGATTTTGACCGATTTGGAATTATTCCCCGCTCATCGCCCCGTCAGGCGGATGTGATGATTGTAGCGGGTACTGTAACCCTGAAAATGGCATCGAGAATTGAACGTCTTTATGAGCAGATGTCTGAACCCAGATATGTGATTAGCATGGGATCGTGTTCAAACTGCGGCGGACCGTACTGGGAACATGGATATCATGTACTGAAGGGGGTGGATAAAGTGATTCCGGTTGATGTATACGTGCCCGGATGTCCGCCAAGGCCGGAAGCACTTCTGGAAGGTTTCATGAAGCTCCAGGAAAAGGTTACCGGTGAGACCATTATCGAAAAGAAGAAACCGGAAGGCAGTAAAGATCTGGAGAGTTCGGAATGAAAACAGCGGAAGAGATCAGAAATAAAATTGATACGGCCTTTCCTGAAGCAAAGCCCGAATTAAAACAGGGGGATATCGGTGACCCATGGTTACTGCTGCCTGCGGGTCAGATCCGGGAGATTGCTAAATTTCTTCGGGATGATGAAGAGCTGAGGTTTAACGTACTGATGTGCCTCAGCGGAGTTCACTATGAAAAAGAGGAAGAACTTGGTGTTGCCTATCACCTTCACTCAACGGAAAAATCTCACAAAATTTCATTAAAGGTAAGAGTACCTGAAAGCGAACCCAATGTACCCTCCGTCGAAAGTATTTGGAAAACTGCAGACTGGCACGAGCGGGAAGCGTTCGATATGGTAGGTGTTCAATTTTTAGATCATCCGAACCATAAACGAATTTTATGCCCCGACGACTGGGAGGGACATCCGCTGAGAAAGGATTATGTACAACAGGAGTTTTACCAGGGGATTCCAACGGGATATGAGGAGTAGAGAATGAAAACGACGATTCAGGATACCGGGCAGTCAGACAAGCGGGAAATGGTGATTAACATGGGCCCTCAGCACCCATCCACGCACGGGGTGTTGCGTCTTGAACTTACCCTGGATGGAGAAGTCATCAAAAAAGTGAAGCCGAATATCGGGTACCTGCATCGCTGTTTTGAAAAGTATGCCGAGGAAGTGGGTGATTACGCCAAAGTGATTCCCTATACCGACCGCATGGATTACGTGTCCGCTATGAACCAGGAGCACGGCTACGTGTTGGCAATTGAAAAAATGCTTGATACAGAGGTTCCGGATTATGTTGAATATGTTCGGGTGATTGCAGCTGAACTGCAGCGTATTGCGAGTCACCTGCTTGGCATAGGTGCATTTGGACTGGACCTTGGAGCTTTCACCCCCTTTCTCTACCTGTTTACGGAAAGGGAGAAAATTCTGGATATTTTTGAGAAAATGAGTGGCGCCCGGCTGCTCTACAACTACATGGCCGTAGGTGGTTTAATGCGGAATGTGCACGACGATTTTGAGAAGGATGTGGCTGAATTCGTGAAAACCTTCAGGCCCAAAATTAAAGAACTCAACGATCTGCTTTCCTACAACAGAATTTTTATTCGCAGAACGGCCGATATTGGTGTATTGCCACCGAAGGTAGCGCTTAATTATTCGGCTTCAGGACCGGTACTCAGGGGCTCTGGAGTGAAATGGGATCTGCGAAAAAATGATCCTTATTCAATTTATGACAGGTTTGATTTTGACATTCCGATCGGTTCGGGAGAGATGGGCACTAAAGGTGACTGCTGGGACCGATATATCGTGCGAGTTCGTGAAATGGAGCAGAGCCTGCGAATTATTGAACAAGCACTGGAAGGACTTCCTGAAAAAGTAGACGTCACCAAAAGCATTGAAAAGCGGGTTCGCCCGAAAGAGGGAGAACTCTACTTCCGTTCAGAAACGCCCCGCGGCGAATTAGGCTACTATATTATCAGTGACAAAAAGGGCAGCCCGTACCGGGTAAAAGCCCGCGCTCCCAGTTTTGTACACCTTAGCATGCTCCCATCTATATCGAAAGGCGCTTTAATTGCTGATCTCGTTGCCATCGTTGGAAGTATTGATATTGTACTAGGGGAGGTAGATCGATGACATATGTACAACTGACCAAAGATAACAGATCCGGATACAGGAGGAGACAATGACGTTCTTAAACGCAGGAAGTACATCTGTAGTCGCCATTTTGATACATGCGGCCATTCCTCTGACTATTATACTGGTATATGCGCTTGTGGCTATATGGGGCGAGCGAAAAATCGCCGGTTTTATACAGGATCGGCTCGGCCCCATGCGGGTTGGCGGTTTTCATGGCTGGGCTCAATCGATTGCTGATCTGCTGAAACTCCTTCAGAAGGAAGATATTATACCGACGAATGCGAGCCGGTTTCTTTTCAAATTTGCACCCTTTATGATGTTTGCGGCTTCTTACGCAGCGTTTGCCGTTATCCCTTTCAGCAGTTCCTACGTTGGAAGTTCAGTAAATATTGGAGTGTTTTATTTGGTAGCGGTGACCTCCATTTTAACGCTAAGCATTATTATGGCGGGATGGGCATCCAATAATAAATGGTCGCTGCTGGGTGGAATGAGAAGTGCTGCGCAAATGGTGAGTTACGAAGTTCCCACTATTGCCACCATTTTGACGGTGATTGTTGTCACGGGCTCGCTGAACCTGATGACAGTTACGGAAATGCAGACCGGGAATGATATTCTGGGATTCCTTCCAAACTGGTTCATCTTTCAAAATCCATTTTTACTGGTCGCTTTTGGCATATTCTTCATCTCTATTCTGGCGGAGTCTCACAGGGTTCCATTTGACCTGCCCGAGTCTGAATCGGAGCTTGTAGCTGGGTATCAAACCGAATATTCTGGCATTCGATGGGCCATGTTTATGCTGGCCGAGTATGCTGATATGCTGCTTCTGTCGCTTGTTGGAGTCACGCTGTTTTTTGGCGGCTGGAATAGTCCATTTGGAGAATTTATGGCCGGACCAGGCTGGGGATATTTCTGGTTCTTACTGAAAGGACTGATGCTTGTGTTCGTGATGATGTGGATTCGCTGGACATTGCCGCGCTACCGGGTCGATCAGCTCATGCAGATATGCTGGAGCGTACTAATACCGCTCTCTTTTGTGAACCTTGTGCTGGTTGCCGTTTGGGAAGTGATTTTTAATTAACTGGAGTTTAAATCAATGCTACACACTTTAAAAGAAGGCTGGCATACTTTCAAATCCATATTTACGGGTATGGGTGTTACTATGAGGCACTTGTTCCAGCCATCCGTTACGCTGCAGTATCCTGATGAACGTGAAGAGTTGCCCGCCAATGCGCGTTCCAAACTCTATGTAGATATTGACGACTGTATCGGCTGTAATATATGTGCCAGGGCCTGCCCGGTAAACTGTATTGATATTGAGACCGTCATGTCTACAGATGATGTGGATCTGGGTAAAACATCAACCGGAAACCCGAAACGCTTCTGGCTTACCCGGTTTGATATCGACATGGCTAAATGCATGTATTGTGATCTTTGTGTGCATCCCTGCCCAACCGACTGTATAAAAATGGTGCAGGAGTATGAATATTCTGAATTCGATCGTACAAACCTGGTTTATCATTTCAGCGACCTCTCACCTGAAATGGTTGCTGAAGTAAAGGAAAAGGCTGAAAAAGAAGCAGAGGAGAAAAAACGGGAGCGCGAAGAAGCCAAACGGAAAAAAGCTGAGGAAAAAAAGAAAAAAGAGGCTGAAGCGAAGAAGAAAGAAAAAGAAAAAGATGAAGAAAAAGCTGAGAATACCGGCACGAAAGATGAAAAGGATTCAGACGCATCAAAAAAGAACAGTAGCGATAATAAAGAATCGTAAAACATGGAATTTACAACAGTGCTTTTTTACCTCTTTTCTGTAGTTACCCTGGGAGCGGCCGCGGTGATGGTATTTTCAAAAAATATTGTCCACTCCGCATTTGCACTCATGTTTGCCCTTATTGGCGTTGCGGCACTCTATGTACTCTTATATGCCGACTTTATGGCTGCCACACAGCTGCTGGTTTATGTGGGCGGCATTCTTATTCTGTTTCTTTTTGGCGTGATGCTTACATCGCAGGGCACAACGCTTGATTTTAAAACCGTCACAGTAAATCTGATTCCTGCCACTGTGCTTTCATTATCGGCGGCTGTACTGCTGATACTGGTGTTTCTGCAAACAGACTGGGTGATCAGTGAACAGGCTGCAGCTTCGGATTCAGTTCATGACCTGGGGATGTTGCTGATGGGAGACTACATTTTACCGTTTATCTCGGTTGGCGTACTGCTTTTGATCGCTATTATCGGGGCTATACTGATGTCAACACGGATAACAGAAAAACAAACAGAAGGGAATTGATATGGATGTTACAATTGCACAATGGCTGGCTGAACCCGGGTTAAACCATTTTTTAATTGTGGGAGCTCTGCTGTTTTCTTTGGGACTGATGGCTGTACTTTCGAAAAAGAACGTGATTATGGTGCTGATGGGTGTGGAGCTGATACTTAACTCAGCAAATATAAATTTTATCGCTTTTAGCCGCTTTACCGAATTGTCGCTGGAAGGTCATATGATCGGGCTATTCGTTGTGATCATAGCAGCTGCGGAGGCTGCTGTAGCGCTTGCGATTGTGCTTAACATGTATAACCGCTTCAATACCATTCACCTCAACGATATTTTTTCACTTAAAGGATGACAAAACAGGCACAATGAGCCAATTAGAGAATCAACTTATATAAAACAGAGCGCCAGACATGTATACACAAATACCATTAACCATTTTACTGCTTCCGCTCATTGGTTTTCTTGTTTTGATATTTTTTGGTAAGCGACTGCCGAGGCAGGGCGACTGGTTTGCATCTGCCACGATATCAATTTCGCTGGTACTATCACTATATGTGCTGATTACAAAGCTGACTTCCATTCCAGATGAGGCGGTAACAAATTCATTAACTTGGGTTACGATTGGTTCTCTTCAAATAGAAGTCGGCATCATGATTGACAATCTGGCCGCCGTGATGCTCGTGGTTGTGACCCTCATCAGTGCTTTGGTTCATTTCTTTTCTATGGGCTATATGAAAGGAGACGTGCGCTATTCACGTTACTTCGCAACGCTTGGCCTGTTTTCGTTCTCTATGCTTGGAATTGTACTCACCAATAGTTTACTCCTGATGTATGTGTTCTGGGAACTTGTGGGGATAAGTTCCTATCTGCTGATTGGACACTGGTATGAGAAAAAATCGGCCTCTAATGCTGCAAACAAAGCATTTATCGTAAACAGAATAGGTGATTTTGGGATGTTTCTCGGCATCATGATCCTCTTTATCAGTTTTTCAACATTCTCTTTTGAGGGTATATTTGGTGCAATTGAGAGTGGCACACTGCCATTTGGAAGCGAGGGATGGTTGACAGCTGCCGGTCTGCTGATTTTCTGCGGTGCCGTAGGTAAATCGGCTCAGTTTCCGCTGCACGTGTGGCTGCCCGATGCAATGGAAGGTCCCACACCGGTTAGTGCGCTTATTCACGCCGCCACTATGGTTGCCGCGGGTGTGTATCTTGTAGCGCGGGTTTTCCCCATGCTTACGGCAGATGCTCTTCTGGTGATCGCCTATATTGGCGCAGTTACCGCCCTGATAGCCGCCACCATCGCCGTTACACAATTTGATATTAAAAAAGTTCTGGCCTACTCAACGATTAGCCAGTTGGGGTACATGATAATGGCGCTTGGCGTGGGTGCGTACACAGCCGGATTTATGCACCTTGTGACTCATGCCGCCTTTAAAGCCGGTCTTTTCCTGGGGGCGGGCAGCGTGATCTATGCGATGCATAAATCTCTCCACGATCTCGACGATCATAAAACTGATGCCCAGGATATTCGTAACATGGGCGGGCTTAAATCAAAAATGCCGATCACCTATGCGACTTTTTTAATCTTCACATTGGCAATCTCAGGGATTCCATTCACATCCGGATTTTTAAGTAAAGACGAGATTTTAGCAGGTTCACTGGCGTTTAGCTCAATTAACGGCCACTGGCTGCTGCCGGTTATTGGCTTTGCCGTTGCGGGCTTAACCGCCTTCTACATGTTCAGGGTGTTGCTTCTTGCGTTTCATGGCAAAGCATCCAATTCAAAGCGAATTGAAGGTATTAAAGAATCACCGATGGTGATGACGATTCCGCTGATTGTACTGGCAACTATTTCACTTTTTGTCTTCTACAGTTTTAACCCGTTTGGTGCTGCTGATGGATGGTTTTTTGCCGCGATTGAGCGTCCTTTGAGCATTGTACCTGAACTGTTACAGCCTGCGGGAAATGCTCTGTTTCACGAGGTTCTTCATGATGTTCACGGTACCGCAATGACTCTCTCCATACTGATAGCCGCCACCGGGATTCTGCTGGCATTTGCGGTATATCACTGGAAGAAAATCAGTGCAGATACTCTGGCACAAAAAGCCGGGGTGCTGTACCGTGGCGCATCCAGCCTTTGGTACTTTGATGAGATCTATGACCGGGTATTTGTAAACGGACTGTTCCTGCTCACTAAAATCTCCAGGTGGTTTGATGAGAATGTGATTGATGCCATTGTAAATGGCACTGCAGTTGTTATTAGAGGAATTTCCACCGTAAGCAGCTGGATTGACACTAACATTGTTGACGGACTTGTAAATGCAACAGCAACCACGGCCGACCGTGCCGGCGGGCTTCTGAGCCACGTACAAACGGGTCGATTACAGACGTATCTGGTGTATATCGTGTTCAGTTTCCTGGTCCTGTTTATCCTGTTTATATAACCGATTTGAAAATGAAAATAAAAGAGGAAAGCTAAATTATGGAATTTCAAATTTTTGGCCTTGGTATATTAACCTGGCTTGTGTTTATACCCATTATCGGGATGGCAATTATATTATTGCTCCCTGATAAAAACAGGAATGCCATGCGGTGGACAGCCGTATCCGTAACGGGTATACAGGTGATTCTTGCGGGGATTATCTTCTTTATTTTTGATCGCGATAAACTAGGCATCAACGATGCTGAGAGTTTTCAGTTTATCGAAAAATTTAGCTGGATAACAGTTGAATCGGTTCCCTGGGTTGGAAGAATTGAGATTAGTTATTTTCTCGGGCTCGATGGCCTCAGCGTTTTAATGGTGATACTCACTTCTCTGATCGGTTTTATCGGCGTCATTTCTTCGTGGAATATTGATAAAATGGTGAAAGGCTATTTTTCACTTTATCTGCTTCTTGTTACGGGAATGATGGGCGTGTTTGTAGCACTCGATTTCTTCCTTTTCTTCATTTTCTGGGAAGCTATGCTGCTGCCCATGTATTTTCTGATCGGGCTTTGGGGCGGACCAAGACGAGAGTATGCCGCGATTAAGTTTTTCCTCTACACGTTTGTTGGCGGAATTTTGATGCTGCTTACTATGCTGGCTCTCTATTTCAGCGTAGCTTATACAGATCCTGTAACAGGACAGTCGGTTCATACATTTAATATTTTACACATGATGAACCCATCAAACTACGTGGAAGGAGGTCTACTCTCTGGAGTGGATACCACCTGGCGCTACGTGGCCTGGATGGCACTGTTTATCAATTTCGCGATTAAGATTCCGCTATTCCCATTTCATACGTGGCTGCCCGATGCCCACGTGGAAGCGCCGACGCCGATAAGTGTGATTCTTGCAGGCGTGCTGCTAAAACTTGGTACATACGGGCTGCTGCGAATTAACTTCCCCATTTTCCCGGATGCGACGATGTATTTTATGTATTTCATGGCTGCTCTTGGAGCCATCAGCATTATCTACGGCGCATTCTGCGCAATGGCTCAAACCGACTTCAAGAAGCTCATAGCTTACTCGTCCGTAAGCCACATGGGAATCGTTGTACTGGGTATTGCGGCTTTAAATACTCAGGGAATGGTAGGCGGCGTGCTGCAGATGTTTAATCACGGGATTATCACTGCTGTTCTCTTCCTTGCCGTGGGTGTTTTGTACGACCGTGCACATACCCGTGGACTTAACGACTTTGGAGGGGTCGCAAACCAGATGCCGAAATATACGGGTATAGCTATGATCGGTATGTTTGCTGCTTTAGGCCTTCCCGGGTTAAATGGTTTTGTAAGTGAATTGTTCTCATTTCTTGGCGCATTCGAATCCTACAGATGGATCACCATGATTGCCGTAACGGGTATCATTATAACGGCCGCCTACATTTTATGGACCATTCAGCGTGTGTTTCTGGGTGAGAAATCAGAAAAAGTAAAAAACCTGGCGGACCTTACTCCACGAGAATATCTGGCATTCCTGCCGCTTATTATTCTCATTATTCTTTTGGGAATTTATCCGGCACCGGCCATAGAGCTCATGAACAGCTCATTGAGTCACCTCGTGGAATTTGTAGTAAACGGAGGACAGTAACGTGACTTCGGGATATAGAAAAGGGCTTTATGTTTTTATAGGGAGTGCTTTATGATTGAACACACACTACACAGCATCAGTTTTTTTATACCTGAGATCATTCTGGTGATCACGCTCTGTGTACTTATTGTCGCAGATATGGCCGCCAATCCGAAAAGTCAGATAGGAGGGTGGATACTGCTGGTTGGTTTACTGCTGGCCGGCGTATTCACGGTACTCCAGTCAGGAGCAACTGATTCGGTTTTTTATGATATGATCGCGGCTGACCCATTTTCCCGATTCTTTAAAATATTGTTGATACTCGCAGGACTTTTTGTGGTTCTCTTTTCAATGCAGAACAACGAGTTTGACGATTATAAAGAGAGAATGGGTGAGTACTATATGCTCATCACAGGCATGATGATCGGGATGTTTTTTATGGTCAGCTCAACAAACCTGCTGCTGCTCTATCTTGCATTTGAGGTGACAAGTATCAGCTCTTATGTGCTTGCAGGTTTTACGAAAAGGGAGCGAAAGTCAGCGGAAGCTTCAATGAAATATATAATATACGGAGCTGTCTCTTCAGGTGTTATGCTATACGGCCTGTCGTTGCTTGTTGGAGTCACCGCTTCAACAGACATTTATGCGATAAATGAGGCACTGACTGAAGGGATTGATCAATATCTGATCCTCAATATATCCATCGTAATGATTATGGTGGGTATGGGATTCAAAATTGCTGTTGTACCGTTTCATTTCTGGGCACCGGATGTTTATGAGGGAGCTCCCATTACTGTTACAGCTATATTGGCAGTTGGCTCCAAAATTGCGGCTTTTGGACTACTTATAAGGTTCTTTACGATTGTTTATGTGGATTCATCAGGAATTTCAGAAACCGGTATATGGTCTGCAGTGGATGGAGTTCATTGGGATATCTTACTTGGAGGAATGGCAGCACTTGCAATGATTGTGGGGAACCTGACGGCACTTCGGCAGGACAACATTAAACGTATGCTTGCCTATTCAAGTATCGCCCACGCCGGTTATCTGTTGATGGGGCTTGTAATTTTAGCTGAACAGGGAATTTCATCCATCCTGATCTATCTGTTCATCTACCTGTTTATGAACCTGGGGGCCTTTTATGTGGCTATGCTCTTTTCAAACCGTTTTAAGACAGAATCGATCAAAGGGTATAAAGGTCTTGGATTTCGCGCACCCCTGCAAAGCGTCGGGTTAACGATATTTCTTGTTTCACTAACCGGTTTACCTCCCACAGGTGGATTTATCGCAAAACTCTACATTTTTGGTGCAGCTGTTAGCGGCGGATGGATTTGGCTGGTAGCCGTGGCGGGGATTACCACAATTATTTCCCTGTTCTACTATATACGGGTTGTTAGAAACATGTTTTTCTTTAGACCGGAAGGGGAGGCCGATAAAGTTGAATTCGGTTACGGATCAACCGTCGTACTGATGCTTCTTCTGATTCCCACACTGATTCTTGGGATCTATTTTGAACCGGTTCTTGAGTTTGCAAAACTTTCTATTCAAATGTTCGGGGTTTAAAAAGACAGATTCACTCTAAACTTTACTGTTATGAATAAAAAACCATCAGAACTCTACCAAAAAGCTGAAGATGAACTAAACCATGCTCAAAAAGAGCTCTATCGTCCATCAAAAGATGTTGTAAGCTATTCTGCATGCGTTTTTTCCAGAAAAGCGCTTACAGATTTTTTACAGGCATTATCACTCCTTTACGCGGAGAAAAATAATGCGGATCTGGGTGATATGAAAACCATCGAAGACTGGATACGTTTTAGCCGGGAATATAATGATGATTTAAAGAATGTGGATTTTACGTCATTAAACTGTAAATGCAATGAAATACTTGATGACGATCGTGAGCAAATTATCTTCTGTACAAGCGTAGATAAAGTTCACCACTGTTCAAAACTGGCGGAGCAAGTTCGGTCTATTTTGGTTAAAGAATTTCCGGATGCTCTTTGAGGAGTTTATAAATTCAGTAAACGTGTCATTTATCTGAAGGTAATATATATGTTCAAATAGATTCTATGATGGTTACGTTATATTTCATAGTTTTTTACCTTAAATGTTTAAAACAATTTACTCCGAATTACAGACATAGCCTGTCTGAAAAACTTTTAAATCATTATGTTTTCGACTTCTTGCCAATACGGATTACAGGGAATGTTCTATATAGCCATGCATTCCTCAAAGGATAAAAATGTTGGCCTTATTGAAATTGCTGAAAATCAGGAAATACCCAGATATTTTTTAAGTAAAATTTTACAAGAGCTTGTTAAAGCCGGACTATTGGAATCGATGAAAGGGCCTAATGGTGGGTTTAAGCTGAGTAAAAAGCCTGAAAAAATAACGTTGATTGATATTATAAAGGCCATTGACGGGCTGGAAGTATTTACCAGGTGCGGAATTGGTTTTAAAAAATGCAGCGATGATCATCCCTGTCCGATTCACCACGATTTTAAAAAAGTAAGAGAGAAGGTGTATGAGCTTTTTAAGAAAAAAACATTAAAAGAACTCATGGATGAAGCCGAACACGGAGAGGGGATCATAAGTTTAAATAAGGAATTGTAGACTGGCTTCTATCTGGTATCTGTTATTTAGACTCCGGATAAATTATAAAGTGAATTATCAGATGAGGTTTTATTTTACTACATTAATATTAGAGTATTTTATCTAAATATCTTAAAAGTAGATAAGAGCGGTTCCAAACCTGTAAATACTGGGATTATCCTATGTTTTCAGCATCGTGCCATTACGGTTTACAAGCTATGTTTTACATCGCTTACCACTGTCAGGAGGGATGCAACATAGAGCTTAAGGAAATTGCTGAAGAACGTAATATTCCAAAACACTTTTTGAGCAAAATTTTACAGCAATTGGTAAAAGAAAAACTTTTGTGCTCGATGAAAGGCCCTCATGGAGGGTTTCGTCTCAGCCGTGACGCAGAGACCATTACACTCATAGATATTGTGGAAGCGATTGACGGGGTTGAGATATTTGATGAGTGCGGAATTGGTTTAAGGCAATGTGCAGAGGCCGAACCATGTCCTATTCACGACGATTTTAAAACTTTACGGGAACAGGTTAAAGAACTGTTTCAAACAAAAACACTGGGAGCACTGGCCACCGAAATATCAAATGGGGATAAAGAATCCCTGTTTCGAAACGTGGACAAGTAACAGATATGATTTTAATAATATCCGGAGGACACTTAGTATGTCGAAAAAAAAGCTAACCATTGATGCTAATCAAGCTACGGCTTATGTTGCGCATAAAGTAAGCGAAGTCATTGCCATCTATCCAATTACACCTGCTTCCCCTATGGGAGAATGGTCGGATGAGTGGTCTATGGCCGGTAAAAAGAATATTTGGGGTACAGTTCCTGAAGTTGTGGAATTGCAAAGTGAGGGAGGAGCAGCCGGATCGTTGCACGGGGCGCTTCAAACCGGTGCCATGGCATCTACATTTACCGCTTCGCAGGGGTTATTACTGATGATGCCAAATCTGTTTAAAATCGCAGGCGAACTTACGCCGGCGGTTGTTCATGTAGCGTCGCGATCTGTGGCCACTCATGCACTGTCCATTTTTGGAGACCATAGTGACACCATGGCTGTACGTATGACCGGCATGGGAATGCTGAGTTCAAACAGCGTACAGGAAGCGATGGACATGGCTCTGATTGCACACGCTGCAACACTGGAGTCAAGACTTCCGTTTTTGCACTTTTTTGATGGTTTCAGAACCTCTCACGAAGTACAAAAAATTGAAGAAATTTCGGAAGAGGTCATAAGAGAGTTGATCAATGACGAATGGGTTATCGAACACAGGCAAAGGGCATTAACACCAGACAAGCCCGTTATAAGAGGAACTGCGCAAAACCCGGATGTATTTTTCCAGGCCAGGGAATCCGTTAACAAATATTATGATGCCTGTCCTGCCATTGTCCAGAAAACAATGGATAAATTTGGTGAACTGACCGGCAGAAATTACGACCTGTTTCAGTATTACGGTCCCGAAGATGCAGAAAGAGTAATTATGCTGATGGGGTCTGGTGCTGAAACAGCCCATGAAACCGTTGAAAGAATGAATGCTGAAGGCGAAAAAGTGGGTCTCATAAAAGTGCGCCTGTTCAGGCCTTTTAGTATGGAGCACCTTTTAAAATCTCTGCCGCCAACAGTAAAAGGGATTGCTGTGCTCGACCGGACAAAAGAACCCGGAAGTACTGGTGAACCCCTGTATAATGATGTCTTAGCCGCTATCTATGAAAACGGGGTTGAAAACTGGAAATCATTTGACAACAAGATCAAAGTTATTAACGGAAGGTATGGACTCTCTTCAAAAGAGTTTACTCCTCCCATGGTAAAAAGGATATTTGATGAGCTCAAAAACGAGAAGCCGAAAAATCATTTCACGATCGGTATTCACGATGATATTACCCACACAAGCCTTGAATTAAAAGATGAGGGATGGGAATCTTCTGATGATGTATTTCAGGGACTTTTTTATGGTCTTGGAGCTGATGGTACAGTAAGTGCCAATAAAAATTCCATAAAGATTATTGGTGATAATACTGATAATTATGCTCAGGGATATTTTGTGTATGATTCAAAAAAATCGGGCGCTACAACCGTTTCACACCTAAGGTTTGGCCCAAATCCTATTCGTTCAGCCTATCTGATCGATAAGGCCGAATTTGTGGCATGCCATCAGTTTCAATTTCTGAATCGGCTGGATATGCTCAAAAATGCAAAAGAAGGGGCCACGTTTTTATTGAATGCCCCCTATTCTGCCGACAAGGTTTGGGATTACGTGCCGAAAAAAGTCCAGAAGCAGATTATTGATAAAAATCTGAAGTTTTACAGTATTGATGCTTACAAAGTAGCCAAAGAGAATGGTATGGGTACTCGTATTAATACTGTGATGCAGACCTGCTTCTTTGCTATTTCTGATATCCTTCCCAAAGAGGAAGCGATATTGCTTATAAAAGCCGCTATCAAAAAGGCCTATGGAAACAAAGGTGAGAAAATCCTGCAGAGCAACTATGCAGCTGTGGATAATTCTATTGAAAATCTGTTTGAGGTGGAAGTACCATCTGAAGTGAATTCTGAGCTTGAAATGCGGCGTACGGTTCCGGAAGAGGCACCTGAATATGTTCAAAATGTGATTGCTGAAATCATTGCCGGAAATGGAGATAATCTCCCGTCCAGTGCATTTGAACCCGACGGCACTTTTCCGACAGGTACAACCCAATGGGAAAAACGAAACATTGCACAGGAAATTCCCGTGCTTGAACCTGACGTATGTATTCAATGTGGCAAGTGTGCGATGGTTTGTCCTCATGCCGTTATACGGCTTAAAGCCTTTGACGGCGAACTGCTGGAAGCTGCACCTGATACTTTTAAATATATGGATGCCCGCGGAAGGGAATGGCCCGACAACACTAAAATCAGTATTCAGGTTTCACCGGAAGATTGTACCGGATGTGAGCTTTGTGTAGAGGTTTGCCCAGCGAAAGATCGAAAACAGGTAGGCCGAAAAGCCCTGAATATGGAGCCGATTGATCCACTGCTTGAACAGGAATCTGAAAACTGGAATTTCTTCCTCGGACTTCCTGAATACACCCGTGAAGATCTCAAAACTGAAACGGTGAAGGGAGCCCAGTTCCTGCAGCCGTTGTTTGAATTTTCAGGTGCATGCGCCGGTTGTGGTGAAACACCCTATATAAAACTTGTGACACAACTTTATGGCGACCGGATGGTCATTGCAAATGCAACCGGCTGTTCATCTATCTACGGCGGTAACCTGCCGTCAACTCCGTATACGACCAACGAACACGGACTTGGCCCCGCCTGGTCGAACTCGTTGTTTGAGGATAATGCCGAATTTGGCTTGGGATTCAGACTTACCATAGACAAGCAGAAGGAACAGGCTGAAGAACTTCTTAAGTCAATGAATGGCAATCTTGAAGACGGTTTAGCTGAATCAATTCTAAATGCCGATCAACAGTCTGAACCCGGCATATTTGAACAGCGTGAACGTGTAGCAAGGTTGAAAAAAACCCTTGAAGGGTCAACAGATGGAAAGGCTAAAATGCTCCACAGTCTTGCAGACTATCTGGTACGCAAGAGCGTCTGGATCTTTGGAGGAGACGGATGGGCCTATGATATTGGTTATGGCGGACTCGACCATGTTCTTGCAAGCGGAAGGGACGTCAATATCCTGGTGATGGATACGGAAGTATATTCCAATACTGGTGGACAATGCTCGAAAGCGACACCGCTCGGCGCTGTGGCTAAGTTTGCTGCAGCAGGTAAGCGGGTTGGTAAAAAAGACCTCGGAATGATGTCTGTGAATGGTGGAAAAGCCTATGTGGCCAGAATCGCCATGGGAGCCAATGACATGCAAACCATGAAAGCCATAATTGAAGCTGAACGCTATCCGGGACCCTCAATAATCATCGCTTACAGCCACTGTATTGCTCATGGGTACAATATGAAGAACGGATTGTCTCAGCAAAAACTCGCCGTTGATACGGGTTACTGGCCGCTTTTCAGATTTGATCCATCGAAAACAGAAGAAGGTAAAAATCCATTTATGCTCGATTCCAAGGCCCCTAAAATAGCCCTCAAGGATTACGCATATAATGAAATGCGATACCTGATGCTCGCCAAGTCGAAACCAAAAATTGCAAAAGCTTTGATGGAAAGAGCACAGAAAGAGGTGTATGATCAATGGCATCTCTATGAGCAGATGGAAGCTGTATATGAACCCGAAAAAGAAGAAAAGGAATAATTACAGAGGCTGCCAGGTAAGAGTTCGGCAGGGATGTGTGCTGCCGGACTCATCAAAATCAATTAAAGAACCTATATAATGACCGGATAACCATGAATTTAGAGACAACTTACTTAGGACTTAAACTTAAAAATCCACTTGTACCATCTGCATCGCCACTATCCAGTGACACAGCTAAAGTAAAACAGCTTGAAGATGCCGGTGCAAGCGCAATTGTAATGTATTCTCTGTTTGAAGAACAGATTACAAAGGAAAATCAGGCACTGGATCATTATCTGACCACTTCGGAAGAAAGCTATGCTGAAGCGCTGAGCTATTTTCCTGAACCGGATGAGTACCATAACCTTCATGCCGAGGATTATCTGGAGCAGATAGTCAGTCTCAAAAACGCAGTCGACATTCCCGTTATAGCCAGTATCAACGGAACTACAAAAGGAGGATGGATGTCGTATGCAAAACGTATGGAGGAGGCTGGAGCTGATGCCATTGAGCTTAATATCTACTACATCGCAGGTGACCCGACGATTACATCCTCCGAAGTTGAGCAGATGTATATCGACGATCTGAAGGCCGTAAAAAACAACGTGTCTATACCTGTTTCTGTAAAGGTTGGGCCACATTTCAGCTCATTTGGGAATATGGCGTTGCGTCTTCAAAAAGAGGGGGCAGACGGGCTGGTGTTGTTCAATAGGTTTTATCAGCCCGATTTTGATCTGGAAAACCTGGAAGTAGAAGCAAGCCTCGAGCTTAGCAGTACATTTGAAAAAAGGCTGCCTTTGCGATGGATCGCTATGCTTCGGCCACATTTATCATGCAGCCTGGCTGCAACAACGGGAATTCATACCGCACATGATGTCATAAAAATGATTCTTGCCGGTGCTGATATTGCTCAGATGGCCTCAGTACTCCTTTACGAAGGGCCGGGTGCGTTAAAACGCATTGAATCAGAAATGACGGAATGGATGGAGGAGAAGGAGTATCTTTCACTCGAAGAGATGAAAGGTGCAATGAGTTCTGCTTCTGTTGCTGATCCCTCGGCTTTTGAGCGAGCAAACTATATTAAAGTCCTGCAGGGATTTGACATTGACACCTTTAAATAAACGTAATCTATATCGATTCTAAATTTTGCGCTGCGTCTCATAAACGTTGGAAGATATGGCGCAATGTATTATAATAATAAAGAGTTTCATGTCTATTTATCTAATTTAGAAATAGAGATCACTCGTTACAACGAATCATTAAAATAAATCAAACCATTATGGCTGTTTTAATAACCGACACCTGCATTAATTGCGCAGCATGCGAACCGGAATGTCCAAATCAGGCGATCTATGAACCTGGTGCTGAATGGTCCATGGCGGAAGGAACCAATCTTTCCGGAGAAGTAACCCTTCTTGACGGATCAACAGTAGATGCTGATGAAAAACAGGATCCGCTTTCTGATGATTTTTATTTTATCGTAACTGATAAATGCACCGAATGTGTAGGGTTTCATGAAGAAGAGCAGTGTATCTCTTTCTGTCCGGTTCCCGACTGTATCATTCCCGACCCTGATCATGAAGAAGACGAAGATCTGCTCATGGAGCGCAAAGAGCTACTTCACGGCTGATAATTTTTAGCTCTTTTATTGAACCCTTCACCTAAACCATCGTGATATGAGTGAGAATTCGGTAGTATCGGAAAGAAAGAAAATGGTGATACGGTTTTCCGGGGATTCGGGAGACGGTATGCAGTTAACCGGAGATCTGTTTTCACAGGCTTCGGGACTTGCAGGAAACGATTTAACAACGATTCCGGACTACCCGGCAGAAATTCGGGCACCACAGGGGACAATAGGAGGCGTTTCGAGTTTTCAGGTGCAGGTAGGGGGAACTGAAATTTATACCCCCGGTGATAAAGTTGATGTATTGGTTGTGATGAATCCGGCTGCTTTAGCGGCCAATCTGTCTTTCCTGAAAGGGGGTGGTACAATCATCGCTGATGCCGATAACTTTACTTCAAGAAACCTTAAAAAAGCTGAATTTGATGAAAATCCGCTTACAGATGGTTCACTTGATGAGTTCCATGTGATACGCGCTCCGGCAGCTACGCTTACCTCAGAAGCACTAAAAGATCTTGGACTGGACCGTAAGGCGATAGCCCGCAGTAAAAATATGTTTGCCCTTGGCATTGTACTCTATCTTTTTAGCCGCAGTACAGATGATATTGTGCAATTTTTGGAGAAAAAGTTTGGGAATAAACCTACGCTTTTGCAAGCAAATACACTGGCATTGGAAGCGGGGTTCAGCTTTGCAGAAAGTGTCGAGCTTCAGGATGTACCCGTCTATATTCCTCCGGCAAAACTTAAAAAAGGAACGTACCGGAATGTCGATGGAAACAAAGCGATCGCCTGGGGGTTTCTAGCTGCATCCGAAAAAAGCGGGCGCACACTTTCTATCTGTTCCTACCCCATTACACCGGCGTCAGAAATCCTTCACGAGCTGGCCGCCAGAAAAGATATGGGAACCATTGTATTTCAGGCCGAAGATGAGATCGCGGCCGCTTGTGCAGCCATTGGAGCTTCATTTGCGGGAAATCTATCCGTTACAACAACTTCAGGGCCCGGTGCTTCACTTAAATCAGAAGCGATGGGACTTGCCATTATTTCTGAATTACCGATGGTTATAGTGAATGTACAGCGTGCAGGCCCTTCAACCGGTTTGCCAACCAAAACGGAGCAAAGTGATCTCAACCAGGCTCTTTACGGACGCCATGGAGATGCTCCGATCGTGGTGATTGCCGCAAGTTCACCCAATGATTGCTTTGACTTTGCTTATAAGGCAGCTCAGCTTGCTATGGAACATGTTACACCCGTCATATTACTGTCGGATTCATACCTGGCAAGCGGTACAAGCCCCTGGAGAATCCCGGATATGGATGAACTTGAGGAGATCAATATCCCGCGTTTCGAGAAGCCAGCTGAAGAATGGGAACCCTACATGAGGACTGAAGAGTTCATGAACCGCTACTGGATGAGTCCCGGAGATAAAGGTTTCGAACATCGAATCGGGGGGCTTGAGAAAAAAGAAAATACCGGTAACCTGACTTACGAACCGGAAAATCACGAAAAAATGACAAAAATTCGTGAAGAAAAAATTAATCGGATTGCCAGGCGCTTACCGGATCAGAAAGTGATAGGTGCACGAAAAGGAAAACTGCTGGTAGTAGGGTGGGGAAGCACGTTCGGAGCCATAAATACGGCCGTTACCGAACTACTTGATGAAGGAGAAAAAGAGATCGGTTTTACCCACTTTAATTATATTAATCCGCTTCCAAAGAATACAGCCGAGGTATTTAGCTCTTTTGATGAAATCCTTGTTTGTGAACTGAACAACGGACAGTTCATTAACTATCTGGAAACGAAGTTCCCGGAGTTTCAATACAGATCCAGGAAGAAAATCCAGGGGCAGCCATTTTTTACATCCGAGATAAAAGCCGCAATTATCAACCATTTATCCTAAACTCATGAGTCTTGAAACAGTTGGAAAAGAAGGAGAAACGACACTGAGCAGAAAGGATTTTGCCAGCGATCAGAATGTGCGCTGGTGCCCTGGTTGCGGTGACTATGTTATTTTGGCCAATATGCAGAAAGCATTTGCCAAAATGGGTGACAAAAAGGAAAACTTTGTGAGTATATCTGGAATCGGTTGTTCCTCGAGAATTACTTACTACCTCGATACATACGGAATTCACTCTATTCACGGCCGGGCTATTGCTGTCTCCACAGGATTAAAACTAGCCAATCCCAAGCTCAATGTCTGGACGTTTACAGGTGACGGTGACTGTATGGCTATCGGTGGAAATCACTTTATTCATGCCTGCCGACGCAACATCGATCTCAATATTGTAATTTTTAATAACAAAATTTATGGGATGACCAAGGGGCAGTCGTCACCCACAACCCCGTTAGGTACCAAAACCAAAACGGCACCGGAAGGCACGTATGAAAATACATTCAATATCGGAGAAGTAGCGATCAGCTCGGGAGCCACGTTCTTTGCACGCGTTCCCGATAATAACCATGCTCTTCTGGAAAATGTGATGATGGAAGCCTATAGGCACAAGGGAGTATCGGTAATTGAGGTTCTGCAAAATTGCGTCATTTTTACCGACGGAATTCATGAAATCATTACCGGTAAGGACACCAGAGACGACAACCAGGTGCTACTTGAACATGGTAAACCGATCCTGTTCGGGGGCGATAAGACTTATGGAATCCAGGCTGACGGGATGAAGCTTAGGAAAACAGAGATCAGCGACCCTGATAATCTGAATGGCAGTACGCTGGTTCATGACGCGGCAGAAGCAGATACAGCCATGCATGTTGCGCTTTCCCGAATGCAGCTGCCGGATCACCCTGTAGCATCAGGTATAATTCGTAACGTGGAATCGAAGAGCTTCGATAGCAGTGTTCACGAAACGATTGAAAATGTAAGAAAGAACCGCACGTACGATACCGTTACAGATGTGTTTAAAAGCGGAAATACCTGGGACATTAATTAAAAAAGCATCTTTTTCAGACACCTGTTTTCAAATTAACGGTCTTCAAACCCAGAAGAAGGACGCTTTACTGTTTAGTGTGTTTGGTGGTATCTAAAAAACTCATCGATAGACAACCTGCTTCTTCTGGTAAGCTGAAAGAGAGATTTAAGATATCAATAACTCCTATTTGAAAAATTACCTGTCAGATCTGTTTATACACCCTCACCCAATCCACGTACATATATTGGGGAAAGTCAGTTGTTTCATCAGGCCGGCCAGCCCAGGTGCCGCCTACGGCTATATTCAGCAAAAGGAAAAACTCCTGATGGAATTCAGAGAGTTCATCTGATGTGATCTCCATGGATGCATACTGCTCACCATCCACCATCCAGGCAATCTCGTTTTCAGTCCACTCCAATTCGAAAATGTGAAAGTCATCGGCAAATTTACCTTGCTCTAATTCAAAAGGTACAGCACCCATTTGGGCATGTTCTCCGGATTCGTCAGCATAGTGCAGATTGGCCTCAACCACGGAGTCGTCCTCGGTTCCATACAGTTCAAGAATATCAATTTCACCACTCTGAGGCCAGGGTGTGTCTCCGCCATTTTCATCAATATTGGCACCCAGCATCCAGAAAGCCGGCCATATGCCTTCGCCATAAGGAAGTTTTATTCGGGCGGCAATTTTCCCGTATCTCCATGTTTGTTTATTGGCGGTATTAAGCCGTGCTGATGTATATTCATTCATTCCGTGAGTGTCACTCTCGTGAATGGCTTTAATAACCAGATTCCCGTCTTCCACGTATGAATTTTCGCTGCTGTCTGTATATCGTTGCCACTCTTCATTAAATTGTCCTGCATCGACGACCTGCCGGTTCCAGTTGCTTGCATCGAGTGAATCACCATCAAACTCATCCGACCAGTCGAGCGACCAGCCCTGACCCGGATCATATTGGGTTTCGTTTTCTGCTGAAGATGTCTCAATGTCTGGTGTCTCTTCAGTCATGCAGGATAGATTAAGTGTCGATAGAATTAAAGTGATGCTTAGAAGCGTAGGTTTGAGTCTCATGACAGATCTGTTTTAGAAGTATGAACTTGAGTGTCTGATAAGATATCCATTTCAAAATAGATGCTTGCATCTGGATTAGCAACAGCATAAAACTTAACATGCCTTTTCAAACTATCAATGCCAAAACTGCCTACATCTACATGGTATTCAGTCCCTCATTTAATTTCGGATAGTGAAAGATTTGAATTAAATCACAATTCACTTGAAATGAGTACCGTAAACCTGATTTAATTCACTCTTTATACTTTCACATTCACTCAAACATTTAGTGCTCGTATATATCAGTATTTTGTTTTTTGTCTAGCCTATTGACTCTAGACAGTCCTTAAGGTAGAATAATACTCCTATCTATCATTGCCGACTCTTACAAATTCAACATCTTTGATACTCTCTCCATCCAGAAGAAATCT